>Ga0209514_10006918_pt1 | contig 13635 bp, 8 predicted proteins | sample Subgrocontami58m_FD_187452 | JGI IMG/M metagenome (GOLD analysis project Ga0209514, IMG submission 187452) | Subsurface groundwater microbial communities from S. Glens Falls, New York, USA - GMW37 contaminated, 5.8 m (SPAdes) (version 3) | ecosystem: Environmental > Aquatic > Deep subsurface >...
GTCCCCTGCCAGTCACCAGTACTGGTGACACGCCTGTCCCCCCCCCCTGCGCCAGGCGGCGCGGCGATCTTGCGCCACACCGACAGTTACATGCCAGGGCTCGGAACGAACGTTTGCTTCTTGTCTCCGTGGCAGCGCACGTCAGTCCGCTCTAACTCCCGAGCCGGGAAACAAATGAGCGGACTCACGTCCGCTGCTACGGGCTGAAGGCTACGGGCTGAGGAAGTGTCGCTGTCGCGTTAGGCCGCCGCTTCCTTCTGCTTGAGGCGCAGGATCGGCTTGGTTTCCCCGCGCACAACCGCGCCGGTGATGGTGACGCCGCACACCTCCGGGCTGCTGGGAATCTCGAACATCACGTCCAACATCAGCTTCTCGATCAGCCCGCGAAGCGCCCGGGCGCCGGTACCCTTGGTGATCGCCAATCGCGCCAACTCGCGTAGCGCGTCGCTCGAAAACTCCAGCTCCACACCCTCCATCGCCAGCAGCTTCGCATACTGCCGGGTCAGGGCGTTCTTCGGCTCGACCAGGATTTGAACAAGCTCATCCTCGGTCAACTCGTCCAGCACCGTCACCATGGGGAGCCGCCCGATGAACTCGGGAATGAATCCGTACCCGAGCAGGTCCTCGGGCTCGGCCCTCTTCAGGATCTCGCGCATCTCGATGTTCGCCGCCTTGAGCCCCTGATCAGCGGCTCCAAAGCCCATCACCCGGTTGCCCAGCCGCCGGTGAATGATCTTGTCCAGCCCCACAAACGCCCCGCCGCAAATGAACAGGATATTGGTGGTGTCCACCCGGATGTACTCCTGCTGCGGATGTTTTCGCCCCCCCTGCGGGGGCACGTTGCAGAGGGTCCCTTCCAGGATTTTCAGCAGCGCCTGCTGCACCCCTTCGCCAGACACGTCCCGCGTGATCGACACGTTCTCCGTCTTCCGCGCTATCTTGTCGATCTCGTCGATGTAAACGATGCCGATCTGCGCGCGTTTGACGTCGTAATCCGCGTTTTGAAGCAGTCGAAGAACGATGTTCTCCACGTCCTCACCCACGTAGCCGGCCTCCGTAAGCGTGGTGGCGTCGGCAATGGCAAACGGCACGTCCAAGGCCTTGGCCAGAGAACGGGCCAGCAGGGTCTTTCCCGAACCTGTGGGGCCCATGAGCAGGATGTTGCTCTTCTCCAACTCCACGTTCGCGTGCGGACCCGCATCGGCTCCGCCCTCGGGGGGCGCCTTCTCCACCTGGATCCGTTTGAAATGGTTATGCACCGCCACCGCCAGCGTCCGCTTGGCGTGTTCCTGGCCTATGCAAGATTGATCGAGCAGCTCTTTGAGTTGGGCCGGACGCGGGACACTCAGGCGCGGCGTGGCGCGCTGCACCTCTGTGCGCAGCTCCTTATCGAGCACGCTTTTGCACAGGATGATGCAACTGTCGCAGATGTAAACGCCAGGTCCCTGGATCAGCTTCTTCACTTCCGCGTGGGACTTCCCGCAAAAGCTGCACAGAGTCATCTGAGTGGGCCTGGCCATCGTATTCGCTTGCTCTACTAAAATGGGTTGCCGGGCGGACCGAACGCCCGCCAGGCGGCTTTAAATCATGGGGGTCTTCACCTCATCCCCGGCGGGGGTAATGAGACCGGGTATTTCCTTGCGGGATTTCACCACCTCATCCACCAGCCCATAGGTCTTGGCTTCCTCCGCCGACATAAACCGATCGCGGTCCGTGTCCCGTCCGATGGAATCCACCGACTGCCCGCAATGATGCGCGAGAATTTCGTTCAAGCGGTCCTTCAAACGCAGGATCTCCTTGGCCTGGATGCTGATATCGGTCGCCTGCCCCTGCACGCCACCCCACGGCTGATGGATCATGATCCGCGCGTTTGGCAGAGCGTAGCGCTTCTTGGGTGAGCCCGCCGCGAGGAGCACCGCCCCCATGCTGGCCGCCTGACCGATGCAGTAGGTGTTCACGTCGCACGTGAGAAACTGCATGGTGTCATAGATCGCCAACCCCGACGTCACACTGCCGCCCGGCGAGTTGATATAGAGGTGGATGTCCTTCTTGGGATCACTCATCTGCAGAAACAGCAACTGCGCGATGATCACGTTCGCCACGGCGTCATCCACGGGCGTGCCCAGGAAGATGATGCGGTCCACCAGCAAACGCGAGTAGATGTCATAGCCACGTTCGCCGCGGCCCGTCTGCTCAACGACCATCGGCACCAGGAAATTGTTCATAGTCACGGTACTCAAAACTGAACTGCAACCTAAAGGACCCCAGTGGCACCGTCAAGTGATCAGTGATCAGTCATCGTTTCACGTTTCACGTTTCACGCCTCCCGTTTCACCAAAGAAACGACTTCTGCTCCGCCAGCAACTGGTCCCCATCCCAGAGCGTCACACGCCAGGCGCTGACCTCCCCCGCCTTCTGATACCCTTCCCCCGCCAACAAGACCGGCGTCCAGCGGCTCCAGCCCGTCTTCGCCCGGACTGCCGTCTCCACCACCACCGGCTTGGCCTTGGTCGCTCGCATCTCGCCCGAGGCTGGCGATCGGGCGACTTGGATGCTCTTGCCGAGACCCGTCGCGCCTGCGGACTTGGGCTCGCCGCCGAGTACCTCGACTCGCAGCTTGAGGTTGGCGCCTGCCGACGGCGGGGACTTCCACTGGACGTCAAAGCGCAGACCGGAGCATTCCTTCAGATTACGGCGTAACTGAGCCTGGTAAGCGTCCCGTTCGTAGAGACTGGGCGAAACCGAGGCGTGCCCCTCCTTATCCAGGTAATGTGGGAGCACTTTGACGATCTTGGAGCCGCCGGCACTGGCGCTCTGTGACGCGCCCGCCAAACCGAGGCAAACCGCGAGCAATAAGGTCCTTAAGCAATGCACAAGCTCATACTACCCGGGTTCACCGTCAAACTCAACGCTGATCTCGAACCTGATCTCGAACCTCGATTGCTCAAGAATGCATCAAAAATCCCTGCTTGCCACCGGGCGGCGGAGGTGGTAAGAGATAGAACTAGTTAGCGCGGGTGTGGTTCAATGGTAGAATGCGGGCTTCCCAAGCCTGAGGCGAGGGTTCGATTCCCTTCACCCGCTCCATTCATTATCAAGCACTTACGACAGTGTGCAGTCAAAGTGCAAGTAACGCTGGGGCCAGGATTCAGGAAGAAACGCTACGATTTTCAGCCTCGATTTAGTCGCGAAGTTGGCTTCGCCATTCTGGCGGAACCAGCCAACCTTTCCCGATTGCGCAAAGCTCTCGACGATCTGCAAGCCGAGCCGATCGCGGTCCCTCCTTTCGGTTTGAACCACCTCCGCGCCGGACACGCCATCCACTTCCGATGCCAACACCCGGAAGCCGCCCGGTTGCGGGTGGACATATCAAACAGAGCCCAATCCCGCCCAGATCCGTTTCTGGCTGCGTGAACTCCGCACGCCAGAATTATTGCTGGAGGTTGTCGATCGCTATCCCGCGGCATGCCGACGGCTGAGCTCGGCTCGGTCGTTGCTGGCAAAGGCGCTGACACGAGATGCGGGAGGGCTTGAACGCGGGCTACTGGAGGAAGAGACCCCCGAGCGCGAACAGGATCGGCGATACTGGCTGCCACTGAAGAAGAAACTGGAGGCTCTCCGCCATGGCAAAAGGTGAACAACCTGGAGCCTGCGGGGGCTGGGAGGGTGGCACTTTGGTCGTGTGGCGTCTGGATCGCCTCACTATCATCCGGCCATGGCGGGTGAAAAGTGTGGCGATTAACTCCCGAATTCTCGCGATTCCCGGCGGACTGGACATGATCCCGGCCGAAGGCCGGCAGCCAGGTGGGTTTGCGGTGTGTCCAGAACGAAACGAAAGTGGTGAAAGCGATTGCAGTATCCGACGCCGCCCACCACCTTCGAGGCGCGCCTCTTGTCCGCCGTCGCCAAGAGTTCTGCGAATCCCCTGCCGATCCACGTCGGCCGGATGAACGTCCTTGCGCCGGTCCTTGCCACTCATCAGGCCGCGAAGGGGACCCAACTATTCTACTCGAATCTGTCGCGGCACGCGCGCCCTGACTGCTCCGGATCCCCTCTCCTACCAACGACACAACGAACCAAACTATGGGCGAACCCCTTTTATGGGCGAACCCCTTTTATCGCTGCTTGTTGAACAAGCCGCCAAATCTCAAAATCCATTCGCGAAGTCTTCTCATGGGAAACTCTCATTCATGACGAACCGCGACCATCGGATCGACTTTCGTTGCGCGACGGGCGGGCAGCCAACTGGCCAGCAGGGCCACTCCCGTCAGCGCCACCGCGACACCAAGAAAAGTCAAGGGATCGGTCGCTTTCACGGAGTAGAGCTGGCTGGATAGATATCGCGTCAGGGCAAACGCCCCGGCGAGTCCCATCACGATGCCCAACAGCGTCAGGCGCAACCCGCCGTGGATGATAAGACGCAGTACGTCGCTCTTTTGCGCGCCCAACGCCATGCGCACGCCGATCTCGCGTCGGCGTTGTGTCACCGCATACGACATCACGCCGTAGATGCCCACGGCCGCGAGCAGCAGGGCCAATCCCGCAAAGCAGCCCAACAAGGCCGTGCTAAGTCGCCGCGAGGTCGTGGTGTTGATCAGACGTTGTTCCATTGTCATCACGTTGTGGAGCGACTCGTTCGGTTCCACTTCCGCCGCCACCGCCCGCACGGCAGGGATGAGATGGTCCGGTTTACCGGCGGTGCGGATGACGAAGCTCAGCTCGCCTCCCATGTCTTCAGTCAGCGGGCTATACACCTCGGGTGTGACGTCTTTCGCCAATCCGTCCTGCCGCACATCGCTGACGACGCCCGCCACCGTCAACCAGGGCGCCCCGGCACTCGGCCCCGCGAAGCGGATTCGTTTGCCGACCGCGCTTTGGCCGGGGAAGTGGCGTTTCTCAAATGCCCCGTTGACGATTACCACGCCCGCGCCGGGGCGCGCATCCTCCGAAGTGAACGCCCGTCCGTTTCTCAACGGAATACCCATCGCGTTGAAGTAATCGAGGGTAACCGTCGGCCTCGAAACCGGCGTCACCTCGCCCGGCTTAGCCCGGCTGAAGTCGATCGGTGGCCGGCCCTCGACATCCACCACCGTTATGCGCGAAAAAGGAGTGAGCGGCAGAGAATCCGTAACGGCGGCCGCCTGCACGCGGGGCAGCGCCCTCAGCCGCTCAAGGATTTGTTCTGTGAAGTTGACTTTCCACGGCGAGGACCTCCCCTCGGTCAGAGTTACCTGGAACGTCAACACGCCCTCGGTCCGGAAGCCCGGGTTGACGTCGAGCAACCGCGAGAAGCTCTTGATCAACAGCCCGGCTCCGACAAGCAGCACGAGGGCCAGCGCCACCTCCGAGACGACCAGGAGTTGCCGGAGCCTGTTGCGATGCCCGCCCGTGCCGCCGCGGCTTTCCTCTTTGAGCGCGGTGTTGACGTCTGTGCGCCAGGCTCGAACTGCCGGCGCGAGTCCAAAGGTCAAGCCGGTGATCATCGACACCCCGAGCGTGAACGCGAGCACCCAGCCGTCGATGCCAATCCCGTGCATCGCCGCCAGGCTTGCGTCGTTCCATTGTCGGAGCGCCTGCACGCCCAGGAACGCCACCAACAAACCCAAACTGCCACCGGCCAGGGAAAGCAGGACGCTTTCGGTAAGCAACTGGCGGGCAACCCGCAGCCGCCCGGCTCCGAGCGCGGCACGGACGGCCATCTCCCGTTGCCGCGCCGCCGCGCGCGCGAGCAGGAGGTTGGCCACGTTCGCGCAGGCGATGAGCAGGACAAACACGACCGCGCCCACCAACACGAGCAACGGCCCCTTCACATCGCCGACGACCTGCTCGTGCAGGCCGATCAGCGTCAAAACACCCTCGCCGTCGCCGCGCCGCGGCCCCGGACTGTCGCCCCGAGTCGCCGTCGGTCCTCCTGGCTGAATACGCTGCACGATTGTTCGCAACTCGGTTTGCGCCTGTTGGAGCGTCCCACCGGGTTTCAATCGAGCGATCGCTTTCAGAAGCCACATGCCTTCACCATACTTCGCAAAGGTTCCCCCCCCTCCTGCACCTGTTTGACCAAGCGCCAGCGGAATCCAAAGTTGGAACCATTCTGGATATTGAAAGCGCGCCGGAAGAATGCCCACGACGGTGTAACTTTGTTGGTTCAATGTGATCGTCCGATCCAGAATGTGTGGATCGCCACCAAATCGGCTCTGCCAAAGGCTGTGTCCGAGAATGGCCGCCCGGGGGCCGTTAGGCGTGTCTTCTTCCTGGGTGAAGTTGCGTCCCACGGCCGGCTGGACGCCGAGTAGTGGAAAAAAATCCGCCGTCACTGCGCCGGACACGATTCGTTCCGCCAGTCCGGCCCCTGTGAGAGTCATGTCGCCGCCACTGTAAGCGGCGATGCGCGCCAGCGACTGGCTCTGGGCTTTGACTTCAACGAACGTGGCGCTGTCGATGAAGGTGCTGGCCTCGCCCGACTGATCCATGCCCAACTGCACCAGTTGGCCGGGTTCGCGATAGGGCAGCGGTCTGAGCAGGACGGCATTGACGACGCTGAAAATGGCGGTGTTGGCGCCGATGCCGAGGGCGAGGGTGAGCACCGCAACCATGGTGAAGCCCGGATTCTTGCGCAACATCCGCGCTCCGTACCGAATGTCCTGCCAAAGCGTTTCCAGTACGGGCAAACTCCGCTGATCACGATACGACTCTTTCATAGATTCGATTCATCCCAACTTGATCGTCGCCTGGCGCCGCGCCTCTTCGAGCGGAATGCCCAAACGAACAACCAATAGGAATAAGGGCAAACAGCACCTGCAAACGGAAAACCTCCTTCTCATGCGATCTTTGGGCTCAGAAAACGAGCGAGGATGGCCGTAGTTTGCTCCCATTCCTGGATTTCTCTTTCGATCTGTTTTCGGCCTGCTCGCGTGAGTTGGTAAAACTTCGCCCTCCGATTGTTGTCCGATAGCCCCCATTCGGAAGTAATGTATCCCTCCTCTTCGAGCTTGAGCAGAGCCGGGTAGAGCGTGCCGTAATTGACCGACAACAGATCAGCGCTTGTCCGTTCGATTTGCCGAGCGATCCCGTAGCCGTGCAACGAACCGGCCCGCTCAAGCGTCTTCAAGATCATCAACGCCAACGTGCCTTGCCAGACATCAGGTTTGCCGCTCATGAAAGAGACGCTACTATGCTCCTATTGGAAAGCAAGATGAAAAACTGATCAAAGTGCCGGAACAGTCCGTGTTCGTTGACAGTCGGGAGTCCAGAATTCCTAACATACCCCGAGCTTTTCTGCGGTTTCCTGAGGTTTTTCAGATTCTGGGAGGTATCAGCGTGCGGACCCAAACCTGTCCGGTTTTCTGAGCACCGGGCAAGCTGGCCCGGTATGGCTAGCGTTCAAATCGACGATTTGTTTCCCAGCGTTCGGAATCCGGAGCATGTCCGCGCCATCAATGGGCGCTGTCTGCTAAGAAGCCAAGATGACCGCTGCGTAAAGGGGTGACCCTTTCATTGTCGTTTGTAGGACCCCTTTACGCTCTATGCGCCTCCAGCGGCCGGTGTTCCGCGAATCCCCTGCCGATCCACGTCGGCCAGATGAACATCCTTGCGCCGGTCTTTGCAGCTCAGGCCGCGAAGGGGACCCAAATATTCTACTCAAATCTGTCGCGGCACGCGCGCCCTGACTGCTCCGGGTCCCCTCTCCTACCAACGACACAACGAACCAAACTATGGGCGAACCCCTTTTCGGCGTTGCTGGCTACGTAGAAAATCCGGGAGCCGTGGGGTGCGTCAATGGTCACCGGGCCGGGGGCGGCGGAGGCGTTGATGGCCAGATTGCAGGGGAGCAGGAGTTCGCCGCTGGTGAGGGTAATGGTGCCGTTGGTGGCGAAGGTAATGGGGTCACCAGGCAAGGCGTCCGCGATGGCCTGCCGCAGGGAACCAGAGCCGCTATCGGCGAGAGTGGTTACTACGCGCGTCGTGTTGGTATCAGGCGTGCCATCCGAGTTGAGCCGGGCAGTGAAATTGTGGGGCAGGCCGCCGAGCCTGGTGAAATCACCGCCGACCAGGATCCTCTCGTTCTTTTGGACGGCCAGGCACCTGACGGGACCAATTGCAGCATAATCTAGTGCGAGATGAAAGGTCGAGTCAAGCGTGCCGTTCGGGTTCAGGCGCAGAAGATAGGGGCTGGAGTCGAAATCTCCGCCCACCAGAATCTTCCCGTCGGCCTGGAGTGCGAGGCTGTAAACATGGCCAAAGCCGAAGACCACGGGGCTGAAAGTGTTGTCCGTGGTGCTGTCAGGGTTGAGGCGACCAATGCGGCTGGATGGCTGTCCGCCCAAGTTGCGGAAGTCCCCTCCGACGAGAATCTTCCCGTCCGGTTGCACCGCTAGGCTGTTCACGAAATCGTCTGGGCTGGGATTGAAAGACAAATCGAGCGAGCCGTCCGGGTTAAGCCGGGCGAGGTTGGTTCGTGACTGCCCGTCGAGGCTGTCAAAGCGCCCTCCAATCAGGATCTTGCCATCCGCTTGGATTGAGGCTGTTCCCAGCAGCTTCTCTCTAAATCTTAACAACACTAAGGCAACTCTTTTACCCCTGGCGCAACTGGCGGCAAACACACTCTACACTGTTTTCCTTTCGACCAACCTGACGGGCACGAACGGCCTTCACCTGGCTGGTCCGATCGCTTTTACTTTCACAACAGAACCCTCCGAGCTCGATCGACCCGCCGCTCAGGTTATCAGTTACGAACCCACTAACGGCGTGGCGCGCTTGATGGGCACGCCGGGGATTGCGGAGCCGGAATCACCTGTGATTCTCATAAACAAGTCCAGCGGCCAAACGGCGACGGTGCTATCTAAGCCGGACGGCAGCTTTGACAACTTCATCGAGGCTGGCGTGGACGACTACCTGAGCGCCGCGATAGCGAACAAGAATGGAACCAGAAACACAATCCCCGTGAGTCAACAATTGTTCCGCGACGGCGGTGTGGGTCTGTTCAATGGCGGCGGCATTCTGGAGGCGCAAAGCGATGGCGGTCCCGTTCAAGTGATTATCGAGCCAGGGGCTATAGAGGCCAAAACGAAGTTCAACCTGCTGGCAATGTCTCTGGCTGAAATTAGCAGCCTCTTAGGAGGCGTCGAACCCCTGAACGGGGGCAAGGTCTTGAACGGTTTCAAAATCAAAACCGAAGGTGATCCACTCAAGGCTCCAGCGAAATTCAAAATGCCTCTCGCTCCCTCCAGTCTGGAGGCGCCCCCGGGAAAAACGCTTGCTGATGGTGTTTATGCGCTGGCTACCCCAAGTGACGTGGACGGAGTCAAGGTCTTCGAGTTCAGGGATGATTTGATTTTTCAATCGGGTTTCCTGGAGTCGGGCGGCGCCAGTGGCACTACAAATAGCGGGTCGGTGCAACAAGGCTCCGTTGTGGCACGCTCCGCGAAGTCCCTTGTGGTTGGCAACAGATCTCATGTGGCCAAATCGCATGCCCTGGGCGCCTTGGCGATGGCCTCACCTCAAAGTGGGGACTATGACACGTTTACGGCTATTCAAATGGGATTCGCCGGACGGATGAAGCTGAGCGGACGGTTCTTGTCCTGGAACAGCGATCACACGGCTGAAAGGCCCGTGCCTGGAGGAACCGTATTTGTGAATCCATCGTCCCAGGGCGGGCTTTCGGATCATAAGTTGCCGTCAGGCGCTATTGTTACAACAGCCAGGAACGATGGCTCCTTTTCCATTACTGCCGATGTACCGAGCTCGAAGTGGTTTAATGGAGAATCATTTTATATGTTTGGATTCTCCATGCTATTTCCGGGAAAAATCGGGATCGGCACCGCCAATCCAATCGGAGAACCGGGATCATTGGCCAATCCCTTCGCCGCCGGCGACATCCATATCGAGCGGAGCGGAACAGCGGCTCAGCCTGATTTTGTGCCTCCGGAGATATTTGTCACGCACAGCCCGGCTGACCCTCATCAAGATGAAAACATCAGCTTGCAGATTCTGGTAACGGATAATCTGCGTGTGGACAGCGTGACAGCAACTCTCGAGGAGGGCACGGCTACTATTGTCGCGGACGGCAGCCCGCAGACTGTGGGGCAGTCCATGCGAATGAATTACAGGGTGAAGAGCTCGAAAGCTTTTCAGACACTCAAGTTTAAGATTCGTGCCTTAGATAAGAGCGGCAACCCGAATGAGGCGACCTACTTCATCGCGGTGGGCAAGGTTTATCCCACCAGCCAGGATCCGCTTGATACGGCGGGACCTCAAGTCGATGATTGCGTGCCTGCCGATGGGGATCAAAACGTTGATCGGTTTTCCCCCATTGTAGTCAAATTCAGCGAGACGCTAACCTCTGATGCGAACGCGATCGAGTCGTCGCTCCGGCTATCGCCGGCGGCGGGCACGCCTAGCATTCAACTCGGACGGAATCAGCGCGAGGTTTACGTGAGCTGCCTCGACATGAAAGCCGGAACCGGTTACAAGCTGACCATTGGTAATGGAATTACCGACGTGGATGGCAATCCGTTCGATCAGATCCCCGATGATGGGGCGCAGGTTTCGGCCTTTTCCTGCAATTTCACAACGTGGGCGGATGTGGGCCAAGGCCTAGCCGGCATGAGGAACGGAGTTGGCGTTGTCGGCAACGGACCTATTTTGTACGCCTTGGATCGGATGTCCGGGAGTGAGAGCGGCGTAAGAATCTACCGCAAATCCAGCGGTGGAGCGGATCTCATCGCGACAGTCGGCGGCTTGCCCGAGCACGGGGAGGACCTCGTTTTCATTCCCGCCTTTTCCTATTACGACGCTCATCTGCGGAAGCATCAGAAAGATTTCGTGGCCGTTGTGGGCGGAAACTTCGGAGCGGAAACCAGCCGCCAATGGCTGTGGCTCCTGGATGTCTCAAATCCGCAAAACCCTGACATCGAGGTGCAGACGTATATCATACGTTCGCCTACAGTCGCGGTTGTCAAGTTGGCGTGGTCGCCGCCCATGTTGGGATATCTTCAATATGATGCCAGTAGCGTCAACAGCATCGGTTTAATTGACTTGCAGCTTTTGATCTACCCGCAGGGGCTCGACAACTACGATAATGAGCCTCCAAGCGGGCAAGTTGGGATCGATTTCAGCGGAGATGGCGATTATACCGACAATTTGGACACGCTACCTCGTCCGATCGGGCGCATGTTGCGTGCCGGGGTATTCAACGGGGGCTTGGTGGGCGGCTACACGCTGGGCACCAACTCGATGGGCGCAAACTATTTAGGGCAAATCACCGATTTTGGTCTGGCTTTTGGCGGGCGGTTTGCGGCGGTCACGCATGCCGAAGACACGGCGTCCGGGGTCAAGGCCGCCTATCGAACCCTGGCCGTGAATGGAGAATCGCTTTCCCTGGCCGAGGGGCATTTTGACTTTACAAGGAAGCCGGACCGGGTTTCGCTCATGTTCGGCGTTTCGGTGGGAAAGGATAATCCGCGAATCTTGAATCTGGCGATGGTGTCCGGAGGCAAACCCGGGGCCATCACGGTTCTGAATATCACCGATCCTTATGTGCCAGCTCGCTTATCCGAGTTCCTGGTGCCCTCTGCGATCGGAGAACCCAAATCGGCCATCTATTATCCGGCGAAGGAGGGGAGGAAGGCCCGGGTGGCCATTTCGGGCACGCAATCGGTTTTGATGATGGATCCCGCCTATCTGGACTGGAGTTCGAATACTGGCGAGCATCCCGGATTTCTGGGGTCCATACCGAATGCGGGGAGCAGCTCGCGCTCGTTTTATTATAATGGCGCTGACTATTTCGCGGTCAACGAGGGGCCGCGATCGCGTGTGGTGATAACGGCGCCGACAGCCGCGTCATGCCCCCTTCCCGATATCGCGCTTAATAACAAAGTCGTTATCACGCCCAGTGCCGTCAACGTGCTCAAGCGCGTATTGATGTCACAATGCCTGACCAATGCCACAATAACGAGCGGAAAGAGGAATCCATTTAATCAGGCGCGGGTTATGTATGAGAACATTATAGGGACGAGTGTTGACGCACAAAGGGCTCTATACGGGTTGCCGGGGAATAAAGTTATCGATGTTTATGTGGCCCATTTTAACAATCATGAGACCCGCGACCAAATCATACCCGCCATGGAGCAGAGGATCAAGGATGTCGATGTCGGGCCATGCCATGTTAGCAATCATTGCGCTGAAGTGTACGACACCATGGATGTAACGCCTTTGTCCATCAGCAATACGAACGCGTTTGTTCGCGCCTTGAGAGACTCGAAAGCTTCCGGACTTATCCATGATTACATTTTGCCTCCGAAAGATCCGGCTTTCCACATCGAAATCCCTTGTCATTAACGCGGCGGCTATAACCGACAAGATGAGTACTATTATGAAAACTGGCGCTCTGGGTGGGAACCAAAGGCGGCTTCTTCGGGTGTGGAGCCTTCTCATATTTGCGGTGACGGGAGTTTTCTCCGCATCTCAAGCCGATCCGCTTGCCTCGCTGCAATACAAAATCGTGGGGACGCAGTTGCGAGTTTCCCCGGCGGCTCTGTCTGTGCCGAAGGGCATCGCAGGGTCGGTTCTTGTCGAGCTGAGGAGCGGCGAAACAGCGAACACGAACTCAATCCTTCTAGCCGAGGGCGCTTACGTCGAAGGCACGCTGCGAGGTCCGGCATTTGAGGCGCGAAGGCTCTTAGGACAACTCAATGCGCCGTTGTCGCTGCCGCCGCTCAACCTGGTGGGTGGTTACCAACTCGATAACATCCGGCTGATCGACGCCGCGTCGGGTGCTGTCCGGATGGAAGGGAACCCCGGCAGTGTGCCTGTTCACGTGTTTGATGAAGTACTGGTATCGAGGGTGACTTCACGACCTCTGACCTATGATGAGATCAAGGAGAAAGGCATCGTCATCGATGAAAGCAATTTCCGGGCGGTTGAATTTGAAGTCGGGTTTGTTTTGAATGGAAAGACGATTCCCGTCAGATTTCCTGTGGTGGCGCCCACATTCAAGCAATCCACTGAAATCATTCCCGCGGCGGAGTTGGAGGCGAAACTGGCAAAAGCGGATGAAATAAATCGTGGCATCGCGGCATCAGCCGAACTGCCGCCCGAATTGAGAGCGGCCAACCTCAATTTTGAACTCCAAGCCGTTAATTTCCAACAAGTGGATGCGGCCGAAGTGGACCTCAGTCTCCATATCCCACCAATTCCAGCGCTGATGGTCATCCCGGGCAATATTGGCTTCCTGCATCAATTCTTCAGCGTTCAGATTTTCACCGAGAATGGCGCACCTTCCGATTCAGGGCTGAGCGTCAAGAACATCCAGGCTGAATTGATTCTGCCACCAGGTCCCGATCAGATTATGAGCACCAATTATTCCGAGCCTGGAGATGATCCACTTCGTTTAGCGCGGATTGGCGTGGGCCAGAGTATCCAGTCAACCCAGCCGGTGGTCAGGCCCGGACCCGATGGCATTGTTGGCACTCCCGACGACATCGGCAGGCTTTATCCTGGAGAATCTGGGCAGGCTGAGTTCCTGGTGGAAGGTCTTCAGGAGGGCCTTCATATCATGAACTTGAATCTTACCGCGGATCTGGAGGGATTGGCGGCGGGCGTGGTCAAGGTAAAAGGCAAGGCTGCCGGTTCGGGTCT
>Ga0209514_10006923_pt1 | contig 13627 bp, 14 predicted proteins | sample Subgrocontami58m_FD_187452 | JGI IMG/M metagenome (GOLD analysis project Ga0209514, IMG submission 187452) | Subsurface groundwater microbial communities from S. Glens Falls, New York, USA - GMW37 contaminated, 5.8 m (SPAdes) (version 3) | ecosystem: Environmental > Aquatic > Deep subsurface >...
CGATATAATTCCATCAACTTCATAGTAGTGTCCTCTTAATTGTCTGATTACTATTTACGAGAAGACTACTATACCTTATAATAGACCAAAAATCACATTTTGGTTGCGGCCAAAGGCCGCGCTAGGTATATCTGTGGTAGATTATGTTATGAAAGTGTCCGTTATTTTAGTCGGGGCAGGTCTTGGATTGCGCATGGGCGGGGCTATCAAAAAACCCTTCTTGCAAATTCATGGCAAACCCATTTTTCTTCATACGATTGAACGGTTTGCCCAGAACGATAAGATCAGTGAAATTATTCTCGTTGTTGGTGAAAGTGAGATAAAATCCTTACGTGATACGTGGCAAAACGCTCTTGATACTTACAAGATAAAAAAAATTATCCCTGGCGGCAAAAGACGTCAGGATAGCGTATATAACGGGCTTTGCCAGGTCAGTAGCGACGCCTCAATTATCCTTATCCACGATATCGTCAGACCTCTGGTAAGGAATGAACATATCGATGCAGTTATCGATAAAGTAAAAGAAACCGGCGCCGCTATCCTTGCTGCGCCTATGAAGGCCACAGTCAAGGAAGTGGGAGACAAGTTTCGCATTCAGCGAACGATACCGAGGAACACCCTCTGGATGGCACAGACCCCGCAAGGGTTCGAGAGCAAGCTGATTTTAAAAGTATTTAGCCAGTTTAAGAACTCGGATATAGAATTTACAGACGATGCGCAAATGGTGGAAAAGGCAGGTTATCCCGTTTATATCGTGCCCGGCACAGATGAAAATATCAAAATTACAACACCAGAGGACATTCGCCTTGCTGAAGCCTTACTTGGACAATAAATATCATAACCAGTCAAGTTAGAAAGTCCCCTCTTGGGAGGGGATTTAGGGGTGGGTAAGTCGGAAATTGTGAGATATTCACTGAGATTTCACGACCAAGGTACCCACCCCTAACCCCTCCCAAGAGGGGAATAATTCGTGCTATTATAAAATATTTGGTACTTTAAGCCGCAAAGTAGTACGGAGAGAAATTTGGTGAAAGCAGGCTTGTCGATGGAATTAAACGAATTTCTTTATAACGCTGTGTCCTCTGTGGCAAAACTATTTTAAATATCTAACCATGAAAAATATATTCATATCGATCACTATTATTTCCTGTTTAAGCGCTTCTGCTTGTACTCATCCAACACATAGCATCTATCAGGAACATACGCACACTGAAAATACCGATTCATTTGCTACGGAAATATTACATCGTGAATTCGATACCACAAGAAGGGTGTTGCAAATTTTAGAAAATGCCTCGAATTGTCTCGATAACGACAAACCCGTCTCGAAAGAGACATTTAATGAAATTATTGATGTCATCAATGGTTTTATTCATAAATGCCATCAAGAGAAGGAAGACAAACTGCTATTCCCGTTCCTGAAAAACGTGCGTGGAGGCGAAAAGAAGGATTTTTTAGGACAACTCCTGATGGAACATGTGTCTGCGCGTGATGAGATAAGGAATCTGGCCGGGGCAGTAAACTACATCTATCAGGGGAAAAAGGCAAAAAAGAAGATCACGAAAATCGCCCGTGCCTATATCAAGTTTATGGATAAACACATTCACACGGAGGAAAAAGTCCTCTTCCCGTGGATGAATAAGGTATTGACCCGCGATGAACAAATGATATTAATTAAAAAATTTGAGTCAATGGAAAAAGAAGACTTTGACGCTGGCGTACACGAAAAATACACGGTCATGATCGAAAGGCTTGAGGAGCAATTGGGGGTTTGCGCTGAATAGAACACATTACTTTGAGAAAAATAATAAGTATGGGTAGGATGGATTAAGGCGCTGTCTTTTGCGCCAAATCCACCTTCCAGGTTTTTCTCAATGGTGGATTCGCTTCGCTTAATCCACCCTACCTAACTGAATAAATTCTCAATCAATATCCCTTTCCCCGATTTTAAGGACGAAAAGAAGAGCGGAGAAAATCGACGCCGACACTGTGACAGTCAGCGCACTCAGAAAACCCCCTTCCAAATATAGCATCTTTATTGGTACCATCAAATGACTCGTAAAATAACCAGCCTTGCCCGCTATTTCCACTGTTCTTCCGCACCTTTATCATAACGGCATATCCAATAACCTCCTCCTTGCCGTCGAAGTACAATTCCTTTACCATCGCTGCGCCTTTACTGAAAATTGTCTTGCCGTCTTTTAAATCCCCCACTAGGATTTTATTATAATATGTGCGGACATTGCCTCCATGAGGCCCCGTTGACTCGTGCACCTCCGACTCTGCAGAATACGTTTCACGGTAATTGCCAGTTTTGAGCCATCTCAATAATTGTTTCTTCTTTATAGGAGGGATATCCTGTTCCTTACGGCCTTTAACTTCCGGTGAACCGTGAATCGGAACGCTCAGAAGGTCTGCCATCCAGGAACAACCAACAACGAACGTAATCAAGCAAATACATGCCACAATTTTTCTTTTCATGGGTCATCTCCTTATCTGTGTAATCATACCACTCCAACCCCCAGTGCGATTGAGATCAATAACAACAACACTCCAACAATAAGCTGAATAGTACGCATGGTGATTTTTTTCACAAGACGTGAACCAATAAATGAACCAAGGAATGCGACCAGGATTGCTGCAGTAAGCAATCCAATTCCAACCTGATTTTTAAGTATTTCAAAGTTTTTCGAAAAAAATGTAACTCCATAGACAATCAGTCGGGACACATCAACCATTACGGCAGAAACAACCGATGTCCCGATAAACTTTTCCTTATTAAGCCCTGCCCTGATCAGAAAGGCAGAACGTAAAGCGCCCTGTTGTCCCGAAAGCCCGCCGAAGAAACCTGAGAGCGCACCACCGAGCGGGATGTATTTCATATCGAAGGAAAGTTTTTCAAAGCGTGGACTGAGTTCAAGAATTGCAAAAGCTGCTATAAGAACGGCAATCACCAATTTTACGACTGTAATAGTAAACAATCGTCCGGCCAGTGTATATTCAGTAACAGGCTGTACATTCGCAAAATAATTCAATAGCAGAGCCCCGATTACCGCCATAATGGATGCAGGAATAGCAAATTTCAACACGATCTTAATGTCTGCCATCCTCCCTACCAGCGCTAATTTGAAAATGTTATTTGCCAAGTGAACAATAGCTGTTGCACCCACTGCGACTTCTAACGGGAAAAAGATTGCAAAGGCGGGCATGAGAAGGGTACCTAATCCAAAACCCGAAAAGAGCGTTAAGGCAGAGACGACAAGCGCAACAGTACAAATAACCAGGTAAACCATTTTTATATCCTTCCAATTTCAGAAAAACTGAGACACGAAGTAGGATTTACGATGTTAGATTTACAATTTACGATTCGCGATTCGCAGTTTTGGATTTGAAATTTAAAGGCAAATTGTAAATCTCAAATCGTAAATCGCAAATCCTAAAATTAACTTATGTAACCCCATCCGAATATGATAAACCGACCAAACAGCACGGCAAGCCATACCATCATTGGCCACCAGAGTCCCCAAATGACTAAGTTTACGATATTGGTCTTGGCATAGAGCTTATCATTCACGTATTCCGGGACAAAATGTCCTCATCCAATAATGGCAAGGGTTACAAAAAACACGAGCGCTATAATTTGAAATATGTATGGATATAATGGCCATTCAATCAGTACGCGAACCGGTCGTATCTTTAATAAATTAAACCCTTGAGAACTCGAACTATTTGTCATTTCCTTTTACAATCTCGTCGTACAATTCTTCCAGTTTTTCCTTCACTTCATCAAGCAGTTCTTCCCCTGCACTGGTAATTCTATAGTATTTCCGCTGCTTGTGCTGTACAGTCCTGCACTCACAGGTCAAAAGACCTGATTGCTGCATCTTGGCCAATGTTGGGTAAAGTGTACCGGGACTTAATTTGTATCCATGCTGCTTTAGTTCCCTGATCAGGCCAATACCAAACACCTCCTCCTTTGCGGCATGATATAAGATGTGCATTTTTATGAATGCAAGGTGGATGTCGCGCAGCATTGTTTTATCAATATCCATAGTAGTTATCGGTATACGATATCTTATTACGATATATCTATCAAATAAAATATCTAATATGCAATTGACATTAAAATTATATATCGTTATTATTATTACATATTGTAACGTTTATAACATTTGGAATTAACAAATTATGAACAAATGGATCCTTTTAATACACCAGATCGCGCATGATTCTCCAAATCTCAGGGTCAAAATCTGGAGAAATTTGAAAAAACACGGGGCCGTACTTTTTAAAAATGCTGTTTATGTACTTCCGTATACCAACGAGCATGAAGAGATTATGCAATGGCTGTGTAATCAAATAAAAGAGGGCGGCAGTGACGCCTCATTATTTATCACTGAATCACTGGATAAAAAACAAGACGAGGAGATTATTAAGAGCTTCCATGAGATATGCGATAAGGAATATATTGCACTAATCGAAGTATGTGACGCCGAATTGAAGAAAATAACACAGAGAGAGGAGACGGAAGGAATAAGCGAAGGCCTTGTGCATGAGTACAAAAGAAAATTAAATGAAATACTCAAAAGCGCCGATGACATTTCGAAAATCGATTTCTTTCGTGCACCACATAAAGAGATACTCTTACAAAAGATCGCATCGTTACAAAAGACGATTTTGAAATGGGCAAAGACATCTGAAAAGGAAATAAAGGTCACGGGCAAAGTATATCAGATAAAAGATTTTTCGGGTAAAAAATGGGCGACACGAAAAGACATTTTTATTGACCGGATTGCATCAGCCTGGCTTATCAGGAGATTTATAGATTCAAAGGCAGGATTTATTTTTTCGCCAAAAGGTGAAAAAACAAAGGGCGCAATACCTTTTGACATGTATGGCGCGGAATTCACGCATCACGGCGAAGATTGCACATTCGAAACTTTAATGAAGGCATTTGACCTGAAGGACCCTGCCCTGCAGTCAATCGCAGAAATTGTGCATGATATCGATTTAAAGGATAACAAATATGGCCGAAAAGAGGCGGATGGAATAGCTCAAATTGTTACCGGGTTGAGCCAGAAATTAAAGGATGACAATAAATTACTTGAAAAGGGACGGGAAATATTTGATGCGCTTTATGAATATTACGTTGTAAGGCGAACTTAAGTTCGCTTTACTTTATGCCCCATTCGTAAGAGGGATAATGAGGGGGTTAATTTGATTGCGGTTGTGCTGCACTATGAATATCACTCTTCAAGAAAATGAAAGGAGGTAACGGACATGCCACCACTCGACGTCCATTTAAAGAGCAGTAAACAAAGAACCGGGAAAGAATACGAAGAACTGCATCGATGGATTGATGATGACAAACTAAAGGCCACAGAAATTCATGATATTTCAAGAATCCCAGAAAACATGAAATATGTTAATAAGAAATGGGGAGAAGAAGCAGTTAATGAGTTTGTGCTTCACGTAAAAGAAGACCTGGAACACAGGCTAAAAGAAAACCTTCAATATTTCGGGCTTTTCACATGACAAACAGATTATTTTCACCTTTTGTTACCTTATGTACTATTGGCTTCTTTGCCAGGATGAGTTACGCAATGGCAAGAACTCCTATACTTCCATTATTTGCACTGACCTTAGGCGCTAAACCGGAGGCAATTGGATTTGTAGTCGGAGCCTCTACGATAACTGGCATCTTCTTCAAATTACCGGCAGGCACCCTTTCTGATATCTATGGCAGGTACAAAATGCTGCTTATGAGTATCCTGGTTTTTGCCTTAACTCCATTTGCCTATTATCTTGTCACTAATTATTGGCAATTAGTAGGTATCAGATTTTTTCATGGTCTGGCCACTTCCATCTATGGTCCTGTAGCTATGGCAATGATCGCCGATACCGCCGGTGGGCAAAAGGGCGAAAAACTTTCCTGGTTTTCTTCAATTACCATTATTGGAAACCTTATTGGGGCACCCTTAGGTGGATATATTCTCATATATCTGGCAGGAAGTGGAACTAATTCTTTAGCCCATTTTCATATAACCTATATTGTCTGTGGAATCTTTGGTTTAATTTCATTAGCATTCACCCTTAAGTTATACATTTCGAAAAATAAGCATACAAAACGGGATAAAATCACTTTTAGAGAAACTTGGCGGAAGTTTTCCAAAGGCATAAAAGAGGTAATGAGCGATTATCGGGTAATTATCACCAGTAATATGGAAGGTATCCAAAATCTGTCGGTAGGCGCATTAGAGGCCTTTCTGCCTGTCTATGCAGTCACTGTTGCGGGTCTGAGTGCATTTCAGGCCGGGATTCTGTGGGGAGCACAGATTGTCACTACTATTCTGGCAAAACCGATCATGGGAAAAATCTCTGACCGATATGGCAGAAAGCCGATCATCTTCTCTGGAATGTGGATTTGTGCGATCCCTTTTGCCTGCATTCCACTGACACGTGATTTTTATCTTTTGTTATCTTTGGCTGCCGTTTTTGGCGTTGGCGAGGCATTTGTGACTTCCTCTTCTGCGGCCATGGTGGCCGGATTCTGCAAGGAACAACATTATGGCGCAGCAATGGGAACTTTTGGAAGTATCTTTGATATAGGCCATGCCGCAGGCCCTATTTTGGCGGGATTTCTGCTTGCACATCTCAGTTATCAATACTCTTTTCTCATTATTGCGATACTATTAATCTTAGCCTCGTTTGTTTTCGTTCTAACGGTATTCGAGAGAAAAATAAATATTTTTAAATCTGGAGGCATAACATGAAAAATTTGTTTGTAATTATGAGTGGTTTTATCTTATGCTTTTATGCAGAATATGGATGGTGTAACGATTCCACGCATCTCACTTGGGAGTCTTCTTACACGAAAACTCCACCAGTTATTGATGGAAAGATGGAAGAAGTTTGGGAAAGGACTAAACCACTAACTGTCACAGTCAGAGAAGCAATAGGAGGTGATAATCCTGGACAGGTAGTAATTCGTGCCCTTAATACAGATGATACGCTTTTTGTAATGGCTCAATGGCCTGACGACACGAAAAGCGTTATGCGTGACCCGTATATCTGGAACGCAGAAAAGAAAGCCTATGATCGCCCATCGAAACCTGACGACCAGTTTGCCTTGGAATTCCCGATGACGGGGAAATTTGATATTCGAATGATAACTCTGTCTCACGAGTATATTGCCGATGTATGGCACTGGAAGGCCGGGCGCGGCAACCCTATTGGTTGGGTAGATGACAAGCGACACATTATCAGTCAAAAACCAATTCAAAGTGGGGTTGAATATTCGATGGGTGGACACGGGAATGTCTATATAGCACGTATCATGGATGAAGGTACATCCTCCTACCACTTGAAGCCCAAACCCGCTGCATTTGAGGGTACTGTGGTAGATTCTTTCGAACAACGCCAGGCTGGCGGCAGTTTGGCTGATGTACGTGGGAAGGGAATACATGACGGTAAGAACTGGACACTGGAGATGTCTCGTAAATTTAATACAGGACACAATGATGATGCAGTAATTGATCCTTCTAAGGATAACATCTGTGCTATTGCTGTCCTTGATGATGAACTTTACTGGGAACATTCTGTTTCGTCTTTGATTACACTACGATTTGTCAGCAATGGAAAATAATTTATATGACTATTTATTTTGGAAAGTGAGGACATGTTACATGAAAATATTTCTTAAAGCCGTTGCAGTTTGTTTGTTAAGCACATCAATTTACAGCTATGCACATGCTCAGCAAGGGCAAAAGATTACAGTTTCAGAAATTCTGGGGGAAAGAAAGGAATTTTATTTTGATGACAATAAAGTTAATGAATTGCCTGTTGGGTTTCAAAGTGCCTTTACGGGAAAGGGAGAACAGGGAAGTTGGATAGTTAAGAAAATTGAAAACGCTCCTTCAGCCGACAATGTTGTTGTACAGATCAAATTGGATGATACAGATTATCGTTTTCCCCTATTGATATTGGATGGGGTATCCTATAAAGATTTCATGGCATTTGTGAGATTCAGGACCGAGGATGGGAAGATTGACCAGGCTGGCGGATTGGTCTTCAGATATAAAGACAACAACAACTATTATGTGCTCCGCGCCAATGCCTTAGAAAATAATGTCCGTCTCTATACGGTAATTAACGGGAACCGAAGACAGATCGGCGGAAAAAATACCAAAGTAACACCAAAGGAGTGGCACTTACTCAAGGTCATCTGCAAGGCGGACAAGATTCAATGTTTTTTTGAGAACACAAAGGTATTTGAAGTATCAGATGACACCTTTGACAGCGGAAGCGTGGGACTCTGGACAAAGTCTGATTCGTATACCTACTTTGATGATCTGGTGATACAGGAATCAAAATAAAGTGTAATATTTAGGAGATCGTTCAAAAAGTTTCCGCCGATACAATAAGGGTAGGGGCAATTCATGAATTGCCCCTACTTTTTAAACAATCCTCATGCCATTTTGCTATATGTTTGCGCTTATTGATAATAAAGGCGAAAATTTGAATTCGACTTGTTGAGCTATGTTATATGCGGAAATGTTTATTGCTCATAGCGCTATATGTCCTGGAAGGGTTTATGCTACCCGCCGAGGTGTTGGCGCTAAGACCCTTCGTTACGACAGATGCGGACGTTGTTGAAAAACATGAGATAGAAATTGAGTTGGGAATCTTTGGGCTGCATGTGCAAAGGCATCCAGGAGCAGATGAGCTAACATTGGACATACCAGGCATTCGTTTCAATTATGGATTACCATGGGATAGTGAGATCGTATTGGAAACCGTGGGGGAATTAATTGACAATGAGTACAAAGGCGAGTTGGGCATAAAGGAAAAGCAATTTGCCCATACTGCAGGCTTTTATAAGAAGGTGTGGTGGCGTGGAAGTCGCTGGATTCCCAACTTTGCTACAGAAACAGGTATTGTATTTCCCACAGAAAAAGACACCTCTGGATTAAACTTCGAGGGAACGGGTATCTTCTCGTGGTATCTCAACAACTTTACATGCCATCTGACGCTTGGCGGAGGCACTGAGAAAGAGGGCTTCGAGCACAACAGACGAGGTCTCTTCATTTATGGCATCATATTAGATGTACCAATTCCCCAATATAAAAAACTGCATGTTGTGACTGAATATAGCGGTGAAAAGGTTGAGAGCGCCATATTAGACCATCAATTACTGGGTGGGTTCATGTGGGAAGGACCAAAAGAGATTGAGTATGACATTGCCGGATTTACAGGATTAAATAGCGAGAGTTTGGATTGGGGCATAACGATGGGTATAACATTTATCGTTAGTAAAACATTTTACCGAAGAGGACATTGATGGGTGTAATGGAGAATAACTTACTTTCATTTGAAGAGTATAAGATACTTGTCGAGCAAGCGCCAATAATGATCTGGCGGTCAAATACCACAACAGCATGCGATTATTTCAATGAGCGGTGGCTTCTTTTTACTGGACGCACCATGGAACAGGAAATAGGAAATGGATGGGCAGAAGGTGTACACCCTGACGACTTCGACAAATGCCTTAAAATCTACTTGGACGCTTTCCAAAAACGGGAAGTATTCGAGATGGAGTATCGTCTCCGCCAGCATGACGGACAGTGTCGATGGATATTCGACCGTGGAGTGCCGTTCAAAGGTCCAGATGGGAAGTTTGCGGGTTACATTGGAAGCTGTATAGATGTGACAGAAAAGGTAGAGGCGCGAGAATGCCTCCAGAAAATGCACAGAGAACTGGAGTTGATTGTTAATGAACGCACTGCTGAACTGCATAGAAAACAAAAAGAATTGGAGGAAATGAATAAAACTCTTGAAAAACAGGCGATAACCGACACCCTGACTGAAGTTTATAACCGCCAGAAATTCAATGAAATGCTGATACAGGAGACAAAGGAATCCAGACGATACAATACCCACCTCTCTCTCATTATGTTTGATATCGATCACTTTAAACTCGTCAATGATACGTACGGCCATCAGGCTGGAGATGCGGTCTTAAAAGAGACGGCTAAGTTGATAAGCAAAAACATCCGTGACGCAGACCTCCTTGCCAGATATGGAGGAGAGGAGTTTATGATTCTTGCTTCCCACACTGCCAGAGAGAGCGCCTTTACGTTGGCAGAAAAATTAAGAGAAACAGTCAGAACGGCAAAATTTAACGGAGTGCAACACGTTACCTGCAGCTTTGGCGTGACGCAGTTTCACGGCAGAGACACCATAGACAGTTTTCTGAAACGGATAGATGATGCACTCTACAAGGCAAAAAATAACGGGAGAAATAGGGTTGAGATGCTTTGAAGGTACTGGATAAAGCAAAAAAGTGAGGTGTAATTATGAAGTTCATATCTATTATATTCACAGCCTTATTACTATCAGTTAAAGTGTGTTCAGCAGGAAATGAGGTGGTTGTTTATACCTCAGAGGATAAGATTTTCTCAGAACCTGTCCTTCAGGCATTTGAGAAGAAGACGGGAATAAAGGTGCGGGCTATTTACGATACGGAAGAGACCAAGAGCACAGGGTTGGCCAACCGTTTGATTGCAGAGAAGGATAATCCACAGGCCGATGTATTCTGGAGTGGGGAACCAGTGCGCCCTGTTTTGCTTAAGATTAAGGGTTTAACGACACCCTATGTTTCTAACGCCGCAGCCGATATTCCAAAGATATACAAGGATACCGAGGGACATTGGACGGGTTTTTCTGCACGGGCCCGTATCATTCTTTATAATTCAAACCTCGTAAGTATGGACGAAAGACCGTTGTCCATATTCGATCTTGCTAAACCCATGTGGAGGGGTCAAGTAGCCATAGCTAACCCATTATTTGGTACCACCTCAGTACACATGGCGGCCTTATTTATCATTTTGGGCGATGAAAAGGCCAAGAAATTTATGAACGATCTGAAAGCCAACGGTGTGAAGATCGTTTCCTCAAATAGTGAAGTAAGGCGACTCGTAGCAAGGGGAGAGGTCAAGGTCGGTATTACAGATACGGACGATGCTAATGTAGCCGTTAGGGAGGGGAGTGCAGTAAAAATTGTATATCCAGATGAATCAGGTATAGGTACCCTTATCATGCCAAATATGGTTTGTCTCATAAAAAACAGTCCGAATCAGGAAAATGGGAAGAAATTGATTGATTACCTGGTCAGTAGTGAGGTTGAAAAAAGTCTGGCGTTTGCGATGTGTGCGCAGATGCCGGTGAGACACTATGTGGGGACACCTGCGGACGTGCTAACCATAGCTGCAATAAAAGGTATGGACATTAATTACCAAGATGTTGCCGTAAAGCTGGACAAGATCAGTGAATTTCTTAAGCAGTGGGCGGGATATTAAATGCAGAAGAAATTAACATTGGGTTTTTTCTTTACGTTATTTCTCTGTACCACTTTTTTGCCAATTGTGTGGATGTTTGGAAACTCTGTTTATGAAGAGGGAAAATTTTCATTCGTTTATTACAAAGACATTTTTTTGACTCAGAAATACGGAAAGGTTATCGCCAACAGCCTTATACTTGCATCTATCACAACCATCGTATCTTCTTTCATTGGCGTTCCTGCCGGATTCTTTCTGGTAAAAATAACTCTTCCGTTTAAAAAATATTTCAAAATATGTTTTTTTATACCCCTGATTATCCCCTCTTATATTATCGGTATTGCATGGGTAAATCTGCTGGGGAAAACAGGATTTCTGAATAACGTTTTCTCTCAGTATACGTTGCTCTCGCCTGAATCTATTTCAGATTTTATCTACAGTACCTACGGCGCTTCATTTATCCTATCAATAAACCTATTCCCCGTTGTGATGTTAGTAACCGAATACGCCTTAAAAAGCATAAACCCGCGATTGGAAGAAAGTGGCCTGGTTGCAGGTAGTGTCTTTCAGGTATTTCGGCAGATTACATTCCCTTTAATCGCCCCTGCCATTCTCTCCAGTATGATGATTGTCTTTGTGCTATCACTCTCCGAGTTTGGAGTGCCGTCATTGCTGCAAATTAATGTCCTCACCACCCAGATATTTACTCAATTTAGCGCCTTTTATAATGAAAAGGCAGCCACGTCTATTGCTTTCCCGCTCATAGCGATCACTCTTGTCCTGATTATACTGGAGCAGATTTATCTGCGTGGAAAATCTTTTGAGATATTGGGAAGAAGTTCGTCAAATAGTACGATACAATACAACATCACGTGGCTCAATGTGGTTGGTATAACCTTTTGTATCTTTATACAGATAGTATGCGTTATCATCCCCTTGAGTACACTCATTTTTAATACGAAGACAATTTCTGCATATTACGATGCCATCCTTCTGGCCAGGAATGGTATTACAAACAGCATCTTGTTTGGGTCTATTGGAGCTACCTTTCTCACCTTTATAGGTTTCTTTCTGGGCTACCTTTCTGAAAATATTCGATCCAGATTCAAAAGCAGTGCGGCAATATTTATTTGGTTATTCTTTGCCGTACCTGCAACCGTGATTGGCGTGGGGCTCATCAAATTGTGCAATAGACCAGAAGGGATATTCCAATTCATCTATGGTTCTTTATGGATTGTGATTATCGGATATGTAGCAAGGTTTTTACCGTTATCCAGCCGTATTATGGCGAATTATCTCAAGCAAATCCCACATTCCATGGAGGAGGCTGGTACAGTAACGGGGACATCATGGTTTCGGGTTTTAGTCAATATTTTGTTACCTTTGCAGGGTTATGGATTAATAGCTACATGGTTGATTTGCTTTATGTTCTGCGTTGGAGAATTAGGTACAACGATACTGGTTTATCCTCCAGGACATGAAACCCTCCCCATAACATTGTTTACTATTATGGCAAACAGCCCAACGGACATCGTTTCTGCGCTTTCTATCATAATTGTAGTGATGACCTTGTTGCCTGTGGGAGTTTTTCTTGCCGTCTCAAAATACCTTATAAAATTTCAGACAGCTCAATAGCATGAAAATTAGACAGGATTAACAGGATTCATACTTTTTTATCTTTTGAATTTATCCTGTTTCATCCTGTAAATCCTGTCATAATTCTAAATTTATCATGAACGCCCTTGAAGTAAAACAATTAACCAAAAACTTTAACAGAAAAGAGGTCGTACGTGGCATTTCTTTCTGTGCAGAGAAGGGGCAATTCCTGGCCTTGCTAGGTCCTTCCGGATGCGGCAAGACAACGACGCTGAGAATGATTGCCGGTCTTGAAACCGCAGACGATGGGGAGATATGGATAGAAGGCGCGCTTGCAAGTCATGGGCGAAAAGTGGCGATTTCTCAAAAACAGCGGCATATTGGAATGGTATTTCAAGACCTGGCGCTCTGGCCACACATGACGGTATACGAAAATATTGAATTTGGATTAAAGGCAAATGGCCATACAAGGGCTGAAAGACGGAAAAAGATTGAGACCGTCTTAAATAAAGTCAATATGCAAAATTATGCCAGAGAGTACCCTGCAAGACTTTCGGGCGGACAACAGCAGTTGATTGCTATAGCACGGGCAATTGTTACAGAACCCAGGTTGTTACTTATGGACGAACCGTTATCGAACATCGATGTAAAACTACGCGAGGATATTCGGCAAGAAATCAGACGCATCCAACAAG
>Ga0209514_10006928_pt1 | contig 13622 bp, 11 predicted proteins | sample Subgrocontami58m_FD_187452 | JGI IMG/M metagenome (GOLD analysis project Ga0209514, IMG submission 187452) | Subsurface groundwater microbial communities from S. Glens Falls, New York, USA - GMW37 contaminated, 5.8 m (SPAdes) (version 3) | ecosystem: Environmental > Aquatic > Deep subsurface >...
GCGCCAACGGTTTCTAACCCAGCCGCGCGATAAATTTTTGCGACGGCGAATGTTTCGGGACCAAACAGACGATTGAGATACGCCGACTCGTACAACCAAAAGCGCGGACGACCCGTGCCGACGAACAGCGAGTTGTAACGAGTCCGACGCGCCGCAAAAGACTCGGCGGGGATATTTGCAATCTTCTTGAGACACTGAGTGTCTTTAAGACACTCAGTGTCCGAGGCGATCTCGTACAAATGCCATTCACATCCAGCCAGCGCTAACCATTGTGGCGGGTCGGCAAATGCTTCGGCGAGAGAGTGATAGAGATCGGCGCGAAGGTTCATCTTCTTAGACCGACGCGGTCTTTGAGACCGCGTCGGTCTGGAGATCGATCTACTTCAACGCCGACGCCAATTGACGAACGAGATCAAGCGGGATAGGCAGGATGGTAGCGTTCTTCTCGCCCGCCATCTCGACCAAGGTTTGCATATAGCGCAATTGCAAACTCGCGGGTGCGGCGGCGAGATTTTCTCCCGCTTTCGCCAATGCTACCGAAGCGATCTCTTCACCTTCGGCGTGAATGATCTTCGCTCGCTTCTCGCGTTCGGCTTCGGCTTGGCGTGACATCACACGCTGTAATGATTCGGGCAACACCACATCTTTGACTTCGACGATGTTGGCTTTCACACCCCACGGTTCGGTCTGCCCGTCAATGATCTCACGCAGGCGATCATTGATCTTGTCGCGGTGCGCCAACAGTTCGTCAAGATCAGATTGACCCAAGACGCTTCGCAGAGTCGTTTGGGCGATCTGGCTAGTGGCTTTAGCGTAGTCCTGCACTTTGATGATGGTGTCACCGGCGTTGACCGGTTGGAAGTACACGACGGCGTCCACTTGTACCGTGACGTTGTCGCGGGTGATCACTTCCTGCGGTTCGACCACCAAAGTTTCAACGCGCATGTCTACTATGATCATTCGATCAATGTAAGGCAAGATAAAGTTCAAGCCGGGTCCGCGTTCGCCAACCAACTTGCCAAAGCGAAAGACCACGCCGCGTTGATACTGCCAGACGATCTTGATGGCAGGGACGATCAAGAACGCCAACACAACTAATGCTCCAACAGCGATAAGAATATTTTGAACAGTCATAACAGACTCCTTTTATAAATTATGAAGGATGAATTATGAAGGATGAAGAGTGCTTTATTCATCCTTTTATTCTGCCTTCATCCTTTTTTGATTCCCCAACGGCGCATGTGCTTTGCTTCTTCTGATGGCGCGGGTGCGGGGATAGTTATCTTCGATTTGGCTTCTTCGATCACACGCCCTTCGGCGATTTCCCAAATTGAAACGGCAGGAAACAATTTAAAAAAAACAAGGAACATCAAGCCAAAGAGCGCAAGTGAGGCGGCGGTGAGTGAAACTTCGGTCATCGTAGGTAAGTAAACGGCATAAGGAACAAGGCGCGGGTGAGTCATCGTCGGCAAGATGATGTTCCACCGTTCTAGCCACATGCCGACGACGACGCAGGCCGAGGCGATGACCGAGGCGGTGACGGGTCGCGCTTTGAGCCAAGGACTCACGCCCAATCCAATGCCGATGACGAAAATGCTCACCAACACCCAGCCCAACGTTTGCACTGCCGAATCAGAGACGGCAACACCTGTGATCGAGGTGATGGCGCCACTTAAGAGTGACGGCTGAGGCGAGTTGATCAAGAACAAAGTGAACGCCGCCATCCCACTAGAGGCAAGCGCAGAGCGTCTCCGAAAAATCGGCACAGTCGTTAACGAAGCAGGCAGCAACTTCGGAACGAGCAAGATCCAAAAGGCAACGATCATCAGCCCTATCATCACCCAAAAGGCTGGCGCGAACTCACCCCATAACTTGGCGGCTAAGATGGGCATCTCTTCCAACCCTTGACCGGCGGCGATACTCAATTGCTCGGCGAAGGTGAAGTAAGCCCAGATGGCGTTCATTGTGACGAACAGTAAACCTAAATTGCCATATTGCCGTTCGGTGATGTAATTTTCTAGTTTCAAAACTTTTCGCACGCCGGTCATGGCGATAAACAACGCGCCGATGCCGGAGAAGATCGCGCCGACAACAAAATAGGGACCGAAGATTGAGGAGTGCCAACCGGGCTGCACCGTCGTCGCCAAAATCCAAGAGATGATCGTGTGAACGGATACCGCCACCGGAATGATGAAGACCGCCATGAACGCGATGGCTTTTTCTAATCGTATCCATTGTTCGCGTGTGCCGCGCCAACCAATCGCCAACACGGTGTAAAGCAAACGCTGCCAGGCGGGCGCGTGCGGCGGACAGTTGTCGCGCAAGATGGCAGCATCGGGGATGAGAGGCAGATAGAGGTAAGTGATCGAACCAAGGAAATAGGTAGTGACCGAGACCACATCCCATAGAATCGGCGATTGCAAACGACCATACAACATGACGAAGATTAATCGATCAGGACGACCCATATCAATGATGATCTGTAATGAGCCGACGATGAGGGCGAAGGCAGTGATCGCTTCGGCAACACGGGTGATGGGACGCCGCCACTCGGCGCCTGTGACGCGCAAGATGGCAGAGATGAGCGTGCCGGCGTGGCTGATGCCGATGAAGAAAATAAAATTCACCATGTACACGCCCCAGTAAACGGGGCGGTTCATGCCGGTTTCGCCCAAGCCAAAGATCAACTGCCGCGCATACATGAAGAGCCCCCAAGCGACGATGGCTGATAAGGCGAAGGCGGCGATCCAAAAACGTGGTGTGGTGACGAAAAGAGGATCAATTAATTTTGCTTTGTCGTTAGGATCAATTTTGAGCATAAAGTTTTCTGAAAAAGTTGTCTCCAAGAAATGTAGTCGTGTGTGTCTCTGTGAGTGATGATGCTTTGCTATTTATTAAATGAACGCTGTCGGAAGTCTCTTCCCGCTTTCGGCGGGGCGGAGAGTTCGTCATCCTCGTCAGCCTGCAAGATCCAACGAATGAGTATTAAGTAGATAAAGCTTGCTAAGACAATAACCGACAGGACGACGACACCACCCGGTCCGGCGTCGGTGAAGAAAGCACTGATCACTGAAACGATTTGCTCCATGAGTCCTCCTACTTTGTCCCCGCTCTCTGTATCCCCCATCGTCGTCGGGGTGTTGTCTCCGCTGCCTCTTCAACCACATCGGCGGTTTCCCACACCGGCACAATGGGGAAGTAGCGGGTGAAGGCGGCATAGAGCAAAATCATTCCGCTGAACAGAGCAAGCGTGATCGCGCCTTCAATCCACGTGGGGGTATAGGTGCCAATCACTAACTCATACAATAATCGCGGGCGCGTTTCAGTTGGCACGATCACGACATAGCGCTCGAGCCACATTCCGATATTCACCAACACCGAAGCTGTCACCATCCAGCCAATGCGATCTTTGCCCAAGAAGACATAGATGATGAGTGGCAGAACAAACACCATAACCACCATTGTCCAGAACATCCAAGCAAAATCGCCGCTGAACTTTTGCCAGAAGACCGCCATCTCTTCTGAAAGGCTTCCGTAAAATATGGTGAGATACTCCGCCACCATCATATACAGCCAGCCAAGCGTGAAGACGATAAGTAATTTGCGAAGCGAGTTGAACAAGCTGACCGGAAGTGCCGCTTCAAGGTGATAAACGCGGCGTAGCACCGCCAGCACAATCACTACTGCCGCCGTGCCAGAGAAAATTGCGCCAAGCAAAAAGAACGGACCGATGAGGGCAGAGTGCCAGCCGGGTTGAACCGTCATGCCGAACACCCACGATACAACCGTATGAACGGTGACGACGAGCATCGTCATGAAAATCGCCATTCCGTCCAGCACGCGCTCCAGACGATGATATTGTTGCGGACTCCCTTGCCAGCCTAAAGCCAGCAACCGATACATCCATTGTTGCCAGGCGGGGGCATCGGTCAGGCGATCACGACACAAGGCAATATCCGGCAGAAGCGAAAGATAGAAGAACACGACACTGGAGAACATGTAGAGCGAGACCGCCGTGAAATCCCACAACAGTGGCGATTGGAAACGTCCATAGAAGATAACGTTGAGGGCGCGTTCCGGTCGTCCCATATCTATCAAGATGCTGCTCACGCCAAAGGGCAAGCTAAAAATGGTGATCGCTTCGGCGGCGCGGGTCAGCGGCTTGCGCCACTCCGCGCCAGCGAGACGGAGAATGGCGGAGATGAATGTGCCAGAGTGCGCCAGACCGATGAAGAAAACAAAGTTGGTGATGTAGACGCCCCAATACACCGGGCGGTTGAGTCCGGTGACGCCCAACCCCGATGTCCATTGTTGATAATAGGCATAGCCGCCGAGACCGACCAACCCCACTAAAATTGCCCAGAGCAAGCGATCTCCATTAGTGGGACCGCGCAGCGGAGCCAGAATGGAACTTTCGTGTTTGTTGATTCGCTGCTCAGGCATATCAGTTAGCCTTCTTTTAGGTAGATCACTTTCGGGTGCGTGCCAACGTCTTCTAACAAACGAAAGGCGCGCGGACTCTTGGCGAGCAACGAAACCGTGCTTTCGGGATCATCGAGATCGCCGAAGAAGCGAGCTTTGCCGGTGCAAGTTTGCACGCACGCCGGAATATATTCATCGGCGCGGAAGGCGCGTTTTTCATCTGAAGCATGAGCGCGCACCTTTTGCAAACGGTGAATGCAGAATGTGCATTTCTCGACCACACCTTTAGGGCGAACTGCCGGACCTTCAAGATCGTCTTCACTTTCGATTCGATCAGGGTTACGATAAACCGCCAACGATCCTTCCCATTCCGGCTCATACCAGTTGAAGTAGCGCACACCGTACGGGCAAGCGACGGTGCAGAAGCGACAACCGATGCAGCGCGCATAATTTTGCTGCACCAAGCCCTCTTCATTTTTAAAGGTCGCGCGCACCGGACACACTTTGACGCAAGGTGGATTGTCGCAGTGCATACATGGGCGAGTGAGGTAGTGAGTCTTCACGTTAGGATATTCGCCGCTCTCTTCGTTGGGATTGATTGGCAACGGGAAAACGTCGTTCCAGCGAATCGCCCGACCTTTGATCGCTTCGTCCGGTCTAACTACCGGCGTGTTGTTCTCAAAGCGGCAGGCAATACTGCACCCTTGGCAAGCCACACATTTATCGAGATCGATCACCATTGACCAGCGCATAGAAAAAGTCCTTTTCAGGCCCGATACACTTTCACTCTAGTATTCGTAAACGCCGCAAGTCCCGAGGCGGGTTCACTCTTTGGGTTAAGCAAGGCGAGTCCGTTCACGCCGCGATCTTTCGCCCAACGTCCGATGGCGGTGTGTCCTTGATTGTGCGGCAGGTTCACCACATCGGGGCGCAACGCTTTGACGAAGCGCACTTTCGTTTGCACTTTGCCAAACGGACTCTCGACCCACACAACATCTTTATCATTCAACCCAACGTGTTTTGCTGATTCGGGATTCATCTCCAGCCAACTGCCCCACGTCTCGCCCACGGTCATGCCGCTGATCTCTTGCAGGGTTGGCATGTTCGCCGCCGCGCTCACCGGACCCAAGCTCATCAGCGTGATCACGTTGAGGGTGAAGGGATATTCGGTGACGGCGCCCGCATAGGTTGTCGGTTCGTAATGGGAGACGTTGACCGCGTCGCCTGTTTGTGTGAGTCCGAGCGCGGCGAGTTTCTTGCTATCCATCTCGCCGATCAAGATGTTCATCTCACGACTGTAAAAATCGAAACGACCATCGTGCGGCGAGTTGCGTCGATCTTTGCCAATCACTTCTTTGATCCAGCGCTCACTGCCGCGCCGCGCGAAGCGATAGCCGGGGATGAGCCACACGCCGAGTTCTTTCAACGTGTCCCAACCCGCCACACTTTTCAAACGGAATTGCAAAACTTCTTCAAAAGTTTTCCAGGGGAAGGCTTGCGCCACTGTGCCGCCCATCGCTTGCGCCACGCGCAAAAAGAAATCGCCGGTGTTGAGCGTGTCGTGCAACGGCTTGATGACCGGTTGACGCAAACCCACGCCGGGGTAACCGAGTCCTTCCATCGCGTGATCTTGATACCGCTCCAAAAAAGTTGGTTCGGGCAGAACCAGATCGGCGTATTGCGCCGTCTCGTCCATGAACGACGAGAACGAAACGATGAGCGGAATCTTTTTGAAAGCTTCGACAAAACGCGCGCCGCCCGGCACTTCATAAACCGGATTGGCGTCGTAGAGGAATAAAACTTCTAATGGATAACCGCCGATCACGCGATCGGCAACGGCTTGATAGGCATGACGCGCCAACGGGTAGACCGTCCCCGCGCCATCAACCCGTTCCGCTTTAAGACCCTTTTGCGCCGCCGCATCGGCAAGAAGCGGCGACCATTCGGTGTAAGGGAAGTAACGTTGAGTCATCACGCCGCCGGGTTTTTCAATACTGCCGACGAGCGCATTCAGCGCGTGAACCGCCATTGCCGCATACACCCCGCCGATGCTGCCGTTGAGCAAACCACCTTTGCCGGGCAAGAGGGCGACGGCGGGTTTATTTCCGGCGAACTCACCGGCTAAACGTGAGATGGTTGTTGCCGGAACGCCGGTGATCTTTTCGACTTTGGTCGGATCGTAATTCTCCAGCACAAAAGATTTAAATCCTTTGCGCAACTTGCCTTGATCGTCATTGAAATCTTCAAAGCCAAAGCTGTAGTTGTGAATGAATTCTGTATCAATTAATCCGGAGCGAATGATCACATTCGCCATGCCCAGTGCCAGAGCCGCGTCGGTGCCGGGGATGATCGGAATCCACTCGTCGGCTTTTGCCCCGCTGATGCCCTGACGCGGATCGATCACCACCACCTTGCCGCGCTGAGCCCGACCACGCCGCAGATACGAATAACCGGTGACCATGCGTTGCACGACGGGTCCCGCTTCTAACAGATTCGCGCCAAAAGCCAACACGTAATGGCTGTTCTCTAAATCGTAGGCGGGTGTGTCGTAAATGCCCTGCGTGAGATACATGCCGAGTTTGGCGGCGGCGACATTTAAACTTTCATTGGAGATCGTGTTAGGCGAACCCACGGCTTGCATGAATCGTTCAAAGAAAGGCTGCAACTGCCCGCGCGCTTCGCCGTGCATCAATGCCGCGCGTTCTGGTCGTCCATTGGTTCGCAGATCATTTAATTTTTGCGCGACGAGTTGAGTCGCTTTGTCCCACGAGATCGGCTGCCATTGCCCCGCGCCACGATCTCCGACTCGTTGCAAAGGAGAGGTGAGTCGATCCGGGTTGTAGAGCAATTCGGGCGCGGCTTGACCTTTGGGGCACAACGCGCCCAAGTTGATCGGGTGCATCGGGTTGCCTTCAAGTTTGACGGCGTAACCATCGGCGACACGAGTCAGAATCCCGCAACCACTGGGACACAACGAACATACGCCCGCCACGATCACATCTTCGGCAGAGGTGATCAACATGCCACTGGCAGAGGCGGCAACACTGCGTGAGATGAGCAGGCTTTGCACGCCACCCATCGTCGCCGCGCCACCGGCGGCAACCGCAGCTAACTTCAAAAATTCGCGTCGAGTGAGTCCGTTGCTCATAGTGATTTCAACATCCCTTTTGTGGATCGCACTTGAAACGGGCAGGCGGGAGAAGATACGAATCGGGTAGAGGTTTGATCGTTCCGTTCGACAAGCCGCTGACGAAATCAACCAAAGCGGTTAATTGCGCGTCGGTGAACTGACCTTCAAACGAGGGCATACCACTGCGCGGAATGCCGCGTTCAATAAAAGATCGCACGCTGATCTTGCTGATGTCAATGCCAACGAGTCCAATCGCAAACAGACCTTCGGCTTTCTTTCCATGACAGGCGGCGCAAGCGATGTCGTAAAGTTCTGCGCCATCCGTCACATTCGGAGCGATCAACACCCCGGGCAAAGTGGGAACCTTTGCCGGTTTGCCGCGCACCGCCCACACTAATCCGCGCAAGGTGCGCGGACCGCCGCCGCCCGGGCTGACATGGCATGTGGCACACCCTTCACCGGTGAGCGTGGCATATTCGGGTAAAGCGTGCGTTGCCGGCACATCACCGATCAGCATGACACTCAACATCACGACTAAGATCAATGCGACGATAGAAAAATATTGAAGTAAACGAATGAGTCCAGAAGGAAGTCGTTTCATATCTTTTTCCCCTCCCGAAGACTACGACGCAGCCTTCGGGAGGGTTAGGAAAAGGAGAATGTCTTTTACTTTGTCGGCATGGTCTGAGAATACGCCAGCACGTCGGCAACATCTTGCAACGACCAACCGAGGTTCAGTCCGGAGGGCATGGCTTTGCCGGGTTGTCCATTAAGTGTCTTGTGGAAGAACTCCCAAGGATTGTCGGCGGCAATCGTGCCAACAAATTGCGGTGCAGCCGGGTCACCGAACTTGATAGTCTTGCCATCGTCGCCGTGACAGCGTGTGCAACTAGCGGTATAGAGAGTCTTGCCGCGAGTCGCGGTGCCTTTCACGGTCTTATCGGCGTTGATGTATGGCTTGGTGTCCAGCGTGCCTTTTTGGATGAAGGCGATCATCATCTTCATCTGGGCATCGCCGAAGTAGGTCGAGAAGTTGTGATCGGCATTCTTGGTTCCGTTTAGCCACGCCAGCAGGTCAGCATCGGTCATCTTCGCCGCAGCGGTGAGACCTTTGAAGCCAGTCTTGTGCGAGCCAGAGCCGTAAGCGCCGTCCACACCCTTATAGTCCCAACCGTGACATTCCTTACAGCGCCAAGTGTCGGCGCCTTTACGGGTGTTGGTGGTTTGCTTCGCCCACAACGGTTGATCCTTCGCTGGCACGTCTTTCTTCAGAGCAGGCATCCAGTTGTCGTATAACACACCGCCTTCAGTTACAAGCGCTGACGTGGGGAGTGACTGGGTATATGCCAACAGGTCGGCTAATTCTGCTTTCTTCAACCCGGCAGTTTCCATCGGTGGCATCTTCTCACCGGGTTGTCCGAAGCGAGCTTTATGCAGGAACTCCCACGGATTGTCTTTGGCGATAAAGCCAACATATTGAGGAGCTGCTTGGTCAGCCCAATTGATGCCTAAACCTTGCGGGCCATGGCAATCGGTGCAATTGCCGTCGTAAGTGTTTTTGCCCGCCGTCGCGTTTCCGCTCAAGAGCGACTTATCGGCTTTGATCAAGTCCGCACTATCCATCAGATACTTGTTCAAGAATAGAGCGAGATCGGCCAGCGCTTGATCATTCATCACGCTAGAGAAATTGTGATCGGGATTGGCTGAGCCTTTGAGGATAGCCAGAATGGCAGATGGCTCTTTGCCGGAAACGCCCATCACGCCTTTGAAGCCGGTCTTGCGCGAACCGGAGCCGTAAGCGCCGTCCACGCCCTTATAATCCCAACCGTGACACTCCTTGCAGCGCCAAGTGTCGGTACCGGTGCGGGTGTTGGTAGTTTGCTTTGCCCACAATGCCTGATTGCCTTTGGGCGCGTCCACGCCCAACACCGTCCACCACTTATCGTAGAGCCGACCTCCGCGGATAGCGTCGCCCTTGAGTTGTGGCGCGGCGGTAGGAGCGATAGTCGGCGGGACAGGTGTTGCAGGTGGAGAAGTAGGTGGTGCCGCAGTTGGGGCAACAGTTGGGGTAGCGGCAGGGGCGCAGGCAGATAAGATGATCGCCGCGCTCATAACCAACCCGACGATGCGAGTTAATTTAGTGTATGTGTTCATAAGGCTTACTCCTATTCGGTTAATCACGAATGACTCGAATAAACGAATAACACGAATTTTTATTTTGTTTTATTCGTCAACTTCGGAACAATTCGTGACACGTTGTCCCCGTAGCGAAGCGTAGTGGGATTCGTGATAAAAATTTCCGTGAACTGCGTAAGTCCAGTCGGTAAATTAATTAGTGCCTTTGTAAGAATTTGCTTCATAGTTTCCCCCTCCCGAAGGTTACGAACCTTCGGGAGGGTTAGGAAAAGGAGAGAAATAATCTGATCTAGTTGTGTACCTTTACAACATCAAACTCTTTGCCCGCGCCGTGACACACTTCGCAAGTTTCAATACCCGAAGATGTCGTTTGCAGTTCAGCGTGTCCGGCAACAGGTTTGCTATCGTGACACGAGGTGCAGACCGAGCGTATCGGCAACGTTGTCGAGACCACCCGACCTGCTTGGGAGAGCGTGGTGGGTTGGAGAGGTCTTGGCAATGGCAGGTCATTGGTGGCGGCTTTGTGGCAGGTTTGGCATGCCGCCAAATTGCCGGGGAAGACCACGTTGCTAAATTCAAACGGAGCGCCACCTCTACCGTAGATGATGAAAGGTTTCTGAGTCAGTTCGTCACCACGATGGATGCGATGCACCATGACTCGGAAGTTAATGGAGCTCGGCGGCATCTTGTCAGCCGGGCGATTCGCTTCATCAGATGCGGTTGGGTTATGGCACATCTCGCAGTACTCGGTGTTCTGGCGAATCGTTCCGTGCAAAGCCAAACTACTGTGACACTTATTGCAATTTGCTCGATCGACTATTTGCAGGCGCGGGGTGGGCGTCTTGCCATCCAAGGCAAAGTACGCCACCGGATTGAAGCCGGCGATGCGCACCGGGTCTTTCACCCCTGCAATCGTTTCCATCACATAACCTTCCATGCCAACGGCATAACTGCCGGTTGCCTCTGGAGGAATCTTGTAGGTGAAGGTGTAGCGGAAAGCACCGCCTCCGGCGTCTTCAACTTTGGGCGCGGGCGCAGCGGGCTGTCCGGCGGCGGCTTTGCGATAGACGGTCTCAGTCACGCGATTGACATAATCCACGGTAGGACCTGCCAGCGTGAGGGCGAGATAATCCATATCCACTGGGGCAATCGTCTTGCCGCTGTTGTCCGTCACTTTAAAAGTTACGGTAGGCGAGCCGGTGGTGCTGGTGGTCACGCTGCTGATTGCCAACTTCACACCTTTGACAGTTTTGGATTGATCGGGGATAACGTGCGAGCCAGTAACCGAAGCATCAAATTCTTTGCCGTCGGGTTCGTGGCACGAAGCGCATTTCTTGTCATCGCCTTGCCTGCCACCGGCGTGGTTATCACCCGTGGCAAAGTTAACTTTGTCGTGGCAAGAGAGACAGGCGGCAGTGTTAGACGCGGTCTTGTAGTTATCCTTTTGCGCGCCGCCGGCATGGCACACCGTGCAGTTACGCGTGTCTTGAGGCCATGTCCCTTTGGAGAAATCAAAAACGTTGAGCGCGTTGCCGACGATCACGTAAGGCTTCTTGTCCACCGCTACACTGGGCAGCCGTGTGCCGGAATGTAAACGGTGTATCAGCACTTTAAAGTCCACCGTGTTGCCGGTTTCAGGATCGGTTGTCTGATCGGTGTGGCAGGTGACGCACAAACCGGTCTCGCGCCGCGTGCCGCCGTGGATCACGATCGGGTTGTGGCACGTTCCGCACGCGGCAGTAGACACAACTTCGCGCGTGGTTTTCACCGCGCCGCCCGAAGGCACAAAACTAAATACCTCGTTGACAACCGTTGCCCGCGCATCTTTCCAAGCAGACACGGCAATCGTAGTCGTCAGTGCGGGATTCGCCGCAGTGGTCACTGTGTTGGTGAAGGTGTAAGTGAACTTGATATCGTCAACCGCCGCCCACACACCGCCGCTGTCGGCGAAAGCTTGCTTGGCTTTTGCCATCGCCGGCTGCACCGTTTTACCGCCAACGGTATAAGGTCTGCCGTCCACGTCGCGTGTCAGCAAATTTTGATACTTGGTCAAGCCGGTAGCCTCATCTGTCATAATTTGCGCGATGGTGAAGCCATAGCCTTCTAAAACTTTGTTACTCATCGCCCGACCATCAACGTCGGTGATAGACAGAGTCACTATCGGCTTTCCGTCGGCAGGGATTTTGGCGTCCAAGATTTTGATCTTCAACCCCGCGCCGGGAACATTGATCGCAGCTTTTCCGGCAGTACCCGCCGGACCTGCAGCACCTGCTACACCCGCTACACCCGCGGGACCCACTGGACCGGCGGAACCGGATGGACCGGCGCACGCCGCCAGCAGCAGTATCACTCCAAGAGCGATCAACCCTACAGTGATGATTCGATTTGGATTAGCTTTCATAAACAATCTCCTTTGTGTCGTCAATCTTTTTGGATCAAGCCGAGCAAGTCCTTGGCTTGCCCGACTATTTTTTGTTCACGGTGATATACGATCAAGTTATTGTCGGCTAAGCTCAAACGGATGATTCGCATGTCGGTTGAACTGGCTTCCAAAATTTCTACCGCCTCGGCCGGGACACCGCCGCCCTCACCCTCCTCGATCAAGATCGTGTCGGCGCAAAGTTTCATAATCTGCTCGTGCGCCGCCGCGTGATCAGAGGTTGCGCCAACCCATTCCACATCGGGGTGACTCAACAGCAACCGCACCGACTCGTGAAAGAGCGGGTTCATCCAGATCACAAACACCCGCCGTGTCGTCGTCATATCACCTCCGTCACATACAACTTAAGGCAAAATGAGAAATTTGTTAATCGGGGCTAATTTGAATTGTGACAAAAAAAACGCCAATTGAATTGGCGTTTAATGAGGGGGAGTTTGAAGACCGTTACGTTTCGGCGGCAGTTCGCGGAGCGTGCCGCCGCGCCCGCAGTGCAACTGCGGCGCAAACCGTAGCGAGACCGACGCGGTTTTGCGAAGCACGTCGGTCTAATTTATTCAGAAGAGTGGATCAACCCGCGCTGCCGCGCATACTGGATCAACTCGTAGCGGCTGCTCAAGTTAAGTTTTTGCATCAGGTTAGTGCGATGGCTATGGATCGTGCTGGGGCTAACGACCAACTTATCGGCGATCTCTTTGTTGCTGTGGCCTTCGGCAAGCAAACGCAGAATTTCTTTTTCGCGCGGGGTGAGAGACGGCTTCCCCGATTCGTTAGGATCATCTAATCGCTGGAGATAATCTTGAAGAAGATGCCGCGCCATCGTCGGAACTAAAAACACTTCACCGCGCGCCACCGAGCGGATCGCCCCGATCAGTTCGTTCGTTTCAGCCGCCTTCAACATGTAACCCGACGCCCCCGCTTTGAGCATCTCAAAAAAATATTCGTCGGTGCGGTGCATGGTCAACACCAAGATGTGAATATCGGGGAAACGAGATTTGATCTTACGCGTGGCTTCCAGCCCGTTCGTGCCCGGCATGGCGATATCCATCAAGATCAGATCAGGGTGCAGCGACTCGGCAAGTTGAACCGCCTCTTCGCCGTTCAACGCCTCGCCCACCACTTCAATATCCGGCTCGGCTTCTAGCAGCAACCGCACTCCGGCGCGGAAGATAGTATGGTCGTCGGCGATCAATAATCGAATCTTGTCACTCACGCTGTGCCTCCGGGATCGGAACAGTAATCTGAATCCGCGTGCCTCCGCCGACTTGAGAGACGACCTCTAACGTGCCGCCGCATTGACCGACTCGCTCTTGCATCCCGAGCAATCCCAACCCTCGCGCGCTATTGCCGTTCGATTGAAAATCATGCACGTCGAAACCGCGCCCATCGTCGGCGATCTCCCCCTCGAACAATCTGTCGCGTGTAGCAAGTTTTAAATGCACACTCTTCGCTCCCGAATGGCGCACCACGTTATTCAACGCTTCTTGATAGGTGCGG
>Ga0209514_10006930_pt1 | contig 13620 bp, 13 predicted proteins | sample Subgrocontami58m_FD_187452 | JGI IMG/M metagenome (GOLD analysis project Ga0209514, IMG submission 187452) | Subsurface groundwater microbial communities from S. Glens Falls, New York, USA - GMW37 contaminated, 5.8 m (SPAdes) (version 3) | ecosystem: Environmental > Aquatic > Deep subsurface >...
TGACAATTTCTTCCCTTTGCTTAGCTTCGTTCTGGCAGCCAGTTAAAATATCGCTTAAAATATATTTTCCTAAATCATCACAATTCTTTACCTTTGCACTAACTCTTCCACAAGGTAGAGAAACATCATAATGAGTTGCAGCAAAAAAGTTAGGACATTGAAATCTGCCTGGCAGAACTGTATCATCAATATAGGTAGGAATCAATCTTTGAAGTCTACGCAAGATGGTTTCTTTACTTTTTTCAGATTGGTCATAACGGTCTATTCCTTGGAACAGTTCTTGGGTAGCTAAACCTTCTACCGGAACAATACTAAAGTTATTTAAATGATAAATTTCTTGTTGCATTTTTATTTCCTCTAATAATCAATTAAGCTATTCATAAGCTAATGATCGAATTCCCTGAATTCTTCTGCCCTTTCTTCCAAATCCAACAGTAATCGCAATTTTACCCCGGTTACGCTGGGAGACCTTCTCAGTTGACCGAAATGGGGAGATGCACGCATATAATAATAATCTGTGGCTACTTCCCGTACCGACACTAATCCATTATCTGCACCAGAAGCGGAATAAGAGTGAACCCCATCACGCCCTAAACAATAATAACCGGAACCATCACTCTTACTAAAAAGATGAAATTCCTCTCCAAGATTTAAATGCGCCCGGATCTGAAGATCTCCTTGATAGTCATTCAAAATCTGTTCAATTCCATCAATCAGTTTTTTGTCAAAAAGCTCAACCATTAACAACTCTCCCCTTAAACTCATTAAACCCTGTACCTACTGCTCCATAATAAACCGCTTTTATAAAGATTATGTAAAAAGCTTTCTTGAAGCTGTTGTTCCTCTAAAGTGATAAACTACCAAAAAGTTTATATATGACCTTATTTTTTAGGACTTAAATGGCCACTTTTCCAGCTCAAGGGGTAACTGAAAGATTTTTACAGCAGTCAGAAGCCTGGCTGCGAGAGCAAGGTTTAGAGGAAGTATTAGGCCAAGCTTTAGACGAAACTAAGAGAGGAAATGTCTCTGCTATCTGGAGATCAGTCAACTCTTTAATTACACCTCAAACTGAACATGCAGGGTTTTTTGATCCTTTAACCAGAAGAATTTTTACTCGGGCTCTGGACCCAGCAACTTTCTTTCATGAACTGGCCCACGGACAATATCTTCTTAATGGTCTAGCCTCGGAACAAAATCCAGAAAGACATAAAGAGGAAAAGAATATTGACGAAGGATTAGCTTTCACTTTAGAAGTGGCCTTATTTGGCTGCGAACAGGTAGCTCGCTCTTACCTCGCAAATAAAGCTTACACCACCCAACAAGCTCGCTATGCCCATATGATGATGGAAAATTATATGCTGGGCGGAAATTTTGCTTTTGATAGAATATTATCTCTGGCTTCAGACCTCAAAGAAAGAATTAAAGAATCACCAAAAGATCATGTTTGGCAAGAACCATACTTATCTGGATTATTTAACGTAGATAAAACTGTAGATTTAGTCAAACAAAGAATTTCTGTTCCTGGAAAAGTTTTTGGAACTAATCAAGAACAGATAGTAAACTATTTTACTGAAGCTTTTAAAGTTCCTCAATCAGTAGCAGAATATATTTCTAAAAAATGTGAATATCAAAGCCTGGATGAAGCGATCAGAGATTTAAGCCCGATTAAAACCGGAACTATCAATGCCTATAAACGAATCAAGTCAGGATTATTTTTCTTTGCTGGAGAGGATTTAGAAACTGCAGAGAGAGAAGCAGTCCAACTGATCCAGAGCGATTTACATCTAGCGGTAGTTAAAGATCTAGGCGAGTTTGAAAAAGCAGTAAGTTTAGCGTACCAAGTTGGAGGCATGGATCTATCCAAATTTATTACCAGAAAAGCTTTTTCTGATCCGGTTTGTGCCAGATATTTAAGTGAGAATCTGCCGGGAGTGCTCCAAGCTTTAGAAGATACTACTCCCAGTGTAAAAGGTAATTTTGTTAAAAGAATGGTCAACGATGATTCTTTTAAACGCTTTTTAGAGATTGGTGGATATTCAGTAATAAACGCATTTGCTGGAGATACAGATCCTTTGAGAACTACAAGATATTTAACTGCCTTATCCGGGTTTAAATCTCCAGAAGTAGTCAGAGAAGGAAATGAGATGAGTTGGGGACCCAGTTGGGGCGGGACAATTAAAGAAGTCAATGATTATTTACGGCTCTCGGATTTAACCTCTGCAGAACGGTTAACCATCAGTGAATTTATTCCTGAATTAGCTGCTCTAGCTACTGTTTTAATTGCAGTTCCATTAGAAGATTATCAAGAATTGGTAAAACGCAGTGATTTAAAAAGAAAATTTAAACCTTTCCAAAGATCTTCGGGAATAGCTTGGAATGAACAGAATCATAAATATGGGAACATTGGCTGGTTATTATCAAACAAAGACCGAAACGAAGATAATCCTAATCTCATAGAGACAATATTAATAAAAGCAAATGAGACAGGAGGAGATTTAAGAGAGGGTATCCAAACTGAAATTTCAAGATTAACTGCGCTTACTAACGAGTATATGGGTACGATCAAAAGCAGACATGAAAATTTAGAAGTGGCAGGAAGGTATTACCAAACTGCAGTAAATGCTTTCGAGCAAGCAATTAAAGAAAAAGATGATATCACCAGAAGCGGACTATTGGAAGAAGCAAAACGTAATTTAGGTCAAGCTTTAACTCTTAGCCCTTATACTACCTGTTTAGAGGCTGCTTCTAACTATGGAAATGAATATTATCAAGGAAGAAAGGGCAGTAATCAGAGTGCGGTTATTGGTGAAGCTATCTATACAGAAATAACTAAAGCTGATCCTTCTAACGTACATGCATGGGAAAGATTGCGTGACTGTGTACTAACCAGTTCTCGCGATTCTACTGATCCAGAAAGACAAAAATGGGCAGAATATTGCCGACATAAAGCTAAAGGCGGGGAATAGTTTTCTTCATTAACGTATTTAAATAAAACTTCTGGAGTATAATAATATTTATTAAGTTTGCATTCTTTAGCCCTTACCAATGGCCAGCATACTTTTCTTAGGAACAGCAGGAAGTTCGGCAGTGGTAACTAAAGGATTACGCTCTTCCGGCGGAATTATTATTCAGGTTGAAGAATTACAGTTCCATCTAGACCCGGGCCCGGGAGCTTTAATCAAGGCCAGAGAGTATGGAGTAAATCTGGAACATAATACTGCGATTTTAGTCTCGCATAGCCATCTTAACCATTGTAATGACCTTAATGCGGTAATCGAAGCGATGACTCATGGAGGAATCGAACAGCGAGGGATTATCTTAGGAAGCAAATCGGTACTGCAAAGTACAGAGAACAGCCATCCTTTCTTAACCAGATACCATCAGAATATGGTTGAGAAAATTATTCCCTTAAATAAAAACCATAAATTGGGGATAGAACTTGTAGAAATTAATACCCTCTCTGCAGAGCATAGCGATCCCACGGCAGTAGGATTCAAATTTTTCTTTCCTAAATTTACCTTAAGTTATACTGGAGATACTAAACTTACCCCCCAACTCTTAGAAGAGCTGAGCGGAACTGATGTTTTAATCTTAAATGTGCCCTATCCTGGCAATAGCGGGAAGGGAATGAATCTAGATACAGAATCAGCAGCCAAGATTATTTATCAAGTCAAGCCGAAATTAGCAGTCTTAACTCATTTCGGATTGGATATGATCAGAGCAGATCCCATCAACGAAGCACGAGAGATTCAGAATTTTACCGGCGTGCAGACCATTGCCGCCAGAGACGGACTGCTCATTTCTCCCCAAAGTTATGGCCATAAAAGCCCGGTGAAAGGCTATTCGGAATAAAATTTTAGAATATAGAATTAATCAACCAGATTAAACCTAATCCAATAAAACATCCTGCGGAAATAAAGGGCATGGCGGGATAAAATTTCTTTTCCTTTGCTTTCCAGAATAAAACTGCTAAACCTGCTGCTGCAAACAAAGGAAAGATCAAAGCCGGCCACAAGCCGAACTCTTTGAGAATCACTCCGGCAAAGATTAAAGGAAAACCAAGATCTCCCCCGCCGAGAATGGCAGTGCGGACTTTAATGGTTTTTGTTTTGGTCTTCTTAAGAATAGACTTAGTAATCTGGTAAGGTAAAACCAAACCGGCAAACATTCCGGCTTTAGTCTGAGATTTAGCTAAAACAATCATATGTTTAGATTTCCAGACCGCATAGGCATCGTAGATAGAGATTAAGATCAATAAAATAATGACGGACCATAAATTGAACAAGGGAACGAAAATTGCCGCTAATCCTCCATAGACAAACAGTTCAGTAATATTCTGGACCCAAAAATTGGGTTTAAATATTTTCCAGATTCCCAAGATTAAAGCTAGGATTAAAGCCAGCTCAGGTTTAATCAAAGCGGAAAAAGCGATGAGTAAAGAGATGATTACTGCCACTAAAAACCATAATTTCCAGAGCCAGATTAATTTGTATTTGATTAAGAGCCATAAAAATCCAGTTCCGATCAAGATGGCCAGGATCACTGGAAAATAAGAGGTTCTCTCTTCTAAGGGTGGTCTTTCCCCGATGGGCAGCTCTTTGAAGATGGTTTTTCCTTCTGCGAGAGTTTTCTCTTGGTCAATGTAGAGATGAATGATGCCCAAACCCAAAAATTGAGCTAATAAAAAGAAGATTAAAAGAAGAACGGTTATTTTGAAGGAATGTTTCATTGGTTGAAGAAAGAATTATTCTTTAGTTTAAATAATTAACTTTAAAGAGTAATACTTTAATTCAAATCTACTCCCGAAAAAGAGGGCTGAAAATTAGAGCTAGAATTGTTCTGTTTAACGAACTCTTTAAACAGAGGTACTTTTACGGGTACAGCAAATTTGGTGAAAACAGAAGTGATTAAAGCTTCTCCCTTATCCAAAGCGGCAATATTGCGATTATCCTGGGTTAAGTCTTGAGGAGAAGATTCAATCACTGCCTGACGCTCAGAATTCATCTCCAATCCTAAAATGATTTTAGTATTCAAGTTAGCTAAAATATTCTTAGGAATTTCGCTAGGCAGTTGGGTAATAGCAATCAAACCAACTTTAAACTTTCTGCCTTCTCTAGCTAAAGTCTCAAAAATGTTTGAACCCTGCTCCAAGACATTCTTGCCCAGAACCCGGGGGGCTTCTTCTAGAACTACAGAAACTACCGGCTTATTTTCCAGCTGGCCAGTACGTTTATAATATTTGTATTTATCTAAAATTTCACCAGCGATCATGCTTCCCACCAGAATTTCTATCGCTCCGGAAAAATAGCTGGTATCAATAATTACGATTTTACTGCTTTCTAAATCTTTACAAATATTGCTCAAGATATTTTCTCCGGCAATTTGGTCGAAAAGGCCTTGACAGGAAATCTGGTTATTGGTTATTTCTATTCCCAATAAAGAGATCAATTTTCTTTTAACTACCGCGACGGTATCTTCATTAAAATGCACTCCTGGAAGAGTCTGGTCCAGCAGGATATTCTCAATCCACTTTTCTTTTCCGTACTTGTGATAAAGATAAAGCATCTGTCTTTGAGGATCGCTTAAAGCGATCGCACCTTGGAAATGCTCTGGCTTAAGCAGAGCAAGATTAATCTTTAAAGTCTGGGCTCCGGGAGGAGGATTGATGGGGGTGTAATAAGAAATCTTCTCTTTTCGAGGATGGTCTTTTAATCCCAATCCTGACCGGCCATAATATTCGTCGTGAGGATCAAGAACTAAAACTCCGGCATAATCTTTTTGGGCTAAATCCCAGAGCAGACAAGACATTAAATTAGATTTTCCTTTTCCGGTACTGGCGGGAATCAAAACATGGTGGCTTAAGACTTCCTCTCCAGGTAAGAAAATTTCAAAGTCCATTTCCTTACTTCCTGAACGCAATTTTCCCAGATATAAAGAATTAATTGGTTTGGTGATAAATTTTAAATCTTCTTTGGTTATCTCTCTTACCGGAGAGAAAAAGGCAGGCAGTTTCTTGCAGGTCTTACTTCTTTCTGCGATGGTTAATAATGGTTTTAAGAGGGCAAGCTGATAGTTTCGAATAGATTCATCCAGGATAGAAAAATTTCCCTCTTCTAGATTTAAGCCAGCAACTAACTCTAAATTTTGCTGAGAAATCTGGCTGCCGTAGATCAAGTCATAAACCTGAAAGATGATCTTTTCGGGAAGGTTCTCAATTACAACTAATTCACCTAACTCTACGGATTGGTCTTTCTTTACCCGCATGACTACTTTACTGAAGTCTCCGGAGATGATCTGGCCTTTGAGCATAGGTTCTTAAGTTAATCGTAAGTTTTTAAGAATTTGGGTAGTGGGGGAGATAAAAAGAATTTAGCGGTCGGTGTTACTTATAGTAACAGAAAAGCTTAAATATTACCTCTTTGTTACTTATAGTAACATGGATGCTAAAGAGGAAATGCTGGCCAAGAACATCAAAGAATTTTATGAAGATGGAGAGCGTTCTTTAAAACGAGGCTCTTATAATTCTGCAGCCAGCCTATTCTTTAAAGCGCTAGCAGTTCTAGCAGATTGGTATATTCTTAAAGAAGAAGGTTTTATCCCTAAAAGCCATGCGGACAGGTTCCGTCTGCTGGAACAGAAACACCGAGAGATCTATTTAATTCTTGATCGAGACTTTCCGTCTTATCAAGAGAGTTATAGCATCACCTTAACCAAAGAAGTAGCTGAAACTTTAAAAGAAGATGTTAGAAAACTGGCCAAAAAAGTGGGATTCCCACTGGATTAAAGAAAACAATATCTGGGATATTGTAGTGTATGGTTCTTACATTAGAGGTAAAACTAAGGCTAAAGAGATTGATATTGCAGTGATATTGGATAAAACTATCCCGATCAAGAAAAAATGGGCCTTAAATCAGGAGCTGAAAAGAAAGATTAGTCTAAAAGACAAAAATTTAGATATTAAAACTCTTGACTTTAAAGACCTGATAAATCCTGGAAACTTAAATCGAGAAGCAGTCTTAGCTGAGGGGTATTCATTAATAAAAAAAGATTATTTGGCGGAAAGGTTTGGATTTAAGGCTATGGCTCAAGTGGAATACTCCCTGAATAAACTCACCCCCGCTAAACAAAAAATGTTTTATTATACCTTACAAGGCAGAAAGAAGGGGACAGGAATTCTCTCTCGGCTGGGCGGTCGGATTATCTCTAAAGGTGTTTTAGAAGTGCCTACCCAAGAATATGAGGAAATAAACTCTTTATTGATTGAAAAAGGTATTTCCTATCGAACCACTTTTGTTCTAAGATATCGGATATTGCATTAAAAAAAAGAGATTTCTTCACGAAAATCTTTATAAATAAGCCCAAGTTCTAGATTAAACTATGGAAGCCACGATCATGAATTTTCGCAGGGGAATACATCATCAGAACCAGAAACAGATGATTCTTAGAGTAGCTGAAACTAAAGAAGAAGCGGAGAAATATATAGGTAGAAAAGTAATCTGGAGTTCTGAGGGAAAGAAGGCGGTCAAGATTGTGGGCAAGATTTCTGCTCTGCACGGAAGGAAGGGCAATGTGCGAGCTATTTTCGAGGAGAAAGGACTTCCCGGTCAGTCGCTGGGATGTAAGATTAAGGTAGAGTAGACTGGAATATTATCTAATTCTAAATAGTTGTTTAAATCTATGTCTTCAAAATTTAACCATAAAGTTTATAAATAATCACTACTATTAGGTAATAAAATGGTCTTAGATACGATTATCAAACCTGTACTGGAAGAAATGGTTTTAGATCGAGCTAGATTCTTTGCGGAGACGCAAATGGTGCTATTATCTGAAATGATTAATCGACCAATCACTCAAGTTCTAAATGAGGATTTTGATTCTTTATCGACTCAAGAAAAATATGCCAAAGCCATGCTCTTATTATCTGATTATTCCTATGATAAAAATAAAGCTAAACTAGAAGAGGCCACAGTTATTTTAGACCATCTTTCTGCTGGTGCTGAAGAAGCTCAATCGGTATATACTGCTTTAGCTTTCGCCCAGGGTTTAGATCATCGCTATCTTGAGGCGGATCTAGCTTTAAGAAAAGTCAAACCTAGTTTCAGAGATGCAGGCGAAAAAGAGCTGCGATGGGGCTGTACTTATCACCTAGAAACTTTAATTGCTGAAGGTAAAGAGGAACTAGCCATAAAGAAAGAGGGATTAAAGTTTAAGCCCAAAGAATCTTATGTTATCCTTTACGAAGATAATGCTGCAGATGTAGAAAAATTATTAGGAGATTTTGAAAATTCAGAAGTAGTTTTGGTAGTAGATAATATTAATCACCTTCAAACAATAAAAGAAAGATTTGCGGACTCACTTTATACCATTGAGGGTGAATCCAAAGTATATGAAACTTTCAGCCCTAGCACTTCCAGTAGATTAAGAGTTGTACTTAAAAACAGTAATAATGGTATTTCAGAGAAAGGCCAAGAATTCGGAAAAGCCCAAGCCAACCAGAGAGACCAGACCAAAATTTATGTAGTAGAAAGATCTGATGATCCAGACCTAGAAGAGATTACTTTTTCTGAAGAAAGAGCTTTGGTTGATGAACCGACTAGAATTATTGAACCAGCTGAAAAAATTCATCTGACTTTTGTCTGCACCACTAAAGAGAATACTCATGGTGTTCCAGTAGTGATGAATAATATCGCTGATCAATTAAAACTAGATCCCCGTTATGAAGTAAGTTATATTACCAATAATTTTGATGATCAAGAAATATCTTACACTAATGCTAAAGGTCGGGAATATAAATTTGCTAATCGAAGAGAGTTAGTTAGATTTATGCAGAAAAAAGGAATAAAAATAGATCTTTTACATACCCATACCTGGCATCTTTCCGATCATTTTAAACCGTTCCATACCGAACGGGATGGATTGGATTTAGAAAATTTCTTAGTGGGATTAGGTTCACCTAGATTGGTCTACACTGATCATTCTAATCCTACCGAAGATCTAAGAAAAATAAAAAAGATTCATGGAATAGATTATGCTGATTTATCTCAAAAAGACAAAGTCGCTTTCCTTTGGGATCACACTTTAAGTAAATACGGCCCCAATGACTGGGAAAAAGGCTGGGAAGCAACCGCTATTCTTTCCCGCTGGCAATTGATGGAATTTGCCGATGCAGTAACTTTTGTTTCTGCTACCCAGATGAAAGAAGAAGATGAATTGGTTATTCCCCGTAATGGTTATCATGATAAAGCTAAAGTAATCTTTAATGGCGTAGATATGGGTAAATATCGAACGCCTAAGATTGATGCTTTAGTAAAATCTCTGCACCAAGAATTAGGGGTTAATGGTAACGAAAGAGTAATTCTTTATGCCGGAAGATTAGATCAAGAAAAAGGAATTTATGACCTAGCTGAAGCTGCAGAAAGATTACATTCCCAAACTGGAGAAAATATTACGGTTATCTATCAATCAGGAAGCAATCCCAATGATGAAGCTACAATCAGGGCAAGAGAAAGAATTTTATCTCTTTCTCCACATGTAAAATCTTTGTTCCCACAAAGTATCGGTAAAGATCAAAGAGAAAAAATGGCTGCGATGTATGCTTTTGCAGAGGTTGTGGCCCAACCAACTTATGGAGAATGCTTTAACCAAATTGCTGCAGAAGCTTTGGCTATGGGTACACCGGTAGTAGTCAGTGATTTCTCTGCACCAGGAGAAATTTATGTAGATAGTGGTGCGGCCTTCGGCTGCAGAGTACAAGATCCAGAAGATTTAGCAGATAAATTATATACTGCTTTATTTGACCGAGAGAGAACTAAAAGAACTTTAGCGGTAGGAGAACGCTTAGTAGCTGAAAGATTGAACGTTGAAGCGATGGGAAGAGAATATAGTAATTTATATCAAGAATTAGCTAGAAATTAAGGGGTTCTACCCCCATAAGGCCCTGGACCAGTTCCGGGAATAGTTGGAGCTTCGTATTCTCCTTTTTCAATTAATTTATCTAATGTTTTTAAAACATAACCGCAGCGAATTCTTAATTCTCTTATACAATTAGTGGTAGTCCTAACTTTAGTATCCCATCCTGGATCGGCTATATTAGCAGGCATATTACCTTTGACCTGGGCAGTAGTATAATCTTCTAAAGTGGTTTCTACGTAATGATGCAATCCTTGGAGATCATTTCTTAGATCACCACTAAAATGAATTTTAGCTGCACGTAAAGCTCTTCTAGAAGAACTTATATTGGTCTGAAGAGTACTTAATTCAGACTTGGCCTGATTAAAAGCAGAGGTAGATTTAGTATGCAAGGCATCAGACATTTCTTCAGCATGATTTTGGGTATGAATGATAAAACCGCGGATTGGATCTAGATGTTTTTCCCGATCTTTTCGTTTAGACTCTTTTTCGGCTTTCTCCTTCTTCTCTCCCCATTTCTTTTTGATCAAATCGCCTAATTCTCCACTAGATTCGTCTTTGCTCTTAGGCTCGACAATAAAGAATTTGATAATATACCAGACCATCAAAATAGTGATAATAGCCAGAGCCATATCTATGAATTCGTTAACGGTATTTCCGACCATATTGCTGATGAATTCTAGGGCCATTTTAGATCATCCTTCCTACATGATATTTCATGGCGTTTAAGATCCAAAATAATAATAAGCATAAGATAAATTTTATAATTACGGTTCCTTTAGTGTCCCCCTTACTGCCCATCCAATCGGGAATATTCCATAAGATATAACCTATTCCCAAGACTGGTCCACCAATAAGGATTAAAGCAACTGCGGTAGCCCAGCCGGTTCCGGTAGCCAGAAGAACTTCTCCAGGCATGAAAATAGCGGTCATGATGGCTAAAACTGCAGCTATAACAATAGCATGGTTCTTTTTTAGGAAACCAAGAGATTTATCTCCCTTTCCGCCCAGAGAAGAGATCAGAGCAAAGATAACTGTAAAAACGAAAATGCCGATGAGAATTCTGGTCAAACCTACTACTAAAGAACCATCAGATAGGCCCAGAAAACTTAAATTTCCAATCCCGAGGATGCGGTCAAAGACATTGCCTAAAGTTTCTGAAACTGGGCTGGCAAAGATTGAGGGCAGGAATAATAATAGGATAGTACTGAAAATCAGCCATCTCTTTTGCATTTAGGAGAGAAGATGGTTTGGATTTATTAATCTTTGCGATGATTGAGGTAATATTTAGGCAAAGATTAATACAAGAAAAGAAGCAACGACTTCTTTTCTGTACAGAAGGCCGAAGCCTTCTTGTATTAGAAATGCGTTTATTTTTTACACTAATTAACGCATTTCTTTATATAAAGATTTCTCTTGGTGAAAAAAGAAAAAGAAGAAAGGAAAGAAAAAATAAGAAAAAAAAGAAAATTTAAGCGGACTCTGGAGGAGTCCATTTCAACAATTCCTGAACCTCTACTGTAGCTCCGTTCATGTCGCTTAAAGCTTCCCGTTCTGCTGCTTCTGCGGCTTTGATATCATTATCTAAATCCTGACCGCTGGATAAAGCAGTAGAAAGATGGCCCAGAGCAGTTTTCAAAGTACCCGCAACTATGGTTAAAGGCCAAGTGGGAGCAGCTCCAGTAGCATAGGAATTAACCTCTCTATTAATGATGCTTAATTGGCCTACTACTTTGCTAGCATAAGCGGCTAAAGCCCCCGCGATGCGAGTTTCTACCTCTTTATGTTTTAAGAGAATATTACTTTCTAAAGCTTCTAAACGTTCAACATCTTTTTCTTTACCTCTTAATTCTCCTTTTCTTTTCTTTAATTCCGCAATAGCAGTATGGAATCTCTTCTGGGTACGAGAAGTTCTGGACTTTACCCTGCGCATCTCATTACGGGCCTTTTCCAGAACAGTTTTGATTTTTTCGGTAAGTGAAATAATAGTATCTTTCTCGCGCCAGGATTTAAATTCGTTAGGGCCATGAACTGCCTCTACTGCTACTTTCGCACTATTCAGAGCATCCCCGGCATTTTCAAGTAATTCCATCTCTTTTCGATCTTCTACATATTGATTCATAGCTGCAGTTTTCTGTCTTCGGGCATTGCTTTGAAATTTATTCCACCAATGGCTGGTAGTGCCCATTAAATCCATCTGCTCAGCTGGCCTGCCGCTGGCTACAGAAGAGATGGCTTGAATCAAAGAGATTCCGCCTAAACCCCAAGCAAGGTAAATAACATATTTAATATAAGTACCAACAGTGGTTATTATTCCAGCAAAATGAGCTGAAGTTAACCCTGCCCCAGAACTTAATAATCCTAACTGGCTTTCCATCCCTTTCAGCACAAAAATTAATATGGCCATTATGGCAACTCTGATCCAGGGATGATCTTTCATAAAGAAGTAAAGGAACCCCATCAAAAAGAGAGGAATCCCTAAGATTACTACTGAAACTAAAGCGGCATACGAAGCTGCTGCTGCAATCAATATAGTTCCGGGAATGAAGATTACGGAAATGATAGAAAAAACTGCGGCAATAACTATACTTACATTTCTTCCCAATTTTAATAATTCTGCCCCTTTAAAAACTAAAGTAAAGAGCATAATCAATAATAAGAATCTGATCAATCCTTCAAAAGGATCTACAATAGAACTAAATCCCAAATTAGTCATAAACTGTAAAGTTATAATGTTAGTTACAGTATCCCAGGGCTCATCTGCAGCTACAAAATGGGCAGAAAGCGCACTGAGCATTAAAGATAGCATTAAAAAAAGACCTAATTTATTTTTATTCATCTCGGACACCTCGTTTTTATTAATAGATAATAATTATCTTATTTTTAGTCTAAAACAAGGCTTAAAGTATATAAACTTTTCTTCTCTGTAAACTTTGAATTTCTCAGAAAACTTTATAAATCACCAGCCATCTCAGAAGCAACATGAGTAATATCCTAACTGTAAATCCTAACCATCTGATCCAAAAAGCAGCAGAAGAGCTTAAAGTTCAGAAGCTGGTGAAACCTACCGAATGGAGTCCGTTCGTAAAAACCGGCCAGCATAAAGAAAGATTGCCTGACCAGGAAGACTGGTGGTATTACCGTTCGGCAGCGATCCTAAGAAGTATCGCCAAACTGGGCCCGATAGGAACCCAGAAATTAAGAACTAAATTCGGGGGGAAAAAAAACCGCGGGCATAAGCCAGAACATTTTTATCCGGCTGCTGGTTCGATCATCAGAAAAATTTTACAGCAATTAGAACAATCCGGATTAATTATCAAATCTGATAAAACTGTACATAAAGGGAGAATTTTAACTCCCAAAGGAATCTCTTTCTTAGATAAACTAGCAGTACAAATCTCTAAACAGGCGCATAAAGCGCAACAAGAATAAAATGGCTACTAACAAACATCCTTCCAGAAAGAAAAGATTAATCAAACTTAGCAAACAGACTAAATGGGCTCCCTTCTGGACTGTATTCAAAGTCTATGGTAAAGGCAGAAAAGTTCATCCTTCCCGGCATACGGAAGTTAAACGTTCCTGGAGAAAAATAAAGACCAAAGCATAGAGAAACATAAAAATGGCTAAAACAGAAACTAAAACTTTAGAAAGAACTTATAATATTCCTTTAAGAAAAGAATTCTTAAAAGTAGCTAACTGGAGAAGGACTGA
>Ga0209514_10006931_pt1 | contig 13619 bp, 11 predicted proteins | sample Subgrocontami58m_FD_187452 | JGI IMG/M metagenome (GOLD analysis project Ga0209514, IMG submission 187452) | Subsurface groundwater microbial communities from S. Glens Falls, New York, USA - GMW37 contaminated, 5.8 m (SPAdes) (version 3) | ecosystem: Environmental > Aquatic > Deep subsurface >...
GCTTTGTCGGTTCCCATGCGGGATGATTTACCACCAGAAAGGATTGCGATGCTGATTTTGTTCATAAATTTGAAGGGGATGAACGAATGAAGGGGTTGATCATCCCCTTCACCCCCTTCATCCATCTCACATCTTCACCCCGTCATCACTTCCCTATCCCCAACTTCATCACCACCGTGCGCGCGGCGATCCACAATTCGTTTTGATCGCTGAACACCATATCGTATGGCGTGCCGCGCGAGAGCGTGAACTTCCCGATAAATTTTCCGTCCGAGTCAAATACTTGAACGCCTTTGCTGTCGCTGGCGAACACTCGCCCTTTGCTATCCACCGCTACGCAATTCAAAAGCAAGAACTGTCCATCCTGCGAACCGCGCGAGCCGATGGTCGCCGCGCGCGTGCCGTCGGGCGCGTACTTCACGATCATATCGCTCAACGCGCTCCACACATAAATGTTGCCTTGCTTATCCGTCGCCACACGCATGGTCAGGTCGGCGGAACCTTTTACAGAACTGAGCGCTTTATTGATCGTCAGCCGCAACACATCACCGGCGTCGAATACCAGCACATCATCATTCAAATTTGCGCCGTACCACGACGCCACAAAACCACCATCGGGCAGCGTCGCCGCATCACGAAAGCCGCGCGCATAATTCACTTTGCTCAAGGCCTTGCCCGTCGAGTCGTAACGCGCGAGTTCGCTGCCCTGCGCCACATAAATAATTCCATTGCGATCTACTGCCATCCCCGTCGCAGGCAAACTCGAGTCCGGCACGCTCCACGTATTCGTGATCGTCCCCAACATATTGAGCGACATGATTCGCCCATCTTGATATTCACTCACCACCGCGCGCCCCGTCCCATCCACGCCGATGAAGCGCACATCTTTAAAGTTGCCGCTCACGGAAATGGTGGATGAGACGAATCCCGGTGTTGCCGACACGCGTGCGGTTGCCGTGCGCGTTGGGGCAGCTGTGATCGGCGTGCGCGACGGCGCAAAGGTGAGGCTCGGTACACGGGTGCGCGTCGGAGTCCGCGTCACCGTGGGTTCGGGAGTCAACACATCCGCCAGCTGTGGTTCGATCTCTTCTTGCCAAAAATCATTCACCTGACTCTGTAACTCTGGCGAAAGCAAATAAAGAGTCAACACACCCATCATGCACAACGGCAAAATCAAAAGTATGAAGATACGCAACAGACAACTGTTTGCCGACCAGTTGGGCTCTTCTTGAAAAGGGGAAGGGGAATTGAGAGGGTTCATGGTTGATCGAATGGCGGCGTCCACGCCGTGAGTCGCGGCAGCCAGCGCGGCACATTTTCTTTATACAGTTTGTAGTCATCCCCGAATTGTTTTTCAAGTCCGGGTTCTTCAAAAAACGGAATGTAGATCATGTTGAGCAAAAGAAAAAAGAGAAGCCAAAGAAGAAGAGGATACGATGTGAAGAGTCTCACCTCGCCCAATAATACGCACAGCACGCCGCTGATCATCGGGTTGCGGACGTGGCGATAGATTCCGTGCACGACTAATTTTTGCGTGGGCATCCACGGGGCGAGCGTGCCTTTGCCAACCGTGACGAAGAGCGAGATTGTTTGATACATGAGCGTCAGCCCCAGCGCAATAAAACCAAAGCCGACGATGAACGACGCGATTGAAACATTGGTGAGGAATCCTGTGCGAGAGAGAATGAGGATCGGGATAACGACGATCGCCACGAAGGGGAGAGAGAGGATGGCAAAGACGTGGCGAAGCACGACGTTCATGGATAATCGCCCAAGAATTGATCAATAGAAATTAACCCGTTTCGCGCGCACAGCCACAATACGATGCCATAGATTAAACCCAGTGTTGGATAACCACACAGCGCGGTCAGCCCCCACGAACTCCAAGCGATCAACGAGACCATGCCGCCACCGATGAGGCAAACGATCACCGAAGCGGGGAGGAACATGAACGAACCGGGCGGCGTACTTGATTTGAGAATCGGATCGTTCGGTGACACCGCCTCACGCGCTACTACTTTCTTCACCAAATGCCCGCCCAAATTCAACAGCGCAATCCCCCACCACGCCGCAAGTCCGGCAAAAAAACTCAACGGCAAAATGGCGAATCCCACAAATGCCGCCCCAGCCGATGAGGGCGCGGCGATCAACGCCAGAACTAAACCAACTCCCGCGCCGCCGAACAATAGAACAGTGTTTGCAATGAATTGTTTCATGGCGTAATGGCAAACGCCCGGATCGGAAATGTGCCAAAGCCTTTCACCTTCACCGGCACGGCAAAGAAACGAAAATCACGATTCGGAATCTGCGCCAAGCCAGTTATATGTTCCACAATCGGAATCTCGTTGCCCAACAGAGTCGAGTGCACTGGGCGCGTGCCATCAGTGATGTCATCAATGTTGTAGGTATCAATGCCAACGATCTTCGCGCCTTGATCGGCTAAATACTCCGCCGCATCTTTGGTGAGGAAAGGATGTCCTTCAAAATATTGATCGCTGCGCCAATGTTGTGACCATTCGGTGTGAACCAACACCGCTTTGCCTCTTACGTTCAAATCTTTAAACGCTTCGCGCGTGATGCCGCGACTCTGGCGATCTACGGCGTGAACGATAACGCCTTCGAGATCGGCAAGCGATGTGAGCGGCAGTTCCGATAAATCTTTGCCGTGCGCGTAACGGTGAAAGGGCGAATCAATATACGTTCCCGTGTTCGCCACCATTTCGATCTTGCCGATGTTAAACTCTACTCCTTCAGCATAATGCTGGCGCGACTCTTCGCGGCTGAGGTAATCGCATATCAACGGCGCGGGCAGACCTTTGTAAGTGATCATGCCGTGTTCAACAGTGTGAGAGAGGTCGAGGAGGGTGGACATTGAGAAACCTTTTGGGTAAATGTAGAGACGCACCGTTGGCGCGTCTTGGGAATCATATCAGAAAAATGTAGAGACGCACCGTTGGCGCGTCTTGGGAATCATATCAGGAAAATGTAGAGACGCACCGTTGGCGCGTCTTAGGAATCATATCATCAAACAGAGACGACCCAACGGGTCGTCTCTACGTTTTGCGTTTGAACCACGACTTCGCTTTTGCGATCAACGATTCGTCAGGCGGCGCGGGGCGATAGGCGGCGATGTCAACCGTGTTGGCAAGATCAAGAAGTTCAGGATGACTCTGTGCGTGTTCTTGCACGGTTTGAGTCGGCGCGCGTTTTGTTTTTAATTTCCGTTGGGCGTTGCGATAAGCATCAAAAATAATTTTGCGCGCCGGGTTGGTGTGCCAGCGTTTGGGTTGGCGTGAACGCCACCACTGGTAGAGGCGGTAACAGACGAGGACGGTGACGGTTATCGCTGCAATGAGGGTGATGATGAAGATCGGAGTCAATGCGGCGTTAAAAAGATTTGCGCCGGCGTCTATCACTGATCCCAACGGCAGTCCCGAAAAATCGAAGCCCTGTGTTAAATCAGAAAATATCCAGGTCTTGATCGGACCCGTGCGCGGATCGCCGACCCAACCCGGAGTCGGATCAAACGCGACCCAACCGTGTTCGGGAAAATAAACTTCGACCCAAGCGTGGGCGTCGCTGGCGCGCACTTCGTAAAAATTTGTGACGGGGTTGTAGTAGCCACTGCCAAACCCGGCGGCGAGGCGCGACGGCACGCCCAACTCGCGCAGCATGACGACCAGAGCCGTGGCGTATTGCTCGCACACGCCGCGTTTGTCCACGAACAAAAATTGATCAACGGCTTCGGTGTTCGGCGCTTGCGGCGGCGGAAAATAATCGTAAGGGTAGGTGCGACTGAGATAGTCGGTAAGGAGGCGCGCCTTGTCGTAATTTGTTTTTGCGTCGCGCGTGAGTTGATGAGCGAGAGCGCGGGTTCGGGAGGAAATGTTTTGAGGGAGTTGTAAATAGAGATTGGTAATTGGTAATTGGTAATTAGTAGAGTCGGCGCGAAGATCATCGGGAGAAAAATCTTGACGGATGGAGACCACCGAATAAACGTATCCGGCGTTCAACGATTCTCCCACGCGGATGCCACCACTTTGATCCACACCCACCTCATTCGCCGAGATGTAAAGCTCCTTCGGCACGCCGCCAACGAAAATTAAATTGGGCATGGGGCGGGCGATGTAAAACGACTGCACAAAAGTTTCGCCTTGCACGTTGCGGTTGAATCCAAAAAATGATTCGTTAGGTCGGCGGCGGATCGTGGTCACTTGACCAGCATTCGATTGAGTCCAGGTGCGCCCATCGTAAAAATCAAAAGCGTGACTGCGCCAATAACTTGCGGCAGGACTCTGCACATACATCATGATCGTGTCGTCCAGCCCGCCGCGATAACTGAGATCGAGTCGCGAATCGAATCCGTAATAGTATTCGCCCTTCTCGCTCGACATGCCTTGTATCTGCACCAACGGCAGCGCCGGGTTCACGATCTGCGCCGACGGACTTTTGCGAATCGGCAGTGTGAGAGAGATGGGCATGAAGATCGGGCGCGAGGCGAAGTGAGGAGTGAAGATGAAAATTGCAACGGAAGCGAAAATGATCAACGAGGAGACGGAATACGTAACCCGAAGGGGTGATACGTGACCCAAAGGGGTGATGCGTGACCCGAAGGGGTGAAGTGTATTGCGTATTTCGTATTGCGTATCGGTTTTGAGGATGGCAGGATTGTCTTTCACTCCATCTTCTGAGTCGGCGACCCAGAGGAGGGCAAGGGCAATGGCGAGGAAGGTGATGAGGAAGATTCCGTAGAAGACATCTCGACTCAGTGTCGCCGCCACATACAAATTGATCAACCCCATGCCGAGTCCGGAATACAGATTGAGTCGGCTGAAGAGTTCCCATGAGACAACCGCCATCGCCAACATCGCCAGCTGCGCCTGCGGATACGGCTGCCCGATGAAGAGACCGGCAAGCATCCACACAAAGGCGAGATGCAAACTAAAAAAGGCGATCACGCGAACATACCGTTGAGGCTTGCCGCGTGCCAGATACGAATGACGATGACCGAAGACGAGCAAAAGGATCGTTATCAGCGCAACGAACCAAAGTCCTGTGACGTAAGCCAGCGAGATTGTGCCAACCACTTGCGCGGCGAATGTGAGGGCGCGAATGCGGATCGATTCTTCCGGCTCGCGGCGAAAGCGTTTGCTCTGCGCAAATTTAATTTGCAAACGCGGGATATACCACAGCACAAGCGCGAAGGCGAAGAAAATGAAGGAGACGATGACGTTGATGGGACGACGAAAGACAACAGCCGCGCCGAAATACAACACGCCGAAGAATGCACACGACGCGGCGAAGAAGTAACAGATGAGGCGGATGGTGAGGGTGTAGAGGTTCACTGCGATAAAACCTTTGAACGCTGATAGCGCTGATGAACGCTGAAAGACGCTGGCATAAAAACTTTCGTATCTTCTAACTGAGGTAGGGACAAGCCTTGCGCTTGTCCAACGGGGCGACCGCAAGGGTGCGCCCTACATTTTGAGAAGATACCTTCAGCGAAATTCAGCGCTCTTAGCGATTTCAGCGTTCTGCTTTTTGTCTTGTAATGCGTGCGTCCAATCTTCCCCATAACGGATCAAGCGAACATTAATCTCCAACGCGCGAAGTTGATCGGCAAAGGATCGCGCCGTGACGCCGCCATCCGGAAATGATTCCGGGTCAAGCAAGACGACCATCACTTCGGCGCGGCGGCTTAATGCGGAAAGCGCGGCAAGTGCAGCGTGATCGGGATACGGCATGATGACGGCGACAAAGGTTTGTGTGGCGCGGGTGTGAATCAGATCGGCAAGTGATTGCCTACCTTCAGGTTGAATGCGAGCAAGATATTCGAGCAAGGCAATTCGGTTCAGCGCGCCCGACGGCGCGGCAAGCGATGATTCATCTACCAGCAAGTGCAAAGGATAAGCGCGGCGCAAAGCGTAATCGCCGATGCTGGTGGCGACCTTCACGGCGTATTCGAACGGGGTGTGTTTGGTCTTAAGACCTCGCGGGTCTTTAAGACCCGCGAGGTCTAGAACCAACGTCAACCCGGGATTCGATTCATCCGCAAACTCTTTGCTCATCAAATGATTCGTGCGAGCGACTGTGCGCCAATGAATGTGTCGCGGCGAATCGCCGACACGATAGGCGCGCACGCCGATCACTTCAGTGCCAATGCCCGCGCGCTGGGTGACAATCTGCGCTGCGGGTTGACGATCTAAGAGGGAGAGGCGGCGCAACTTTTTGACTTCGGGGTAGATCAGGATCGGAGTCGGTTGATCAAGATCACGTTTGCGTTCAAAGAGTCCAAACGGCGCGCGTGTAGAAAGTTTGAGTGCGGGGAAGCGATGCACGCCGCGTCTATCGGCGATGACGGTGTAATTGAATTGGGCGGTTTGGTTTTGCGAGAGAGATGGGATGAATAATTGTAGAGACGTTGCACGCAACGTCTCCGCCGGAGGCGCGGCAAAAGGGCAGGTTTCGGCGGCACGCATGAGTGAGGCAGTAGATCGATTCGTGTTGCGAAGCGATAGATGAATCTCGATCTCGTCGCCTTCGTGAATCTCATCGTTGAGCAAATTGACAATTCGCTCTACAGTGATGCCGCGTAATGTTCGGCGATTGAGCCACCACGAGGCGGCAAGAACGCCCGCCACAATCGCCGACATAATATAAATCCAGCCAACCTGCGTTTGGTTGGCGAAGAGGTAAAGCAAAACGGAGATGATTAGAAAAGCGAGGGCGCGTTTTGTGGGCATGGTTGATAAAGATTAATGATCAAAGATTAAAGATTGAATCTTTAATCGTCAATCTTTGATCTTTATTCCAACGGTATTTTCACTTCCCCCAACACCTGCTTCACAATTTCCTTCGCCGTTTCGGGTCTACGATCGCGCGAGAGGAGGCGATGCGCCATGACGGCGGGCGCGGCGAGTTTAATGTCGTCGGGCGTGACAAAGCGGCGCTGGCGGATCATGGCGACGGCTTGAGCGCATTTTTGCAACGCCACTCCGCCGCGCGGACTCACACCCATCACCGCATCGGGGTGGACGCGGGTGGCGTTCACTAATTGCACAATGTATTCCTTGAGAGAGCGGGCAACGTCAACGGCGCGCGCGGCGGTTTGCAGTTGAATAATATCGTCGAGCTCAATCGCCGCTTCGAGTCCATCCAGCGGGTCGTTATGTTCTTCGCGTTCAAGGATCATCACTTCGTCTTCATTCGAGGGGTAGCCCAAACTTAATTGCACGATGAATCGATCTAACTGCGCTTCGGGCAAAGGGAACGTGCCAGCCATCTCGATTGGATTTTGCGTGGCGATGACAAAGAACGGCGGCACAAGTTTGTGCGTGAAGCCATCTGCCGTCACTTGCCCTTCTGCCATGCTCTCCAACAAACTCGATTGGGTGCGCGGTGAGGCGCGATTGATCTCATCCACCAGAACCACGTTGGCAAAAATGGGACCCGGCATAAATTCGAATCGCCCTTCGCGCTGGTTGTAGATCGCGCTGCCAGTGATGTCGCTCGGCAAAAGATCGGGCGTGCATTGCACACGTTTAAAAGTTGCGTGCAGAGATTTTGCCAAGGCCTTCGCCACCAGAGTCTTGCCGATACCCGGCACATCTTCCAGCAAAACGTGACCTTGCGCGAAGAGTGCCGCAAGGATCAGATCGAGTTTTGATGACTCGACCACTACCGCGCTTTGGATCGTATTCACTAGCTTTTGAATCACCATTTGATAATCGGTTGACAGAACAGTCATTGAAAATCGTTTGAGAGCGGGTTGAGTGAGCATTGTAATCCTCTTTAAACAATCTCGTCCTCATCCTATCGTGGCGCGTGTCAAAGATAAAGCACACGAGTGCTATAATGATTCACACTCAAGACGTATCGTAGTTATATCACGCGCCAACCCACATAGTTCGATTTTCCTATTCGACTTCTCCGCGAGCAAACGATGGCGGACTCACTTCAAACTCTCCTCGACTCCCTCACCGTCGAAGGCACGCTCTATCACAAACTCGACAACGACGACGTGCGCTGTGTCGCCTGCGGTCACGAATGTTTAATCCGCGAAGGCAAGCGCGGCATTTGCCAGGTGCGCTTCAATGACCGCGGAACGTTGCGCGTGCCATACGGTTACGTCGGCGCGTTGCAGTGCGACCCCACCGAAAAAAAACCTTTCTTCCACATCTACCCCGGCTCCGACACCTTGACGTTTGGGATGTTGGGATGTGATCTGCACTGCAGCTATTGTCTCGCACCAAACTCATGGATTGCAACTTCAGAGGGTGTAACACGGATCGATTCGCTTTTTGATCAGAGCGAGGCGATCCGCTCAAATGGAAAAGAAGAGGTGCGCCGCCCCACGCGCGAGACGATGGTTCACACCCACAGCGGGCAACCGCATCGAGTCCAAAAATTATTCCGTCATCCCTATCGTGGAGCGATGATCCGAGTTCGAGCGTTTTATCTGCCACCACTTGAATGCACGCCTGAACATGAATTCTTCGTGACAACGTCGCCGGATGTTCCACCTCAATTCGTGCGCGCTCAATATCTCACCGCCGATCATCTTCTGGCTATTCCTAAACGGTATTCGTTCTCTAGATCGATCACGCTCAATACAGCCGAATTGCTCCAACCTCACATAAAACCTTATCGGGCAAAGCATGACATCGGGCGCGAAACCCTCGAACAAGTGATGCAACTCTCCGCACAAGGAATATCTTCGCGCGAGATCGGAGCGCGAATCGGCAAAGAGGCGTCGCATGTGCGTCATCTACGAAGCAAGATCAATCGCGGTATATGGGATTTGGAAAAACTAGAGGAAGTTAATAGACCTTTGGTCGTTGAAGATAAGCGTGTGCGCTTCCCTAATGAGCACAAGCCCGGACTTCCTTTAGCATTGCACCTTGATACTCGTCTTGCCACTTTGCTTGGTTACTATTGCGCCGAAGGGTGTGTGGTTCGCAACAAAGATCGAGTTCACTCGTCCGTCTTGAACTTTGCGTTTGGTCATCATGAGGAAAAGATCGCCGATGAAGTGATCGCCTTACTCCAAGATGTATTTGGTGTCGAAGCGAAAAAAGTTAACCGTGAGACAACGATAGGTGTCGCTGTTAGCAAAGCCTCTGTCGCTTTATGTTTTGAATCTTTGTGCGGTCATCGCGCGAGAACGAAGCATGTGCCACCTATGATCTATCACGTATCACGTGATATTGCCGAAAGCTTTTTAAGGGCTTATTCAACGGGCGATGGTCATACGCGTGTCAATGGCATGACGCAAATCAATACCGTATCCGAAGAACTGGCGCATGGCATCGCATGGCTTGCTCTCAAGTTAGGTTTGTTTCCCGCTATCAACCGCAACCGTTTAGGTGATCGCCCAATCATGGGACGCAAAGTCAATGCCTCTGAATTTCAATATTCGGTCAATTGGTATTTCAAAAATCACTTACGCAAGTTTGCTCATGAGGATGATCGCTATTGGTATGTGCGAATTCGCAATATTGACCACTTCGATTACGACGGCGACGTATATAACTTGGAAGTCGAGGGTGAGCATTCATATCTCGCAAATCTAATTACGACTCACAATTGCCAAAACTGGCTAACATCGCAAACGTTACGTGACAACAATGCCGGAGTCGCGCCGCAGATCATTACAGCGAAGCAGTTAGTGAACTACGGTGTCACCGCCAACGCTAAACTTGTTGCCTCTTCCTATAACGAACCATTGATCACCTCTGAATGGGCAGTGGATGTTTTTAAAGAAGCACACAAGCATGGGCTCAAATGCGCTTACATCTCTAACGGAAATATGACTCGTGAAGTGTTGGAGTATTTGCGCCCGCACATCATCGGCTACAAGATCGATCTCAAGACGATGAACGACAAGCGTTATCGCCAGTTGGGCGGCGTGCTGCAAAAAATTTTGGACGGAATCAAGATGGCGAAAGAGATGGGGCTGTGGGTTGAAGTGGTCACGTTAGTGATTCCGGGATTCAACGATAGCAATGAGGAATTAATGGAAGCGGCTCGCTACTTGGTGTCGGTATCCCCTGAGATTCCGTGGCACGTCACCGCTTTTCATCCCGATTACAAAATGACCGATCCCGATCCCACATCTACATCCACTTTGATTCGCGCCGCCGAGATCGGGCAAGAGGCGGGTTTACAGTTTATGTATGCCGGCAACTTGCCGGGGCGCGTGGGCGAATACGAAAATACGTTTTGCCCGAACTGCAATAAAAAATTGATCGGGCGTTATGGATACGTGATTCTAGATTATCAGATCACCGATGACGGCAAGTGTCCATCGTGTCACACAAAGATCGCAGGCGTGTGGGGTAAACGGAGTGATGTTAGAATTGGCGGGGTGAATGATTTGTTTAGCAGAATGCCGAGGAGAGTCAGATAGTCTTGTAGTCAGATGGTCGGGATAAGATATGAACGCCAGTAACGATTTTAAAACCAACACACCGATACATTTCACAGCCACACTCCTTGTTGCCATCGCCGCGCTTACGGTGATAGCATTAAGTTGCGCGCTAACAATCACTACACCCGCGCCCCAAGTGGCGCACGCCGCCTCACTCGCGTCCGGAACAGAAGGGTTATTGAAGCAGACGGCGTTGCATCTCTCCAAGATGCAGGGCGGCGAAAGTATTGGCGGGTTTCCAGGGTTTGAGCCGCCGGATGATGAAAAGTATAAGCAGAGGATCAAAAACAAAAATTATTCAGCACGAGATGTCAATGATTGGGTTAAAGAGATCAACAATTTCTTGAAACAGATCATCAAAAAGAATCCGAGGATGACGCTAGAAGAAATTTTGACGAAGCAAGGTTTAACCGCAAAACAAATTGAGGAGTTCACGTTTGCATTGAAGGATACAGAACTTGCCGCGAGAGGCATGGCAAGATATGGCGTAGATTATGCGAGGGCGCAGGCTCTCCGTGAGTTGTTAATTGAATTAGGAGTGTCACTATGGTAAAAAATTTCGGACAGCGTCCTTTCTTTCGCTTCAAGGATGAGTTGCGCCTAGAAATTGATCGTGATGAATGGCCTACCGATGTGCCATTAATGCCTAGCGCAACTGTTAATGTGTTGGGGGATGGACCCTTCCACAATTATTGGCTTCTAGTCTTCTTGCCCGATATGACGGTAGAGAGAACGGCAGGTTGGTGGTCTATGCCTGAATCGTTGGATGACGTGCTGAAGTTTTACGAAGTGGAGATGCGAACATTAGGTTGGCAGATGCAAGAGAGTTACAGATTCAGCGAAAGAAGGGCATCAGTTGAATACTGCCGTCCCGAGACGCAAGTGAAAGTCAGCATGAGTTTTCAGAGATGGGAAACACGCAACGAAACTACGGCATTGATCAGCCGCACTCTCAAACACCCTTACATCCCGCCCGTTGCAGAAGAAGAGCCGGTTGAAGAAATTGTTGAACCCGCGCTAGAAGAAGTGACAAAATAATTTTTGTTGTCCGTTAGCCTTATCTGTGATAAAAATACTCTATGCAAGACACAGTTAACACTTCGGTAAAAATTCTTCTTGCCTACGACATCGTCCCTGAAACGCAGGAGAGCTACTATCAATACATGCTGGGCGAGATGATGCCGCGTATCCAAAGCATGGGTTTTGGGATGGAGATGGCGTGGCACACGGCGTTTGGCAATTACCCGCTCCGACTCATCGTCTTTGTCGCCGAGTCGCGGGCGATTGCCGATAACGTGTTGAACAGCACTGAGTGGGATGAGATGGAGACGCGCTTGCAGCAATACGTGGCGAATTATTCGAAGCGCGTAGTGAAGTATCAGAACAAGTTTCAATTTTAGCGATAAGCAGTGAGCGGTGAGCAGTGAGCAGTGAAAAAAACTTCTTGGAAATCAAGAAGTTTTTTTGTTTTACATGGACATTATCTCAAGGCTCAACGTTCATGGCTTTGGTGTTGGTGTCGGCGCGACAATCACACCATCAGGCAGTTTAGAATCGGGCCCATATTGAAAGACCGCTTGCCACGGCAAGTAGTGAGTCTTGATCGTATCTTCAAACAAGGTCTTGCCATCCTTCTCCACTTTGCGCTTCACGCTCGTATCCGCGCCATCGGCGGAATAGTCAACCTGCTTGATCTCATCCTTCTTGAGTTTAGGGTCTAACTCGTATAAATCTTTCGGCGCGGGAATCTCGTTGCGGATTTCGGCGGGTGAGACTTTAACTTTGCGCCCGTCATCCGCCGAGTAAAATTTGAACTGCACCGTGCCAGACGCAGGATAAATATATGTTTCGATCAGTAACCACGCCTCACGATCATTTTTGAACTTAAAATCTGCCTCAGGTGTAAAAATAGCGGCGTCGAGTCCGGGTCCCGTCCACGAGGGAGTCTGTCGCTCATAATAAATTACGCGATAGGCGTGTGAATGTCGCTCGACGATGGGGTAGCCGCCGAAGAAGGCAGCGCGAAATGCGGTGGTGCTTACTTGGCAGATTCCGCCGCCCACGCCTTTGATCGTCTTACCGGCGTAAATGATCAGCGCTTCCGAGAATCCTTTATCCAAACTGATGTCGCCCAAAAATTCGTTGAAGGAGAACGTGCCGCCGGGCGGGATCATCACGCCATGAAATTGCCCCGAGCCGGTGCGGATGTTATTGAGTCGTTCTGCGCTTGAACCTCTGAACGATGTGACTTGCGACGAGACGAGTCCGGTGATGCCAAGTTCTGCCGCTTTGACGTTGTTGTGCAATTTGGGTTTGGTGATCTTGAAGACGAGCGGCACCGAATGTGATCCCGTCAGCAATTTATCGTTGATGGATTTGATGGTCGCAACAGAATCTAACTCGCGTCCGTCTATCGCTTCTTGACCAGCGATAGGTTCAAGTTCTTTCCTCTCGTCGTTAAAAATGTAGCGCGCGTCTTTGGCTTTCGTCTCAAGTTTTGGCGCGAGCGTTTCGAGAAACGGCAGCAACTGTTTTGAATCGAGCCCAACCACATAACGCGCGCCTGTTGAATCTTCGACACGATTGATAGTCAACATCGCCGCCAGTTGCCGTTGATCGAACACCCAAGGACCGGGATCGCTTTTGTTGGGCTTCTCGATGATGAGGCTCAACGGCTGGCTCAGAATTTGTTTAGCGAGCGTTGCCTGTTGCGTAGCGTCCATCACCGCCGGGCGATATTCGTCAATGACCAGAGTCACTTCGGTGGTGGTGAGTGAGCGCAGTGAAGGGATAATTTTGGTGAGAGTTTTTTCGGGGTTGACGGTGCGCCCGAAGACTCCCTGCGTCACTTTCACGTCGGTGCCATTCACGGTGAGTGAGGCTTCCACGGCGGCGCGATCAATCTCGCGGGCAACCGTTTTTAAAAATGCCGCGCCGCGATTCGAATCAAAGGTGATGATCGGCGCGAGATCGTTGCCTTCGTACCATGCCCAAAACTGATCAATCAAATCGAGATCAAGTTTGCCACTGCGCCCGTAAGCAAAGGCGGCGTCCGCCGTCGTCTTCACGTCGAAGGTCGCGCCAAGCTGCGCCGGGGTGGCGTTCCAAGTTTTATCGCCGTCGCGCAAAGCAAAATTTGTTTTCGTGGAGTAAGTAAATTCGCGCGAGAGTTTATCAACCGCCGCCTCAC
>Ga0209514_10006933_pt1 | contig 13617 bp, 9 predicted proteins | sample Subgrocontami58m_FD_187452 | JGI IMG/M metagenome (GOLD analysis project Ga0209514, IMG submission 187452) | Subsurface groundwater microbial communities from S. Glens Falls, New York, USA - GMW37 contaminated, 5.8 m (SPAdes) (version 3) | ecosystem: Environmental > Aquatic > Deep subsurface >...
CGTGGCTGGCAGAGCGGTGGGAGCAGCCGAACCCGACGACCGTCATGCTGCACGTGCGGAAGGGCGTCAAGTGGCAAGACGGCACCGAGTTCACGGCGGACGACATCGTTTGGACTCTACAGCAGATCATGGATCCCCAGAATGCCTACCCCATCCGGAGCCGCTTCAAGGCCGGGACCACCTTTACGGCCGAAGACAAGTCCACAGTGAAGATCGCTCTTCCCCAGGCGCAGACCGACATCCTGGCCAACCTGGCCGACCAGAACATGATGATCATGCCAAAGCACCTGGGGGTGCAGGGGGCCGACTTCACGAAAACGGCCGTCGGCACCGGGCCGCTGAAGGTGGTCAGTTTCGACCGTTCGAAGAGCGGGATCTATGGCCGCAGTGAGAGCTACTGGCGCCAGGGCCAGCCCTACGTCGACGGTCTGGAGATGTACTTCGGCCTGGACGCCGCATCCCGCATTGCTGCCTTCCTGACCAAGAAGATCGACCTGACCTCCCCGAGCGACAAGAAGCGCCTGGAGGAGATCACGAGCCGGCTGCCGGAGACCAAGGTGGCCACCAAGTACACGGACTACGGCAACTCCCTGGTCATGAAGCTGGACAAGCCCCCCTATGACGACGTGCGGGTGCGCCGCGCGATCCATCTGGGCGTCGACCGGCAGGGCCTGATCAAGGTTGCGACGTTCGGAGAGGGCGTTGCCAACCCGCCGGGGATGCCTGGGCCGAAGGCGGGCTGGGCTATCCCGCCGGAGGATCTGAACAAGTTGCCGGGCTTCCGCCAGCCCAAGGAGCAGGACATCGCTGAGGCCAAGAGGCTCCTGGCGGAGGCCGGCTATCCCAACGGGTTCAAGAGCTCTGTGGTCTACAGCAACCAGCGCCAGTCCTCGCCCGTCATCATCGAGCCCGCGGCGGGTCAGCTACGGGCCATCGGCGTCGAGCTGACGCTGGACGGGCGTCCCAACCCCGAGTATCGGAAGGCGGCCCTGGATGGCAGCTACGAGATGCTGGTGGACTTCACCGCCGACATGTCCTTCAAGAGGCAGGTGGAGTTTCTCCATTCCAAGGGGCCGCTGAACAAGATGGGGCTCAAGGATCCGGAGGTCGACCGGCTGCTCGACATCCAGGACACAGTGATGGACGTGGCGGAGCGGAAGAAGGCGGCCCTGGAGCTGCAGCGGTTGCTGCTGGACAAGATGTACGTGGTGCCGACCATCGAGATGCCCACCTACCAGAGCTGGCAGCCGTGGGTGAAGAACTTCTACTACAACATCGGCATCTCGGAGCTGGTGGAGAACTTCAGCCTGGCCCAGTTGTGGCTGGAGCAGGAGCAGATGCCGGCTGATCGGCGCAAGGGGTCCAGCTAGCCGATAGCTGTCAGCCGTCAGCATTCAGCAGAAGGCGGTCAGGTCTGGGCGAGCCGGGCTAGGTGACGGCCATCCCTGGGAGAGCGGCCGTCCCGGCCGCTGGCGCCGGCAGGCGCGCGTCTCCTGACGGCTGACGGCTGATCGCTGACCGCCCCGCTACTTCAGTGCGGCGCGCAGGTGCCCCAGGTGCTCTCGCTCGTGCTCGCCGATGCGCTGGAGCCGCCAGGCGACGTTGCGCATCACACCGCCGGGGCCCTCCAGGGGCATCTCGAGCTGGGCGTCCGTCAGGCCGGCCAGGAGGGCCAGGGTGGCGTGGCGGTTGCGGCGCATCTCCCGCTCGAGTTCGGCCAGGGGTGTGGTGCGCCGGGACTCGACCTGATCGGCATTGCTGCGGTCCACGTTGTGGCCGGCGGGACGGGCTGGGTCTCCGGCCAAGGCCCGGCGTGAGCTGGCGACGAGGGAGGCCTCGCTGGCGACCATGTGGGCCAGCAGGTCCTTGACGCTCCAGCCCTCGCAGGGCGTCTCGCGGCCGAGCTGGGCCGGTGTCAGGGAGCCTGTCAGCTCCAGGATAGCCTCGCGTGCTTCCTCGATGGTGCGAACGATGGCCTCGCGGTCGATGTCAGACATGGGCAACTCCTCCTTGTGCCTGCTGTGTCCCGCTTCCTGACGGTCGCGGCTCGGATGCGGTCCCCTCGCCCAGGGCGTTGGGGAGCCCATTGTGCCATGCTTGGGTGGCGTCTGCCAGGGGGACTTGCACGGAGGGCCCCAGGCGGATGCGGTCGCCGCCGACCGTCCCGAGGCTGAGCCAGGGGAGACCGTGCCGGGCGGCTGATCGGATGACGTCGTCGGCCTGGTCAGGCGCAACCGACGCGACGATGCGGGAGGCTCGCTCGCCGAAGAGGGCGGCATCGGCCCGCCCTAGGAAGCGTGTCCCGGAGGCGTCGAGGCCGATACCTCCGTGGATGCAGCACTCGGCGATGGCGACGGCGAGGCCGCCCTCGGCGCAGTCGTGGGCGGAGCGCAGGAGGCGCCCCTCGGCCAGCTCGAGGCAGCAGCGCTGCAGGCGGCGCTCCAGGCCCAGGTCGAGGCCGGGCGCCCCGGCGACGAGGCCGTGGACCAGGGCGAGGTACTCGCTGCCCGCCAGGTCGGCCGGCCAGCCCGAGCCGTCGGCACCCAGCAGCAGCACGATGTCGCCGGGCCTCTGGAAGCCGGGGCGAAGGACGGTGGCCACGTCCTCGATGAGGCCGGCCATGCCCACCGCCGGCGTGGGATAGATGGCGCCCGCCTGGCTCTCGTTGTAGAGGCTCACGTTGCCGCTGATGACCGGCACGTCCAGGGCCCGGCAGGCGTCGGCCAGGCCGCGCACCGCCTCGCGGAGCTGATGGGCGATCTCGGGCCGCTCGGGGTTGCCGAAGTTGAGGCAGTCGGTGACGGCCAGGGGACGGGCGCCGACACAGGCCAGGTTGCGCGCCGCCTCGGCCACGGCGGCGGCCGCGCCGACGTAGGGGTCCAGATAGCACCAGCGGCCGTTGCAGTCGCTGGTGAGGGCCACGGCGCGTTGGGTGCCGCGGACGCGCAGCACCGCGGCATCGGCGCCCGGAGCCAGGACCGTGTTGGTCATGACCTGGTGGTCATACTGACGGTAGACCCACTCGCGGCTGGCGAGGTTGGGGGAGGCGAGGAGGCGGAGGAGGACGTCATTGTACGAACCTCCCCTACCCCCCCCTTGGTAAGGGGGGGGACGAGGAGCCCCGCCGCTGGCCCTCTGCCCCTGCCCCTCCCCTAGTTCTGGGGTAGAGGTGACGGCCTGTCCCCTCTCCCTCTGGGAGAGGGTTAGGGTGAGGGCACTTCCCGCCGACGGGTCCGGCAGTCTTTCCAGCGGGTAGGCGCGCAGGCGCTGGACCTCCTCCGACTCCTTGCCCGCCAGCTCGTACAGGGGCGGCGTCATCAGCAGGTCGATGGGCAGCTCGGCCACGACGTCGGCGCCGTCCCGCACGCGGGCCAGGCCATCGCCGGTGACGACGCCGATCTGGGCGCAGGTCAGCTCCCAGCGGGCCAGGACGTGCCGCATGTCCTCCTCGTGGCCCCGCTGTACGACGACGAGCATGCGCTCCTGGGACTCGGAGAGCATCACGTCGTAGGGCGTCATGCCGCGCTCGCGCCGGGGCACGTGGCCCACGTCGATCTCGACGCCGGCGCCGGCCCGGGCGGCGCACTCGACGGCCGAGCTGGTGAGGCCGGCGGCGCCCAGGTCCTGGATGGCGACGACCCAGTCCTGGACCGCCAGGTCGAGGCAGGCCTCGAGCAGCAGCTTCTCGAGGAAGGGGTTGCCCACCTGGACGGCGGGCCGGCGGGCCTCGGAGCCGGCGTGCAGGTCCTCGCTGGCGAAGGTGGCGCCGTGGATGCCGTCGCGGCCCGTCTCGGCGCCGACCAGGAAGATGGGATTGCCCAGGCCCTCGGCCCGGGCCCGCTTCAGATGGCGCTCCTCGACGAGGCCGGCGCAGAGGGCGTTGACCAGGGGGTTGCCATTGTACGAGGGGTCGAAGAAGAGCTCGCCGCCCACGTCGGGGATGCCCAGGCAGTTGCCGTAGCCGGCGATGCCGGCCACCACGCCGCCGAAGAGGTAGCGGTTGCGGGGGTCGTCGAGGGGGCCGAAGCGGAGGGAGTTGAGCAGGGCGATGGGCCGGGCCCCCATGGTGAAGATGTCGCGGACGATGCCGCCCACGCCGGTGGCGGCTCCCTCGTAGGGCTCGATGGCCGAGGGGTGGTTGTGGGACTCCATCTTCATGACGAGGGCCAGGCCGTCGCCGATAGAGACCGCCCCGGCGTTCTCCTCGCCGGGGCCCACGACGACGCGGGGCCCCGTGCCGGGGAGCTGCCGGAGCAGCAGCTTGCTGTGCTTGTAGCCGCAGTGCTCGCTCCACAGGGCGCCCGTGATGCCCAGCTCGACGCGGTTGGGCACGCGCCCCAGGCGCTGGACCACGAGGCGGTACTCCTCGAGGCTGAGGGCGATCTCGCGCAGGAGGGCGGGATCGGGGTCAGGCGTCATGGGCTACCAGGGTTCCCTCTCCCTTTGGGAGAGAGCCTGCCCTGAGCCTGTCGAAGGGGCGAGGGTGAGGGCAGGTTCTTGCGTCGAGAAATCGGGCCGCCTGCGGCCTAGGCGCTAGCCGCCGGGCTGGCGCCAAAGGCCAAGAGGGGGCGTCTTCCCCACTCCTCCCCCTCCTCGCGGAAGACGAAGGTGCGCACGGCGGTCCGGAAGGCCTCAAGGAAACGGTGGTAGTCCGATGCGGCAGCTCCGTAGATCAGCTCGTACAGGCGGTCGGTCCTCTTGAGGATGATGCGCCGCTCCATGACGGGCGTTGGCTGTGCACGGACCGACCTGATGGGAAGGGGGATCGTGTAGGTGATCTCCGTCTCTACGGCGGGTACGCCTTCTAGTGCCCCACGGGTCTGCGAGATCAGACGGAACCCCGAGGTGCCCTGGCGCCGTTGCACGACAGTCTCGGCGAGCGTCTCGATGGTTGCGGGTGAGTGCAGTCGGCTGACGCGCGCCACCAGAGCGGCTGAGTAGGTGCTTTCCTCGTTGCGAGGTCCAAGAATGAACACCTCGTCGTACCCTTCACCGGCTGTCTCGCGCGCCTGCCAGTCCGCGGGGTAGAGGAACCGAAAATCCAGCCTGGCATTGGTGCTGGTGAATGGCACGTAGCTCGTGGAGCCACGCATGGTGTCGCGTGTCATTCGCGTCGGTCGGGCGGCCAGTGGTCTGGCAAGTCGCGGTACGGCTCTAGCCGACGTAGCTCAACCTTCGCGTCGGCCTCGCCCCTGGCCATCAGCGCACTCACCCAGTCGCACTGGGAGTCTGATTGGTTGCCCTTGATCTCCCGCCACACTTCATCCTCCGCCTTGAAGGCATGATACTCCTGGTCGATCGAGTCGGGCTCGTTCCATTGCACGTGGGTCCCTTCGTGGGCCAGATGAGCCGCCAGCACCTCTGGGCTGGCGTCCCGCAGGTCCTCGTGGATGGTGATCTCGTTCCTTTCGCTGTCATATTGTGCCACAGCGTCATCACGGGTGGGCCCGAACTGAGTGGTGGTGCTGTGCTCTCGGATGGCTCCGACTATACTGTGCCCGGCCTCTGCTGACTCCAGTCGCTCGAAGGCTTCCCCGAGTTGCCCAACGTCGCCAGCATCGCCTCGAATAGCATAGCCTTCTTCGGGAGATACTGCCTCACCAGGCTGCTCCACCGCCTCGACGGTCTCCTGGGCGGGGCGCCAGCCGGGGGGTGGCGTGCCCTCGAGCGAGCGTTCCTGCAGTTCCGCAAGCTCTTCCTCCTCCCGCTCATCCGGTCTATCCATGGTCTGTGCCGCGTAGGGCCTGCCTGAACCGCTCAGCCGTCTCTGATGTGCTGTTGTAAGCCCAGGAGTGGCTGAAGTAGCAATAGGCCGCATGCTCGTCGCCGCCCAGGCCTACGGGGGCAAGCGCCTCTTGGCAGGTCTTGGCCAGCTCGAGCCAGCCAACAGTTTCGTTGCCCTCTCTGCGCCGTTGCTCGAAAGACCAGAGGGCGGTCCGGAATCGTCGCCCGGAGTCCAGGTCGTACGCCGCGGGCCCCACTCGGTCTCGGTAGTGGCATTGCCTGAGGCACCAGGCACATCCCTGGAAGGGGAGCAGGAAGGCCTTCTGCCGGTCCTGGAAGGACGCCATGTGGGCCTTAATGCGCTCGTCCGAAACCCTTTCCGGGAGCCCGTGTTGGCGGCGGTAGTTGGGGACCGTGACGAAGGTTGGCCGTTCGTAGCCTTGCTGGCCGGCGACGAACAACGCGGCCTGGCCAGGCGGGAGCTTCGCCAGATAGGGCTCCTGTTCCGGGCCCAGATTCATGGTGCCCCCGACCGTTCTCCTGTCGTCCTCCCCCGGGAGGCAATGGACGATCTTGATGGAGGTATTCTTAAGAGCATCCTGGGCGAGCCGAACCGGGATCTGCTCGGCGACGATGATCCCCTCGCCCAGCGCTCGCAGCTCGGAGAGGGCCTCGCTAAACATGCTGACGGCCTCGGCGCGCGTGTCGCCCGACACCTCGCGGTCGGCGGCATGGGGCGTGGCACCCATGATGCGGTGCGCCTCCTCGATCAGGGTCACATGGTGGAGGGATGACCCCGGCCTGGTGGTCTCGCAATGCTCGCGGAGCGCCGTGAGGAGGAAGAGCATGACGAGGGCCTTCTCCTCGTTGTTGAGGGCGTTCATCTCCAGGACGGTTGGCGAGGCCATCAGCAGGTCGAGAGGCATGGAGCGGCGGGTGTTGAGCATGCGCCCCTTGCTGCCCCTGAGGAGGGAGCCGATGCGCCCTGCCGCCGCCGCACGGATATCCTGGCCCGTCTTGCTCGAATACCCCCGTTCCTCCGTCACCCGCACGATCTCAAAGTAGAGCTCCCCCAAGGTGGGCATGAGATGGCCCTGTTGGGAGTCCCCTCGGTCCGTGAGTGCCCAGCCCTTATCCAGGTACACGTTGTGGAGACTCTCCTCGATGAGGGAGGGCAGGATACCGAAGGAGGGGAGGGCGGCCTCAAGGCAGGCGCGCAGGTAGGAGATGTGGGTTTCCACGCGGACGCCGGGCAGGATCTCGATCGGGTTCAAGCGGAAGGGCGAGACATCCTCTTCGCCGAGGGTAAATATGCGTAGCTCCCGTCCGAGAGGGGAGTCGAGGAGGGACCGGTATTCCCTCTTGGCCGGCTCGATGACGAGGGAGGGGATCGCCCGCTCCTGGAACTCGGCCAGGAGGTGCATACAGGTGGTCGTCTTGCCGGAGCCGGTCGTGCCCGCAACGAGGGCGTGGCGCACGAAGGTGCCCAGGGGAACCGCCGCCACTCCGCCGCGGTCGGCGAAGGTCCCCACGGGGATCTGGTCGCCCGGCACCGCCGCTGCCCTCGGGCCTACCTCATACGCGGGCAGGGGCTGGCGCGTCCTGACGCCGGGGACGCCGCCCCGCAGGGCCACCGGGAACCGGAAGGCCGCACTGGCGGTGCGGGAGTCCGCCAGGTAGGCGAGGCGCTCCTTGCCGGGGGTGGCTCGGCCAGGCCCCCAGTGCACCAGATCCAGCGCGGAAAGGACGTGGCGGGCTGCGGCGAGGTCGGCGGCGCTCGTCGGCTCGACCAGGTCGAAGCCGGTGGGGAGGCTGTCCCCCGAGCCCAGTTGACCGAGTGGCCGCCCTCCCTGCGCCACCTCGGCCCCCAGGGCCTGGGCCACGTTGCGGGCGGCAAAGGGATCGGGACTGGCCACCTGGATCACGACCAAGAGGGGATCAGCGAGGCGCTCCAGGTAGTCGGTGTAGAGGCGTGCCACGAGCCTCGCTTGGGGATCGGCCAACCGCCCTCGGTAGGCGAGCCCCTCGAATGTCCAGTCGGATAGGGTCTCGGCGAGCGACGACGCCTGGGCGAAGAGCTGGGCTTCATAATCCAGGAGTTTGGTCGGCTCAAGATGGACGTTGATGACGCAGGGAGACTGCTGCCGGAGCAGCATCTCCATGGGCGCGATCCAGGTGGTCGTGGGCGGGCGAAACGGATAGACCACGTAGGCATCGCCGTGCAGCAGGGAGAGGACCTCCTCGCGCTGGCGGATCTCCACCACCCACGGTTCGGGGACGGGCTGAAGCATGGCCTCCAGCTCACTGGGGTCCACGACGGGCTCCACGGGGTACTCGAGGGCGGAGAGCACCGACGCCAGGTCCCGCGCCATCTCCTCTCCCAGGCGGCTCCCGTACCCTGCTCGGGCGAGCCCCCGTGCAGCGAGCACGAGGTCCACACGACCCTCGTCAGGCCGGGAGAGGTACCGGAGGGCGAAAGCCATCCCCTTCCACTTGGCGAGGTTGGCCACCAGTTGGGCCTGGCGGTTCAGAGCCTCCTCGAGGCGGTCCCGTTCGCTGGCTGCGGCCAGGTGGGGGGATAGGAGCAAGTCCGGCAGGTATGGGATGCGGTAGGCGAAGATGGTTCTCTCGGCCGCCTCGCGGGCCACCGCTCCGGGTTGCGTTCCCCTGACCTGGCCCGCCCCGACGGCCGGTGCCCCGCCGCCCGCTCGAACGAGCGGCGCGGCCGTGGGCGTCGTGAAGAGATAGGGAAGCTGCAGCGCCTGCGCCATCAGATGAGCCGCCGCTCTCTGTCGCCCTCCTTGGGCACCTGATGGATGAGGGCCTTGGAGATGCCAGCCAGGTCGATGGCCTCCTCGATGGCCGCACGAACCGCGAGTTGAAAAGCCGTGCTGTCCTGGGATTGGAAACCTTCCAGGGACTCTTTCCGGCCTTTCCAGAGGGCGACAGCAATCCCGACGCCGATGGCGACGAGACCGCCCAGCGCCCAGGCCTGTGCGCCTCCATTGCTGTAAACGAACCCGGCCCCTATGAGAATAGGCCAGAAACTGTACTTAAGGCGCGTGTACCCGAGTGACGGCAAGGTGTAGTGGCGCCACTCGACGAAGAGGTCAGTGCCTTCCGGGGCTATGCGCACCGCCAAGGTGGCGAGGGCGTCTTTGCCGAGATCGCGCTCAGCGAAGTAGTAGCGTCGGGAGGACTTGCCCCCGTTGGTAATCACGAGGTCCCCGGTAGCGAGGGTAAGGCCGTTGATCCCGCGGTCGGACAGCTGCTTGAAAAAGCGGGCGGCGATCTCCCCGGCGCGGTCGCCCATGCCGCGGATGAGGAAGCGCCAGCTATCCACGTAGTTGCCAACCTTCTCGCCCGCGCCCCGAGCCGGGAGCTGGGGGAGGGGTGGCGCGGGCTCGTTGGGTCGCGGCGGCTGTTGGGGCGGTTCAGTTGCCGGGCTCCCTCCCCCGGCCCCGCCCATGGCTGCGCGGATGGGCGCGAGGGCGAGGCCACACTTGACGCACTCGTCAGCCTCGTAGGGGTTCACGTTGGCGCAGGCGGGGCAGGCGATGGTGCGGGGTGGTTTCGTGCTCAATGCTGACCCTCCGGAAGGCCGGGCGCGGCTCAGATCAGGCGGTCGCGCCGCCCGCCCTGGAACTGCTGCTTCGTCCGCAGCAGCTGCATGTCGATGCCAACGGCGTCGGCGGCCTGCAGCAGGGACTTGTGCACGGCCAGGCTCATGGCTGAGATGTCGTCGGCGTCGAAGAAGTCGAGCTGCTTGAAGAAGAAGGCCAGCGGGTTGCGGCGGAGGAAAGCCCCGGCCGCGGCAATGATGAAGGCGAAGAGGATGGCCAGGCCAACCGTGCCCACGATCCAGCCGCCGAGGCTGAAGGAGCTGCGCCCGGTGAAGGAGTTGGGGGCGCAGGACCCCATGAGCCCGAGGAGGGCGGCGAGCCCTGCGGTGCCGCCCACGATCACCCAGTTCACGACCGGCCGGATGAACAGGTCCCAGGCCAAGTAGGGGTCTCGGCCGAACTGCCCAATGTATACGGCGACGGCGGCGCCGGTGGGCGTGTGGACCAGCAGGTACTGGCGCTGCTTGCCCATCAGGCCGCCCGTGGTTAGCATCGAGGCTTCGTGGGTCACGTTGGGCATGGCGCGACCGGACACACGCTCCTGAAAGGCCTCGGAGACGTCTCGCGCCCGGTCGCCGACCCCTTCCAGGAGGTCCGCCCACCCGTCCAGCCTCTCCCTTGCCAGGTGAGGCTCCGGGAGCCTGCCGTCACCCAGGCCGTCGGCCGTCCCCTGACATCAGACACGATGGCCGCCCTCCCCGCCTACGTTGGCGCGATCATAGCACAGGTGAACGGTGGCCCGAAAACCAGAATTGTTAGGCACCCCGATCGTCGACCGTGACGTTGCCTAGCGCGCGGCCCTTCCGGTCGCGGCTCGGATTGGGTGGGCTCCTCACCCTGTCCCGCGGGGAGCCGGATGGACGAGATGGATGACCGCTCCCTCACGGTCGCGGCTCTAAATGGTTGCGATGATCGAGCGGAAGAGGGGGAGGCCGTCGGTGCCGCCGAGGAGGGGCTCGCAGCAGCGCTCGGGGTGGGGCATCATGCCGAGGACGTTGCCGGACTCGTTCACGATGCCGGCGATGTTGTGGAGGGAGCCGTTGGGGTTGGCCTGGGGCGTGATCTCGCCGTTGGGACTGCAGTAGCGGAAGGCGACGCGGCCCGCAGCCTCGAGGGCGGCCAGGGTGTCGGGGTCGGCGTAGTAGTTGCCTTCGCCGTGGGAGATGGGGATGCGCAGGACCTGGGCGGGCTGGCAGGCGGTGGTGAAGGGGGTGGCCGTGGTCTCGGTGCGCAGGTGGACCCACTGGCAGCGGAACTGGAGGTGGTCGTTGCGCATGAGGACGCCCGGCAGGAGGCCGGCCTCGCAGAGGACCTGGAAGCCGTTGCAGATGCCTAGGACGAGGCCGCCCGCCTCGGCATGGCGCTGGACGGCTGCCATCACGGGGGAGAAGCGGGCGATGGCGCCGCAGCGGAGGTAGTCGCCGTAGGAGAAGCCGCCCGGCAGGACTACGCAGTCGTAGCCCGAGAGATCGGTCTCGCGGTGCCAGACGTAGCTGGCCTCTTGGCCCAGGACGTCCCGCACGGCGTGGTAGCAGTCGCGGTCGCTCCAGGTGCCCGGGAAGACGACGATGGCGAAGCGCACGGGGTCTACGTATTCTAGTCTACGCTGCCAGAGGAGAACACCGTCGTTCCGGCGCAAGCCGGAACCCAGAGCCGGGGCGAGGCTGGACCCCGGCTTTCGCCGGGGCGACGAGCACGAACAGCTTCCTTCAGCCCCTCTCGTAGAGAAGCCCTTGCCCTGACCCTACTCACACCTCCCTACCCACGCGGTTGCGCGCCTCCGCTGGTATAGTGTGTCAGTAGATTCGGATCGGGCTGGCGGGATCAGGCTCCGGAGTCCGGCGGCGCGGGCCCAGAGGGGCCGCAGTTGTCCGGCAGCCTTGTTGGCCTGGAGGTGATGCGATGGCGCTGCGCAGATGGGTGAGCTTGGCGAGTGCGACAGCAGCGATGGTCGCGCTGTCGGCCTGCATCCTGGTGCCCGCCCGTCCACCGGTGGCCAGCCCCGTGGCGGCCGTGGTCCCCAGCCCTGTCCCGGCATCGCCGGAGCGGGCTGCGGCGTCCCCGCCCCAGGAGGGCGGGCTGCCGCCGGTGGCGCGGGTGGTCCAGCGGGCGCGGCCCGCGGTGGTGAGCATCATCACCCGGGCGGTGGTCGGCCGGGACTTCTTCCTGGAGCCGGTGCCCCAGGAGGGGGCGGGCTCGGGCTTCATCGTGGACGGCCAGGGCCACATCGTCACCAACAACCACGTGGTCGAGGGGGGGCAACAGATACGGGTGACCCTGGTGGATGGGCGCGTGTTCATCGCCGAGGTCGTGGGTCGCGACCCGGCCTCGGACCTGGCGGTGATCAAGATCAAGGGGGCCAACCTGCCCGTGGTGCCCATGGGTAACTCGGACCAGTTGGAGGTCGGGGATTGGGTGGTGGCCATCGGCAACGCCCTGAACCTGCCGGGCGGCCCCACAGTGACGGCGGGGGTCGTGAGCGCCCTGGGACGCTCGGTCCGGGCGGACGCCCAGCGCACGTTGCACGAGCTAGTCCAGACGGATGCCGCCATCAGTCCCGGCAACAGCGGCGGCCCGCTGGTGAACCTGGCCGGGGAGGTGGTGGGCATCAACACGCTGGTGTTGCGGGGGACCCGGGGCGATGCCGCGCGGGCCGAGGGGCTGGGCTTCTCCATCTCCATCAACTCGGCCCGGCCGGTCATCGAGGACCTGATCAACAGCGGCAAAGTGGTCCAGCCCTGGATTGGCATCGGTGTGCAGACGGTCACGCCAGCTCTGGCGGCGGACCAGAAGCTGCCGCTGCAGGAGGGCGTTCTCGTCGTCGGCGTGGAGGGCGCGGGGCCGGCCCAGGGTAGGCTGGAGGAGGGGGACATCATCGTGCAGATCGACGGCAAGCCCATCAAGACGGTGCCGGAGCTGCAGAGGGCCGTGCGCCAGAGCAGGGTGGGCCAGCAGGTCGAGCTAACGGTGCACCGGGGGGGACGCGACGTGCGGGTGCGGGTGCCGCTGGGCGAGATGCCGCGGGGGCTGTAGGCGGGGTTTCGGGTTTCGGGTTTCGAGTTTCGGGTTTCGGGTTTCGGGTTTCGGGTTTCGGGTTTCGGGTTCGGGGTTTCCGGGCGGCCCTTGACTCGAAACCAGGAACGCGAAACTCGGAACTAGGTCGAGGCCCGCTGGACGGCGAAGAGGAGTTCGCGGCCGTCCACCTGGTGGCGTTCGGCGAAGGCGCTGTCGGGCGGCGGGGCGTTCAGGAGGCGGGTGGAGAGGGTTTCCTGGCGGACGTAGGCCTGGTGGGCCTCCAGGACGCGGCCGATTTCGGCCGGGGCCTGGTAGTAGGTGACGATCTGGTCGGCGATGTCGAGGCCGGCGTTGCGCCGGGTGCCCTGGAGGCGGTGGACGAGCTCCCGCGCCATCCCTTCGTCGCGTAGCTCCTGGGTGAGGTTGGTAGCGACGGCCACCCGGTAGCCGCCCTCGGAGGCCGAGGCATAGCCCGGGGCGTCGCTTGCGTCCACCAGCACCTCGTCTGGCTGGAGCGCGAATCCCGGCAGATCGAGGGGGTGCCCGGCGCTGACGGTGCGGGCCACGGCCCCGGGCTCGGCTGCGGCCAGGGCCGCCCGGGCGGCGGGGAGCCGGCCACCGAGGCGCTGGCCGAGCTTCGCCAGGTCGGGCCGGATGGCGTAGGTCAGGACCGAGGCCTCGTCGTCCAGGAGACGGACCTCCTTGACGTTCAGCTCCTCGGCCACCTGGGGCAGGACCTCGCCGAGGAGGCCGGACTCTGCGGCGTCGCGCAGCTTCACCAGGGCGGCGGGCAGGGGCTGGCGCACCTTGACGGCTGCTTTGCTGCGGGCGGCCCGGCCCAGGGTGACCAGGCGCTGGGCCAGGGCGGTGGATTCGAGGATGCGTTCGTCGATGAAGGTCTCGTCGAGTTGGGGCCAGTCGGCCATGTGGACGCTCTCGGGAGCGGCCGGATCGGCGCGGCGCACCAGGTTCTGGTAGATCTCCTCGGCCACGAAGGGGCAGAAGGGCGCCAGCAGACGGGCGGTGGTCTCGAGGCAGCGGTAGAGGGTGTCGTAGGCGCCGGCCTTGTCGGCGTCGTTCTCCGACTTCCAGAAGCGGCGGCGGCTGCGGCGCACGTACCAGTTGGAGAGATCGTCGACGAAGGCCTGGAGTTGGCGTCCGGCGGCGGTGGGATCGTAGGCCTCCATGGCGAGGGTCACCTGGCGCACGGTCTGGTGCAGGCGGGCCAGGGCCCAGCGGTCGAGAGGGTGGGACG
>Ga0209514_10006936_pt1 | contig 13613 bp, 12 predicted proteins | sample Subgrocontami58m_FD_187452 | JGI IMG/M metagenome (GOLD analysis project Ga0209514, IMG submission 187452) | Subsurface groundwater microbial communities from S. Glens Falls, New York, USA - GMW37 contaminated, 5.8 m (SPAdes) (version 3) | ecosystem: Environmental > Aquatic > Deep subsurface >...
ATACATCCTTCTGTTCAGATAACTGGCCCGGTGTTGATTGGTAAAAATTGCAAAATTGGCCCTCGTGTGCGTATAATCGGCCCGGCTGTGTTGGGCGACAGTTGTCAGGTAGATGAGGGTTCGGTTATCGAGGGCGCTGTATTATGGGAGGGTGTGCACGTGGGCGCTGAGGTAAATGTAAAAGACTCAATTTTAGCGGCCAACTGCAGTGTAGCCGGACATTGCTGGATAGTGGGTGGGTGTGTCCTTGGCGATGGAGTTGAGATAGGAGAGGGCAACCGGCTGGGCCAGGCTATCAGGGTGTGGCCGGGTAAGAAATTGGAGCCGGGGACGCTGTCTTTTTAGGTTATTCAGATTCGCCTTATTGACAAGGGATAGTAATGTATGTTATCATATAAAAAAGGGAATGAAACCCCTGGCATTTGTGGATTGTATCTACGATGCTGGGGGTTTTTTTATTGCTGAAAAAGGGGTTTTAGATATGCCATCTTCAATTAAATTCGGCACCGATGGCTGGCGGGCTATCATCGCTGAAGATTTTACCTTTGATAACGTTCGGGCTTGCGCCCAGAGCGTTGCCAGTTACCTCAAGCGTTCTAGGCAAAGCAAGAAGGGAATAATTATTGGCTACGATACCCGGTTTGCATCCGAGGATTTCGCAGCGGCCTGTGCGGAGGTTTTGGCCGGGAATGGGGTAAAGGTGTATTTGTGCACTAAACCTACTCCTACGCCGGTTATCAGCTATAGCGCTCTGGCTCAAAAAACCGCCGGAGCCATCATTATCACTGCCAGCCATAATCCTGCCCAATGGAATGGTTTTAAGTTAAAAACAGGTCAGGGAACAAGCGCACCTCCTGAGGTTACTGAAGAACTGGAGAAGAGTATTGTCCGGATACAATCAGGGGGCAAAGTCCAGATATTGCCTTTAACGCAGGCCCGACCCAGTGGTCTGGTTGTGGACATAGACTTGGCTCCCGGATATATGGACCACCTGGTGGAATTGATTAACCTGCCCAGGTTACGCCTGGCCAGCATTCCCCTGGTCGCTGATGCTATGTTCGGGGCGGGTATGGGTTATTTTAATACATTACTTCAGGGCGCTAAGACAAAGGTGACAGAAATCCACGGTGAGCGCAATCCTCTATTCCCCGGAATGCATAATCCGGAGCCGATAGCCCGTAATCTGGTAGATCTGGCGAGTGCCGTAAAGGAATCGAGAGCTATGGTAGGTTTGGCTACCGACGGCGATGCCGACCGCCTGGGCGTAGTGGATGAACAGGGGCAATTCCTGACGCCCCATCAGGTTTTTGCCTTGCTGGCTCTTTATCTCCTGGAGGTGCGGGGACAGAAAGGGGCCATTATCAGGACAATTACCTCCACCACTATGCTTGACCGCCTGGGAGAGATATATAACGTGCCGGTAATGGAGACTTCTGTGGGCTTTAAATATGTGGCGCCATTAATGGAGGCACATAATGCTCTTATAGGTGGAGAGGAGAGCGGCGGCTATGGGTTCCGGGGACATGTGCTGGAGCGGGATGGAATCCTGGCCGGACTTTACTTCCTGGACTTGATGGTAGGAATGGGTAAAACCCCCGGCCAGCTTATAGAATATCTATATAAAAAAGTGGGGCCGCATTACTACAACCGCTCTGATATAACTCTTTCTCCTCAGCAACGGGATGGAATAATGGACAAGATATCGGCCAAACGCCCAAAGAGTCTGGCCGGCCTGAAGGTTACAGGACGGGATGCCCCTGATGGATTGCGTTTTCATTTAGCCGATAAGTCCTGGCTTCTGATTCGTGCATCAGGCACCGAGCCTCTATTAAGAATTTATGCGGAAAGCTCCAGCCCGGCCAACGTGGAAAACCTGCTAGCTGAAGGAAAAAACCTTGTCGGAGTATAAAAATGGTTAATTTAGACAACCCCAAGACCTATGCCAACCTGGACAAAAATAAAATGCTTTCTCATCTCCAGCGTTTGCCGGAACAATGCCAGCAAGCGTGGGAAAAAGCTAAACAACTGACCATACCGGCTCCCTACCGCAGGGTAAATAAGGTGATAGTTGCCGGTATGGGAGGTTCGGCTATTGGCGGTGACCTGGCGGCCGGGCTGGCGGCTCTGGATGGATTGGAATTAGCGGTACACCGGGACTATGGCTTGCCTCCAAACATTGACCGCAATACTCTCATTGTTCTTGCAAGCTATTCAGGAGCCACTGAAGAGACTCTATCTTCCTACGAAGCGGCCTTAAAGATCCCCGCCAGAAAACTGGCCATAACCTCCGGTGGAAGCCTGAAGGAAAAAGCTACTGCATCGGGTATCCCGGTCCTGTCCATTGATTATGCTGCGCCTCCCCGGGCTGCGTTGGGATACAGCTTCATCGGATTACTAGGCATCCTCGATAACCTGGGATTGGTTAAGGACAAAGCAGCCGATATGGAAGAAATGCTATCTATTATAAAGTCCCAGGCAAATTCTCTAGGCAAGGATGTACCGCTGGATAATAATCCCGCGAAACGGTTAGCTAACCAATTCTTTGGCCGCCTGGCGGTTACCTATGGCGGCGGTTTTCTGGCTTCGGTAGCCCGGAGATGGAAGACTCAAATTAATGAGAATTCTAAGGCGTGGGCATTTTATGAGGTCTTGCCGGAGTTAAATCATAATGCCCTCGTAGGCTACGAGTTCCCCGCTGAGATGGGCGCCCATATTTTTATAACAATCTTGCGTTCACCGCTGCTTAATCCCAGAATACAGCTCCGTTGCCAAATAACCAGTGAGATTTTAGCCCAGAGGAAAGTGCCCCACCAGATACTGGACGGACAAGGGCAAAGTCCGTTAAGTCAGATGATGAGCCTGATAGTGCTGGGCGACTACACCAGCTATTACCTGGCGCTTCTCTATGGAATAGATCCCTCCCCTGTAGCTGTCATCGACTATCTGAAGGGCAGACTGGCGCAGATATAAAAAAATAGCTCGAGTTGCCAGGAGTCCTTTTATTCTGCTAGTGTTCTGACCGTACATCAAGCGGCAATATAAACTATATTTGTGGCTCACCATCCGGGAGTGGACAAGTAAATCCAAAAGGTTCATTTTATTCAGGTCTTTGCCCAGGGTCGAAAACCCCCGTCCCGATTTATCGGGACTGCCCCCTTTACGTAAAGGGGGATAGGGGGTTTCCTTATGCAGACATCGGTAATCAAATAGCAATTTAATCATCTGTCAGGACACTAGCCATCTCAAATCTATACCGATAGATGTGCAGCTAATTCATTCACTTTGCGCAAATGATATTGTTCACAAACTTGACAAACCCCATAGATTAGGAGTAACTTTGCCTCATTATTTTCCAGACGTTTTACGTTTTACATCGCTTCCGAATGTCAAAGGAAATTTCTTTGACGACTACCTTTTGTAGTAAACTGAACACAACCTGGATGATGGTCACTTAACATAATATAATATATGCTTTTCAAATATTAGTAGCAGCCTGAGAGGATTCAGTACACGCGTAGGTCACTTGAAGGTCCGACTTACGGGGGTTCTCCTTAAAAAATACACTGCAAAGATATAATCAGTGGTTCCAGGTAAATATTAAGGAGGTGCTACATGGCGAAACAAAAAATTGTCTGGTTAACTTTCCCCATAATCCTGGCTCTACTTTTGGGAGCGTGCGCTTCCAGGCCTGCCCCGGCGCCAACGGCGTTGCCGTTGGCAGCCACTCCGTTACCTGCCACTCCAACCCCAACCCCGGCAGCAAAGTTACCACCGGTGATGTCTATTGCGACCGCTGGAGTGGGCACCACCAGTTATATTGTTGCCAGCGCCTTCTCCGAGGTTATCAGTAAGTATACCGGCACGAAAATTGCTGTTGAGCCTTCCGGGGCAGCGGCCCGTTGGATACCTCTTATGAAAACAAAAGACATAGACCTGGCCATTCACTGTAGCACCACCGATGTTAGAGATGCCTACTACGGGGAGTTTTACTGGAAAGACCAGGGGGGGCCTCATCCAGTGATGCAGGTGGCTATTGGCCAGGATCAGCCCTATGGATTCAACACAACTGACCCCAACGTTAAAAGTCTTACCGATCTCAAAGGTAAGAAGGTCTATGTCTATATGAAAGGCATGCGCATAATTAATGAATTGGTGCCCTTTATTCTTAAAGAGGCTGGTGTTAAGCCAGAAGATTTGGAAATGCTTACCTATGCTGATGTCAATGAGGCTACCAAAGGCATCCAGGACGGCAAAGCCATTGGAGTGTGGTACATCCCCACTGTGCTGCCCATTGTTGAGCTTGACCGCACCAAACCCCTGTACGGCGTTCCGGTGCCCAAAGAAATAGTGCAGAAGGCTCAGGAGCAATTCCCTGAGATACATCCGGGAATATGGGAGAAGGGGGATGGAATAAATAAAAGCGACATGCCGTACGTTTTTTATCCCTGCGGGATGGCCGGCAGGGCGGATTTAGAGCCGGATACAGTTTACACATTTCTCAATACCATTTTTTCTCATTATGATGAATACAAGGACAAGCATTCTCTCATGAAATGGTGGACGCCGGAGCGAGCTATAAGTGTCATTGCCTCACCCGTGCAACCGGGGGCCGTCAAGTACTTCAAAGAAAAAGGTCTGTGGAAAGACGAGCAGGAAAAACTTAACCAGAAATTATTGTCAAAGCCACGCGGCTGAAGCGGAAAACTGCTGATTTTAACGTTCGCCCTGAATAAAGCTCAACGGTTGGGGGTAGCGTAGTTAAAACCGTTGACAGATACCCTTCCAAGCCAGTAAGATTCACCCCGGAGCGATCTATCGCCGTTGCCGCGGCACATGCCAGCCTGCCTGGCTGATTATTCATATGAATATGTCAAACCGGGTTGTAGCTGCCATAGTATCCCAACGTTTTTAGCACTCTATGAAAGAGGTTTAGATGCCCGCTGAAAAAAGATATGAAGATATAGATGTCCTGGTTATTGGCGGCGGCCTGGCAGGGGTGTATGCTGCCATCCGGGCCAAAGAGGCTGGCGCCAACCGGGTGGTCCAGGTGGATAAAGGTAAGGTGGGCAAAACCGGGGCCAGTTGCTTTGCCGCCGGCGTGATGCATACCTATTTCCCCGATGAAGACGACCTGGGAGACCGCATCAAGCGCATGACCCGTGCCCAGGGCTTTCTCGCCCAGCAGGACCTGATGCAAGACCACATTGAACAAAGCTGGGATATTACCCAGGAGATGTCCAGTCTGGGAGTAGAGTTCGTCAGGACGGCAGAGGGTAAACTGGAGAGGCGAGCTGGACGGGGTAGCTATCCGATTATCAGCTTTTACGGGCCTCAGCTTATGGATGCTATGGCGCGGGCAGCTATCAAAAAGGGAATAACTCAGCTCCACCGTATCACCATCACCGATTTACTCACCCGTGATGGACGGGTAACAGGCGCTATAGGTTTCAACACCCGTGACGGCAACCTCCATGTTTTTAAAGCCGGCGCTACTGTCATCGCTACCGGTAATTCGTGGTATAAGGGATTGATGCCCGGACATCGCGACTGCTCCGGCGATGGCTACGCTATGGCATTTCGCGCCGGGGCGGAGTTGAGTGGAGCGGATAACAATGATGCTCCCACAAATGTCATGCCGGCCCGCTACGATATTGGGCCGGGGATGAACAAGTTCGTCGGTGAGGGAGGCCGCTTAATTAATGCTAAAGGCGAACGTTTTATGGAGAAATATAATCCGACCCTCAAGGAACGGGCAGGGTTGCGTTTTCTCGCCTTTGCGTTTTGCCTGGAGGCCCACCAGGGCAATACCCCCCTGTTCATGGATATGACACACCTCACGCCCGAACAGATACGAAGGCTCAAGGACGTACTACCGCTGGCTATGAAGATGTTTGAAAGCGTCGGCCTGGTAGCTAATGAGCGTTTTACCCAACCTGTAGAATGGATGCCCATGGCTCCATTGGGGCGGCCCGGCCTCGTGGTTAACAGGCGTTTTGAGGCTACCCTTCCCGGGCTATTTGCCTGCGGTGAAGCCTGCTCTCCCCAGGCGGTGCCAACGGGACTGGCCTCAGCCGCTACCTCGGGCGCCACAGCCGGCAAATCGGCAGCCGAATTCGCCGGTAGCGGGGCATCTCCATCTCTGGATGAAGAACAGGTAAAACAACTGAGGGAGGAGGCCTACAAACCCCTTCAACGTAGCTATGGCATAGAGCCAGACCAGATTCTTCTGGCTATCCAGGAGGCCGTTATCCCCTATAATGTGTTGCTGCTCCGCCGCGGCGATAGGATGAGCCGGGCTTTACAGGCCGTAGAGGACATCAGGGATAACCAGTTGCCAATGCTGCGGGCGTATGACCCCCACTACCTGAGGATAGCCCATGAGGTGCGGAATCTGGCGCTGGTAGCTGAGCTTCACCTGCGCATGGCCTTAGCCAGGACCGAATCCCGCGTGCTGCTGCGAGAGGACTTCCCCTATGAAGATAACGAAAACTGGCTCAAGTGGGTGGTTGCCCGGCAGGATAGCGGACGGGTAAAGCTCATTACCCGGGATGTTCCCTTGCAAAGTTATCCCTATCAAGTGGAACGGACAAAAAACCTGAACCACATGTGGCAGTTAGCTCAGAAACTAGGTATAGTGAATGTGGAGAAAGGGGAAATACAATGGGCATAAGGCACATTGATGTCCGTCTCTGTAACGGCTGTAACATTTGTGTGGATATTTGTCCACTGGACGTCCTGCGTCTGGATGGGATTACCAGGAAGGCGTACATAGCGTACCTGCGCGATTGCCAGAGCTGTTTTTTGTGTCAGAGCGAATGCCCCCAGGATGCTATCAGATGCGTGGCTGTCCACGAGCGAAGGATGGTAAAAGCCTGGTAACCGATGGCTAAAACCTTCCTTTCTGAATCTTCATCCATCGCCAACCGAAAACTAAACCTGGATCTCCATACCCATTGCCTGGAAGCGGTAGGGTTTAGCGATCCCTCCATAGATGTTGTGGCCCGGATTATCGCTGCTATAAAAGCAAAGGGACTGGACGGCATAGCCATTACCGACCACGCCCGGCAGCGGTTTGCCCGGAAAGTGAAGGCCGTGGTGGAGACCCACTTCGACAACACTGTCCTGATAATTCCTGGACAGGAGATAGATTACGGCCCTACGGAGATAGTAGAACTCTACCTGCCTGGCAACTGCCTTTTTCGATTCATAGCTCACCCCGGTTACCCCGGATCTCTTACCCTCAACGGCGATAAGGTGCAGGGAATCGAGATGGAAAACGGTGGCCACAACTGGCATATGGAGAAAGATAAGATAATCCAGTTCGCTCATGAGCACAACCTCTTGCTGCTTAAAAATAGCGATGCCCACTACCTGGAGGATATAGGGAAGTGCTACAATGAACTCTCGTGGGAGACTCTGCTTAAAAACAGCGTAAAAATGGCAAAAAGTGACTGAGTGAAATTAAAAACCCCGGGCATGGCCGGTGGACCCCGGTGGATATACCGGCCTGCGTGTCCGGGATGGAAAAATATTCAGATGTGTAGCGGTTCCCCAGGAGTTTTACTCAATCATCGTTGGTGAGGTAGGGCTACGGGCAGGTGGGTGAATGTGGGGGTAGGTTGTCGCCAATCTGTGATGGTGCTATACTGCCAGCTAAAGAATAGGTTGGCAGGAGCATATATATATGGAGAGTATTCAAGGAGTTAGTCTGGGATTTCGTATTACGCAGCCACCGGCTGCAATTTCAATAGCGAGGATAAGGAAATGAATACTCTCACTGCTTACGAGAAAGCAAGGGCTATATATCAGTGTTGGATATTGTCGCTATATATTCAAACGGGGATCAATAACAGGAACTTACCGCACGATATATTTACCAAGAAACTTACAATCAAGAACAATGGAGCAGTGGTTGCAAACATAAACGGCTCTTCAAAAGGAACGCCTGATATGAATGGGACAGCAGACAATCTCAGTAATATTACCAGAGGAACTTGTTTTCTCGCATTTGACGAGGCACTTGATGAAATTTATGGAGGCAAACCAGCGAGTTACTCGGATAATCCTACGGATTCTCTAAGGGCGATTATTTATATGATGAGATGTGCTTTTGCGCATAACCCAGGGTCACCAGAATGGAGAATTAAAGACCCAAAAAGTAAGAAGAATATTAAGAGAAGTTTTAAAATAGAAAAAATAAACTTTGTGATAGATTTTAGCCAACTTAACGGGAAAGCTTTAGATGCTAACCAACACGGTGGCTTTTGTCAACTGTGGAGATTAATGGAGTATTGTCTGGATATTATTAAGATTAATTCTACTAAAAAGGCGAACAACCAAGAATGAGAAGAACCCCCATGAGAATCTTATAGGCAAAGAGAACCGGGGATGGTATTATATGGGATGGCTACAATGTATCAATTTATCATTCGCATCTGAGACGAAAAGTCGTCCTTTAGGTAGGTGTTGGTATGGACTTTAGTTTCACAGAGAAAGAAAAAGCCTTCCGCCGGGAAGTCGCCGAATTTCTGGACAAAGAACTGCCCGTAGCAGTTCGCGATGAGATGGAACAGCGGGGACTGCCCGGCCCACTGTTTTATGAGTTTGTCCGAAAGGTGGCTGCTAAGAAGGGGTGGGTGGGGATGAGCTGGCCAAAGCAATACGGCGGCCAGGGGCGCTCGGCGATGGAACGGTTTATCTTTATTGAAGAGCTGGCCCTGAGAGGTGTCGAATACCGTAATGTAGGCGAGTCTATCGTCGGCCCGACAGTCATAATGTACGGCAATGAGGAACTGAAACGGGAGTTCGTACCTAAGATTGCCAGGGGAGAGACTGCTTTTTGCCTGCTCTATTCGGAACCACATTCCGGCTCAGATTTAGCCTCCCTGGAAATCCGGGCTATTGCTCAAAACGGCCATTATATCCTTAACGGCCAGAAGCTATTCTCCTCCGAGGCTGACCTTTCCAATTATGGCTGGATAGCTGCCCGCACCGACCCCAATGTCCCCAAGCACCGGGGCATCAGCGTTTTTATCGTCGATATGAAAACTCCGGGCATAACCATTCGCCCTCTAATCAGCATGGCAGGGGACAGGCGCTTTAACGAGGTCTATATGGATAATGTGGTTGTGGACAAGAAGTTCCGTGTCGGTGAGGAGAACCGGGGCTGGTCGTATGTTGCTGTAGCCCTGGATTTTGAGCGGGCAACAGCGGGGGCCGCTGCTTTTGTGGGTAATAGCCAGTATGTCCTGGATGAACTCCTGGGGTATTTAAAAAACAAACCCAAGGGTATAAAACTGGCCAGTAATCCCATAGTAAAGCACAAGCTGGCCCAGGCAGCCATAGAGATTCAGGTGCTAAGGGTATTGTCCTACCGTATACTGTGGTTGTTAGACAAGGGGGTTGTCCCGAATTATGAATCGGCGGCTATCAAGCTGTTGGGCAGCGATGTATCCCAACGGCTGGCCCAATCGGTTTCCGAGATTCTGGGGCTATACGGCCAATTGGGGCCAGGCTCACCACGGGCGCCTTTTGAAGGCAGGTTGGCCCGTTTCTATGTACGATCAGTATCCGATACCATTCGCGGGGGTACCTCCGAGGTGCAGAGGAATATTGTTGCCCTCCGCGGGCTGGGAATGCCGGTGGGGTGAGTCGTGTTTACTTCTACCGTCCAACTTCCTGGTAGCTGTGGGGAACTGGTGCAGGGTAGCCATAAAGGCGTTCCCTTCCACATAACCTGTCCTATAAATATGTATTCAACTGTTAAGGTTGAAATGAGTCCTGGTAAAGGACAGGTGCGGGGTCCGAAGGGAGCTATCAAGGCCAGGGAAGCCGCCGCCAGAACAATGCAATACCTGGGGCTACTGGATATGGATGCCGAGCTATCCATTAATTCTCCGTTGCTTCCGGGTAAAGGTATGGCCAGCAGCACTGCCGATGTAGCCGGGGCTATCCTGGCTACAGGACTGGCGCTGGGACAGCAACTAACCCCTCAAGAGGTAGCGGAGATTGCATTGGGGATTGAGCCCAGCGACGGCACTTTTTTCCCTGGAATAGTAGTCTTTGATCACCGGAGCGGCCAAATGCACGAAGAACTCGGTCCGCCGCCGCCGATAGATATTGTCGTACTGGATTTTGGCGGCGAGGTTGATACCATCGCTTTTAACCGCCAGGAGCGATCCGATATATTACGTAGCCTGGAGCCTCAGGCAAAAAAGGCTCTGGAACTGGTTAAGGAAGGTATAAGGCTCGGCAGGTTGGAAATGATAGGTGAAGGAGCAACTATCAGCGCCCTGGCGAATCAAAATATCCTGTATAAGCCTCAACTGGATAATATATTGATTCTCGCCAAACAGGTGAATGCTCTTGGGGTAAATGTAGCGCATAGCGGCACGGTCATCGGGGTTTTACTGGACTCGCAGAAACAGGATGCCAAAGATGTTGCTAGGTTTTTATCAGGCCAATTGCCATCTCTGGAGAGGAATTATATAGCCCGTCTGGTGAGTGGGGGGCCGCGGGCCGTGGTCGAGGCGCAGAATGCTTCTCCGGGGTTGGGGCACGTAGCGCCGTGCCGGTACAGATAGGCGTATGGGATTTTGGTCGGCTCTGGAATTCCTGACTATTATCCCTTCTCCGTGTCACGATAGGGCAGGATCAGGTCAGGTAGAAATAGGCCGTTCTCTGGTCTATTTCCCGCTGGTTGGCTTATTACTCGGGCTAATCCTGTTGGGTCTGGATTTTTTATTGCGTATTATCCTACCATTACAAGTTATCGGAGGTATTCTGATAGCTGTGATGGCAGTCATCACCGGGGCGATACACCTGGACGGTTTTATGGATACCTGTGATGGTCTTGGAGGCCGCTCCCCGGCAAGACGGCTGGAGATAATGAAGGATAGCAGGGTAGGGGCTTTTGGGGTTGTGGGGGTTGTTATTCTGCTTCTGATAAAATATGGGGCCTTGGTTAGTTTGGCTCCGGGGCTTAGAACGGGAGCATTAGTGTTGATGCCCGTATTGGGGCGGTGGGCGATGACACTCGGGGTTACAGCTTATCCTTATGCCAGGGCGGAGGGTCTGGGCAAGGCTTTCGTTCAGCAGGCTAACTGGTCCCGTTTCTGGGTAGCTACTGGATTGGCTTTAGTTATCGTAACAGTCTTTGGACGCTGGATAGGAGTGGTAGCTTTTATTGGGGTGGGGTTTGTGGTATGGGGGGCAGCAACGTTCATTAAAAGGAAGTTGAACGGCCTTACCGGTGATAGCTATGGCGCTTTGTGTGAGCTAACAGAAGCCATGACACTGGTACTAATCCTGTTATGGCAAAAATAGCTGACGGAAATATCAAACCAATCCAAAATTGTTTATAGTTTAAACTTCTCGCTGGATGGTTCAAAATCCCTCTCAATCTCCCCTTCGGGGCCAAAGTGTCGGCCGACCTGTCGGCCCAAACTCTCCGATAAACCGTGAGCAGGCAGGGCAGGCTCTTAAGAAAGGGAGAGGTTCTGTTTCCCCCTTTTTCAAAGGGGGATTAAGGGGGATTTGAGGCATATATTTTTAAGTTCCACGGGGTCTAAAGTTCATATTTAGAATTTTTTTAACGGGGGTAAGTTTTTGGCAAAACTATTATTAGTTCGCCATGGCGAGACCGAGATGGGCCGTAACAGGTTCCTCTGCGGAAGCACCGATGAACCTCTCAATGCACAGGGGCTTCGTCAAATTGACCGTTTGGGAGAACGTTTAGCCGTTACTCATGTGGACGCTATATATTCCAGCGATTTACAACGGGCCCGAGCTACTGCCCAGGCTATATCCAGGAATCGTCATATATCAGTCATCGCCTGCCCCGAAATGAAGGAGATGGACTTTGGACAGTGTGAAGGGCTTACTTTTGACCAGGTAGAAAATCGCTATCCAGATGTAGCCCGTTTGTGGCTGGCCCGAAGTCCTATTCTTGCCTATCCCGGGGGCGAAAGCCTGGAACGATTTGAGCAACGGGTAGGTCAGGTACTTAGCCGGTTACAGAAACACAAAGCTACGGATACCATCGTGCTGGTTGCCCACCTGGGTTCACTGCGAATACTACTTTGCTATTTATTGGGGATTCCACGGCAACACTGGTGGCAATTCCAACTGGATAACGCATCGCTGAACACAGTAGAGACATTACCTCGGGGAATCGACCCAGGCGCAGACGGCCAAGCGATGCTCATGGCTCTAAATGACACGTCCCATTTAACTTAATAAAGGCATTTATCATCATGAACCAAAAATTAGTTTTAGTCCTGGGCGGCGACCGCAGTGGCAAGAGCCAGTTTGCAGTCACAATGGCTTCCCAGAGGAGCAGCCGGGTTCTCTTTGTAGCTACGGCTGAACCTGGCGATGAGGAGATGCAGCAACGCATACTGGCGCATAAACGCTCCAGGCCTGCTCAATGGCGTACTCTGGAAACGCCGACAGATATCAGCATCAGATTGGCTGAAGAAATCAAAAACGAAGAAGTAGTAATAATTGATTGTCTGGGCCTTCTTGTCTCCAATCTTCTTTGCCAGGCGACAGATTTTACTCAAACAGATAAGATAGATGTATCGAAGGCTCAGAAGCTTGTGGATGATGAGATTAAGCAGCTTTTGAAGGCGGTATCACAGATAGATGCTCGCTTTGTCATTGTAAGCAATGAGGTAGGGATGGGTCTCGTTCCTGACAACAAGCTTGGGCGTATTTACAGAGACTTATTGGGGGGTGTTAATCAGAAAGTAGCGGTAAAAGCGGATGAGGTATATTTGCTGGTTGCGGGCCTGCCCTGGAAATTGAAGGGATAGATTAAACCCCGTGTCAAATCATTTAACCAGGTAACCCAACTGGGTGTTGTTGAATCATAAAAGATGTAACCGTATGGGGTACCAGTCTCTTCTGATGATTGAGATTCTGAGTTCCTCTTTTCTTTTCATAGATCTGGTTTAGCTGTTCCAACTTAGTCTGTATGTCTCTCTTTAGTTGTGCCGGGTTCAAGCTCTCATAGATAGCCTTGAGTTGCAGCTTCGTAACCTCAGAAATCTGGCCTGAATTCATTAGCCTCTGGTAGGGGGTTTGCGGCATATCATATTTCCTTTTTACATGGCCCCCAATCCGTTCTTTACTGATCAATTTCATCACCGGCTGGAAGAAATTCTTGTATAACCTTAAAGGACCTACATACAAATCATTGATAACGATAAGCTCATCTAAAGTGTCATACCTTAGATAACCTAGAATTTTCCTTACATGAGTCCAGTTCTTTTGCTCAATATAGGCATTATCATTCTTTTTATTTGGTCGTGACCTGGTGAATTCTATCTGTTCCTCGATACAATACCGATACAGGATTTTGTTGATAAATTCCGGCCCATTATCTGAGTCTAACCCCACCCATTCAAAAGGTGACCTCCCCCTTACCTCTTTTATACCCTTAACGTTCTTCTCCTGGGATCTGCCCATTATTCCCTTGCCTTCCCACCATCCAGAACAAATCTCAGTGGTACTAAGAGTGGCTATATATTCACCCAGAGTCGTAGAACCACAATGCAATACAAGGTCAGCTTCCACATAGCCCACCTTAGAAGTATCCCAGTGAGTAAGTT
>Ga0209514_10006937_pt1 | contig 13612 bp, 14 predicted proteins | sample Subgrocontami58m_FD_187452 | JGI IMG/M metagenome (GOLD analysis project Ga0209514, IMG submission 187452) | Subsurface groundwater microbial communities from S. Glens Falls, New York, USA - GMW37 contaminated, 5.8 m (SPAdes) (version 3) | ecosystem: Environmental > Aquatic > Deep subsurface >...
GTGACCGTTGGCTCCGTACCATTCGGCATAGTTTGGTCGCTCAGAGCGCTTCCAGGAAGGCAAGTAATCGGTCGTTTGGGCGGAAGCGGGTTCGGTTGCCGCCCTGGTATGGTTTGAGCTTGGCCAACGCTGCCTCCTTGAGTGCGAGATGCGCGTGCAGGTAGGTTTGCGTCGTCTCGATCGATTCGTGACCGAGCCACAGCGCGATCACGGAGCAGTCGACGCCCGCCTGCAGCAGCTCCATCGCCGCACTGTGCCTCAGGACGTGCGGCGACACCCGCTTCGACTTCAACGACGGACAGTTCTCGCCAGCGATCTGCATATGCTTCGCCAGAAGCGACTGGACGCTGTCGGCGCTGAGGCGCCCACCGTGCACGTTGGGGAACAAAGCGGTTCCTCCCTTCCGTACCGGCTCCTTGAGCCACGCCTGGAGCGCACGCCGAGCGAACGTAGTCAGCGGCGTGGTCCGTTCCTTCCGGCCCTTGCCGACACACCGCACATGCGCGCCGGCGCCGAGGTGGACGGCGTCCCTGTCGAGGCTGATCAGCTCGGAGAGGCGCAAGCCCGTCTGGACCGCGACCAGCAGCAAGGTGTGATTGCGACGGCCGAGCCACGTCGTCCGATCGGGCGCGGCGAGGATTGCCTCGATCTCGGGGCGCGTCAGGAAGTGCACCTGTCGCTTGTCGTGGCGCTTGCTCGGTATGGCGAGCACTCGCTGGATCAGCGCGCTGTGCGCTGGCTCCTCGAACGACACGAACCGGAAGAAGGAGCGGATGGCGGTCAGGCGCAGGTTGCGAGTCTTGGCGCTGGCACCGCGCTTCGTCTCAAGATCGATCAGGAATGCACCGATGAACGCCGCATCCAGGTCGCCGAGTGTCAGATCCGAAGGGAACTTGCGGAGCCGCGCCTGTGCGAACGTGAACAGCAGCCGGAACGTATCCCTGTAAGATGCGATCGTGTTGGAGCTGACGTTGCGCTGGCGCATGAGCCGCTCGGTGAAGTAGCGCTCGATCAACGTGGCGACATTGCAGGCGGGCTTCATGGCGCAGCCTCCCATCGCCGATCGAGACGCCGCGCCGCTTCTTCCATCAACTCCGGGCAGGCCGAGAGATACCAATAGGTGTCGCGGACACAGGTGTGGCCGAGGTAGGTGGAGAGCACCGGAAGTTGCTGCTCGACGTTCCTGCCTTCGCGATGCCAATCGAGCAGCGTCCGGATGGCGAAGCGGTGCCGGAAGTCGTGCACGCGTGGCCCGGTACTATCGCCGGGGCGCCGCAGCCCGATCTCTCGGGACAGGTGCCAGAAGACGCGATGGACGTACTGGTGCAGCAGGCGGCCGCCCTGCTCGGCGACGAAGAAGGTCGAGCCGCAGCGTGGCCCGAGATGTGCGTCGCTCCGGTTGACGTAGCTGCGCAGCGCGGCGCTGGTCGTCGGATGCAATGGCACGAGGCGCGATTTACCGAACTTGGTCAGCCGGACCGTCAGCACGCCGGTGTCGAGGTCGACGTCGTCACGCTCGAGCCCCATCGCCTCGGACAGACGCATGCCGGTCACCGCGATCAGTCCGAACAGTGTGTGGTAGGTCCATCGCCGCAGCCCGCCCTTTGGCGGCAGGGCCAGCGCCGCCGCCAGCAGAGCATCGATCTGCGCATCGCTGTAGACATGGGGCTTAGCACGCTTCCATCCCGGCAGGACGCCGACCGGTGGTACCTCCGTTCGCGGATCGAGGTTGGAGACATGGCGCGCGAATCCGCGCACGCCGGTCAGCCGCAACGCCCAGGACGCGTGCCGATCAGGCGGCAGCGTCGCCCATTCCATCGCGAGCTTCGTCGTGATGGTCTTGGCCTTGCGCTTCTCCACGAAGTCGACGAAGTCGCCGAGCCGGCGGGTCTGGTGCTCGTACTTGTATCCCAGCCCCTTGCGCATGCTCAGGTACTTCTCGAGCGCGGAGCGCAGATCGGTCATTGCGCGCCTCCCGGCCAGGGCGGGCTCAATGTCCGCAGCGCCTCGATGTCGACCTTCGCGTATATCCGGGTGGTATCATGGCTCTCGTGGCGCAGCAGCTGACCGATCTCCGTCAAGGTTGCGCCGGAACGGAGAAGCTCGGTGGCGAGGCTGTGCCGGAAGATGTGGGCGCCGCGGTGTGCGCAGCCCTCGACGCCGACGCGATCAAGAGCAGCCCTGGCAATCATCGTGATCGCACACCCGGAAGCAAAGCCGACATGCGGCGCGAGCGTGCGGATGAACAATCGGCGACACGACGACTTTGGGCGGCCATTGCGCAGATATGCAACGATGGCCACGCCAACGTCCGGCGGGATCGGCATCCGTGCACGCTGTCGGCCCTTGGCACGAACGAGCATCTCGCCGGCACGCCAGTCGATATCGTCGAGGGTGAGCGTCGCGACCTCGTCGGCCCGCAGGCCGAGCTTGGCCAGCATCATCAGAATGGCGTAGTCTCGCCGTCCCATAGGGCTCGCCCGGTCGCAACCATCGAGTGTCTTCTGCACCTGGTCGGCGGGCAGAAAAGTCGGCAGGCTCGCGAGCTTCCATCGCCGCATTGATGGTACGCAATCAGCCAACGCGCGCGGATTCAGCCCCTGATGGTGGAGGTAACGGAGGAAGGCTCGCAGCGACCAGCACATCGCCTTCCCTGTTCTCGGGCTCCAATCCTGGGCGTGGCGCTCGATGTAGCGGATCACTTCCTCCTGACCGATCTTGCCCAGGTCGTCGTCACCGGTGGGGCACACCTCGTGCAGGAACCTGCGGATGACCGGGAGATGACGAACGATGGACTTCGGAGCCAGGCCGCGCTCAGTCCGCAGATAGGCATCGAAGTCGTTGAAGATCCGATCGTGCGGGGTGAGAGGCGGCAGCACCGCTGGTGCGATCGCGCCCTCCTCGCGCAGTACCGACAGCCATCGCTTCAGCGCGGAACGGTCGCCAGGCTGGAGGGACTGCTTCCCAGCCCGATGCCGGAGGTACTGCTCGACCGAGCGCTCATCGAGATCGGCCAGCGCGCCGCGACGGCTTGCGATCCAACTCAGGAGCCCGCCGACCACATTGAAACATCGCCAAATGCCATGGCGAACGAGGCCGTCTCCCGCGAGACGTGCCGCGTAGCGCTCGACAAGCTGACCGTGCGGCCCGCTCCTGAGACGCCGGAACAGCCGGCTTCTGCGCAAATACTTTTCGCTTTCCATCTTCCCATTCTCCGCTGTTGAAAGCGGAGCCATAGGACGAACTATGCCGAGCCAATCACATCCAGGTTACGGCCATTTCTGGGGAAAACGAGTCCGTTCGGCATAGTTCGGCGGGCGGCATAAACCGCGCTATGCCGCGCCCGGCATAGCGCCGCGACGATCAACGAGTACATCGACGCTGCCCGTTCGCCGCCCCGGTCACTGCCGGCGAACCGCCACGAGTGTCGGCCCAGGGCCACCCCGCGCAGGGCGCGTTCCGCAGCATTGTTGGTCAGGCAGATCCGCCCGTCGGTCAGGAACCGGCTGAACGTGCCCCATCGCCTCAGCATGTAGTTCATGGCCTGGGCGACCTCGGCGTGCCGCGACAGCTTGGCCCGCGCCGCCCGCATCCAGGTTTCCAGTTCGGCAACCAACGGGGCCACCTGGTCCTGGCGCACCGCCAGGCGCTGCCCCGCCGGCAAACCATTGATATCGCGTTCGACATCGAAGATGGCATCGATCCGGCGCACCGCTTCCAGCGCGAGCGGAGCCTTGGCGATCTCGGCCAGGCAGAAGAACTTGCGCCGGCTGTGCGCCCAGCAAGCAGCCTCTGTGATCGGACCGGGCTTGCGGAGCGGGGCGTAGAGTTCATCGAACCCGGCATAGGCATCGGCCTGCAGGATGCCGGCGTAACCCGCCAGAGGCTGCCCGGGATGTTCGCCGCCCCGGTCGCGCGAGTAGTAGAAGAGTGCTGCCGGAGCCGCCTCGCCGCCGAACGGACGGTCGTCACGCACATAGGTCCATAGGCGGCCGGTGATGGTCTTGCCGCGGCCCAGCACCGGCACCGTCGTGTCATCGCCGTGGATGCGCCCACCCGCCATCACATGCGCGCGGATCAGCGTGACCAGCGGGGCCAATGTCGCGCTGCAGGCGCCAACCCAGTCGGCCAGGGTCGAGACGTCAAGCTCGATGCCATCGCGGGCGAAGGTCTCGCTCTGCCGGTTCAGCGGCAGATGCTGGCCGAACTTCGCCTCCATGATCATCGCCAGCAGGTTCGGGCCCGCCCGGCCACGGGCGATCGGGTGGAACGGCGCGGGTGGCTGCGTGATCGTCTCGCAGGAGCGGCAGGAGAATTTCTCCCGCACCGTCTGCACCACTTTCCAGCGGCGGGGGATCACCTCCAGGGTTTCCGTGATCGTCTTACCCAGCTTGGCCAGCCCGCCACCGCAGCACGGGCAGGCGCTGGGATCTGGCAGCACCACGCGTTCGCGCGGCAGGTGGTCCGGCAGCGGCCCCCCACCGGCTTGCGGCGGGTGAAGGGACGCACTGGCGTGTTGGGTCCGGCCTTGCCTGTTTCGGCCTCACTGGCTGCGGTCTCGGCCTCCTCGAGTTCCAGTTCCAACTGGTCGAGCAGCTTGCGGCCCCGTTCCGAGGAGGCACCGAACCGGTCATGGCGCAGCTTGGCGATCATGAGTTTCAGATGCGCGATCATCGCTTCCGCGCCCGAGGCACGGGCCTCGGCCTCACGCCGAGCCAACTGCTCCGCCGCGAGGGCTGTGCGCAGGGCGTTGATGTCGTCGGGAAGGGAATCCAATGCGGCTGTCACGCACGGGATCGAATCATGGTTTCCCGCAGAGGGGAATCGCAAAATGGCACATGGCAACGATTTTTCTGTGTGCTCACCCTTCTGCTTGCGGGCGCCAGGTTCGTTGCGGATTGCTCCGGTCGATGCCTTCCAGCGTGTAGCCGAGCTGCACCTGGGCGATCGGGACAACACCGTCCGCGGGCGTTGGCCAGATGAAGCGTCCCTTTTCCAGCCGCTTCGCGTAGAGCGGCATACCCAGCCCGTCATGCCAGAGAATCTTCAGAAGGTCACCGCGACGGCCGCGAAACACGTAGACATCTCCGGCATGTGGGTCACGCTGCAGCGCCTGTTGCACCTGCAACGAAAGCCCGTTCATGCCGCGGCGCTTGTCGGTCGTGCCCGTCGCCAGCCAGACCTTCACGCCGGATGGCGGCGCAATCATCCGCGCAGGGCCGTCAGAATACGACGCAGCATGGCCAGGCTGACATCCTGGCCAATCCGGATGGTGGTCCCGTTCGGCGGCGTGACTTCGATCCGGCACTCAGCATCCTGTCGTTGAGACGATGCCCGGGCCGGACCACTGACAGGGACGGACGGGTCGAGCGCGGTGTGGCTCGTCACACGTACGGGCAGGAACGCTGGCGTCGGTTCCAGGCCCGGTACGCCACGCCGCGCCTGACTGCGCCAGTTCCACAGCAGACCACGGCTGACATCATGGCGTTTGGCAACCTCAGCGAAGCAGGCGCCAGGCACTTCCGTTTCCGCCACTATCCGCAGCTTCTCTTCCGGTCGCCAACGCCGGCGACACTCGACACCGGTGATGATTTCCATTCCGTCCAACGCCCCTTGATCTTGGCGGCACTCTTACGTGTGCCGCTAGGATCAGAGGTCGTCGGTCACGGATGCAGGGCGGTCTTCACCGGATGGATACGCATGGTCGAATCAGACCGCGTCATCCTTCGCCCGGCCGGCATCGAAGGTCCGGGCAGACCGGTTGTTCGACCAGCAGCGTGCGTAGCCAGAAGTCATCGGTCCTGACGTCGCGATTGCACTCAACGCCCACGACGTTGATCGTCATCGTACCGGCCAGGGCGGCGGGGCTCAGACGGGCGTTGACGAGTTCGGGGGAGCGGAGGGCACGGCCGTCGCAAAGGTCGACGGGGAATTGGTTGCCGTCGTCCGCTATCCTGGGTGAATAAGACGGAATACCTCCATAGAGCCTAGCCAATCCCCTTCCGGTGCAGCGTCATCACATGGTGTTCAATAAAACGCACCGATATGAAAGACCATGCCTCAACTCACCACGACGCTGATTCTCAAACGCATCACCGCGATCGCGGGCAGCAGACAAGCACTCAAACTCCGCACGTTTCTGCATGTGCCTTGCCTTACCGTCAGGTGGACGGTCAAGGCTTCAAAAAACCCTAGCTATGATACCAACAGACAATACAACTCCGCTCGCTGACATAAAAATAGCCATGATCAAAGGTGGCCGAGCAATCGGGCATCTTCCGTGAGCGGCAAGCTCACGAAGACTCATCACATACTGCGTCGTTCCCATCAAAATTGCCAAAGTACCCATCCCGGTCAGAAACAGACCAACGACGCGCGGAGTATTTATGTTTGCGCCGGGCAAGACCTTTCCTGCCTCCTCAAATACCTGAAGTACCTTGTAGAGAGTGAAGCCAAAGCTGAACAGCGACAGTGCGGTACGGACCCAGGCCATCATGGTTCGATCCGCTGCCATCCGCGTGCGAATTGCAGACAAGCTCATCGCGGTTTGCAGTGAACGGGTCGAAACACGCTGGTGGGTTGTTGCCAATGTTACCTCCGTACAGGCCCGCGTAATCTGGCAAGGAATGGTATCGATATGCCGCGACTAGCATCGTCCTGCTGCTCTCATGCGCCTGTCCCGCACGGGCAGCCACGCATTCCATGAATCATCCCCGCAACGAGGGTACTTGAGCTGGACGACGCTGTACTGCAAATCTTGGCCATTCTGCTTATACGGCTTGTCACAGCAAGAGACCCTTGAGATCGGCGAGAAATTCGTTCATGGGCACGATCAGAAGGGCCACTGGCACGAAAGGCAGCAGCATCGCGATGCCGAGCATCTGCACGCTCTTGAGATCAATGGGGATGAGTCGCATTTCATAGATGTTCGCAACAACCTGATACAAGTCGGTGGTTGACGAGAAATCCGGTTGGTCCAGTGTAGCACTGTCCACGCGCCGAACCTGGCGAAACCACTTGTCTTCGAACGCGACCCCCATCTCGGCGGCCAAGGCACCATAATCGGATCCCGCTTGTCGCCAAGCGGTTATCATAATGGGCGTGAAGATAAGCAGCGGCGCCGTGAACATTCCTGCGACAGCGGCCAGCAGGCAAATATTGAATACAATCTGCCCAGCTGGCAGAGAACCGCCAAGCAAGACCATGTGCGCCGAATATCCCGCAGCGATCGTTGCTATCGCCAGGGCCACCCCGGAGAAGGCGCGGACGGAATGGCCGACGAAACCAAGGCCCCCCGCGTGATCGGGTTGCGACGCCACCAGTCGGAGCTTAAGCCGGGAGACGAGCCAGAGCAGGCGTACCCATAGCACGAACCGCGTCAGCCAGCTCAGCAGCAATACAAGCAGTAGTAGCAAACTGACAAGCATGTGCCACCAGCCAGCCAGCGAATAGATTGGCACGATGGTGCCAGACCTGTGCCACGTTGGAACCTGTTCAATTGGCGTGGACCAGATCGTTGCTGCCACGACGAGGTAGGCGAACACCACGACGACCGCCTCAACTGCGGTGGAATTGACCATCCTGCGGGTCGACCGAACCGCGGTGCTGAGCCGTTTGTGCTCGTCTTCTGGTACGATCCCAGTCTTGATAAAATTGCTCACGATCGCGCTGAGCCGTGCCCCGCATTCCACCTCGGCAACCACGAGAAGCGGGGCAGCAACCAAATATCTTGCATGGACGCCGACCTGCCAGAGCAGCGAGGTGAGTTCATCAATATGCAAAGTAGGACTCTGCACGAAGGCGAGGAGGACGCGTGGTACCCAACCGACCAACGCAACCAGACTTGACGTGCGACCAATATGGAGGTCGTTGTCCCTGGTTAGTCCAAGCCATTGCTGCAGACTCAGCAGAGGACCACCCTCAAACAGAGGCATAGCTCCTGGCAGCGCAACATCCCCGCCTGACGCGTTATCCCCGACTCCGTGGGATCCAGCGGTGGGTGTCACCGGGCGCTGCCTGTCGGGGACTCACAAACTCGCCAGCGGGCGACGCGCGCAAACGGGCCACGCAGGAGCGCATATGGCACAAAGGCAAGCATGACTGCGATGATTGCTGCTTCGGCTGGATAGAATGTCTCGAGCACGATGGCTTGGTATATGGAGTCCATCATGAGTCCGAGCAGAATGATCCGGGCAGTGGCAATCAGTCCCTCGCGCAGGCGGCCGACTCGTTTTGCCGGTTCGGAGAGAACTGTCCAGAACAACACCGAGCGGCCGGTCCGCGCGTCCCTGACGCCATCATGCAGCGCAGCAAGCGCCGCCATGGTGGGTTGCAAGACGAATCGGAATGTTATCGGCCCGCCTGGGCGATCGAGAACGTCTTGCCAGAGACGCCGGAAGGCGGCGGCCGACACGCCGTGCCAGACCGCGCCCATGATGATAAGGCCGACCACCAGCAGACCGGCGAACCATGCTAGTAGCATCTAGGTCTTTGATGCATTCACAGACATTGCGGTGGGTCCTCCTTGGACAGGGGCAATCTTCGGACCCTGCAGAGCCGCCGCTCTCGGCCGTCCGGAATTCGGCCGAGAGCGGTCGCTGCACGGTGACCGAGCGCCTAATCTCTCGCGAATGCCCCGCGTGCCTCCATCTCAAGGTCGCGGTACGCAGTCTTTTCCACCGTGATTCCAACGCCGTGGATCGTCCCGCCTGTGAATTTCGCGGGTGACCGATAATCCTCGCTCACGGCATCGGCGCTGTCATAACCGATGCAGAGTCCGTCGCCGGCGAGGGTGAACTTCCCCACCTGCGCGCGCATCGGCCCCTCGGCGACGACCTCACCGTTGACGTAGAGCTTTGTTTGGCCGAGGGACTCACCATACTGCCCGGCCGTTTCCCGAATGAACTCCATCCCAAGCGTATACTTGCCGGGCCGCAGTTCAGGCGAGACAAACTTCTGCTCCGGCTTGAAGCCGAGGAAGTTATAGACATAGTAGAGTTTCCTTTCCTTGATGAACAGCGCGTGGCCGCCAAACCGCGAGCCATGAGCGAAGATCACGCCGGAGCAGTCCGCATCGACGATCTCGACATCCGCGAGGATTTTGAACGATCGTCCGCGCACATTGGCGGCGACGCTTTCTGGAACCGCGTTCGTGTCCGGATAATAGATGTACCGCTCGCGGTCTGGTTCATCCGTCGGCCGCGGCGTGGTCAGAATGGCGACTGCGCCGCGATCATCCAACGGCAGCACCTTGTTCTTCTCCGCTTCCTCGAACCATGCCTGGATCAGCGCCTGCAGTTTCTCGGGGTATTCCTTGGCCAGGTTCGTCGACTCGGACGGATCCGCGTCCACATGATAAAGTTCCCACTCGTCCTCATCGAAACGGCCGCGATCGGATGGTAGCGGAGCATGCAAGGTGATGGCCTTCCATCCGTCCTCCCAAATTCCACGCGTGCCGCCAAGCGAGTAGTATTGCCGCTTCTTCCTGGTCGGTGCATGCGGCTGTGCATCGAAGGTATACCGCATCGAAACACCGGACAGCGGGTACTGATCCACCCCCTTGTAGACCTCAGGCATCTCGAGACCGCAAATATCAAGAATTGTCGGGACGATATCGGTAGAGTGATGGTACTGTCTGCGAACCTCGCCTCTTGCTTTGATGCCTTTCGGCCAAGAGATGACCAGCGGGTCGCAGGTGCCGCCCGCGTATTCCGAGTATCGCTTGAACATCTTGAACGGCGCCGAGGTGGCGACGGCCCAGCCGGTCGGGTAGTGTTCGTAGGTGTCCGGGCTTCCCAGCTTGTCAATCAGTTTCAGATTTTCGGCGATGTCATCGGGGTAGCTGTTGAAGAACTTGTTCTCGTTCACCGAGCCGGATGGGCTGCCTTCACCGGAGGCGCCGTTGTCGGCACAGTAGATGATGACCGTGTTCTCCAATTGGCCACTTTGCTCGAGATAATCGATGATGCGACCAATCTGAGCGTCCGTGTACTCGGAGAAGCCAGCGTAAACCTCCATCAAACGCGAGAAGAGCTTTTTCTCGTCATCGCTGAGCGTATCCCATGGGCGCACCATATCTGAAGGCGTCGCCACATCCGCCGGCATCGGATTGATCGGCGTCAACTGTGTCCCTTCCGGCAACAGCCCCTTGGCGACCATGCGCGGCAGAACCCATTCACGGTATGCCTCATAACCGTCGTCGAATTTGCCTTTGTATTTGTCGATATATTCTTGCGGCGCATGATGCGGCGCATGGTTCGCGCCTGGGCAGAACCACATGTACCAGGGACGTGAGGGGTTTCCCGCCTTCTGGTCCTTGATCATCTTCAGCGCCTGATCGGCCAGATCTTTCGACAGGTGATAGCCGTCTTCGGGCATATATGGCTGGTCGATGGGGTGGTTGTCCTCGACGAGATCGGGATACCAGTTGTTCGTCTCGGCGCCCAGAAAGCCGTAATAGCGGTCGAAGCCCTTCTGCAACGGCCACTGCTTGCGGCCCGCACCGGTGGACACGTCCGTCTCCGGGACGAGATGGCATTTGCCCAGCCAGAAGGTGCTCCAACCGCCGTCCTGGAGGATTTGCCCCATAGTCGCGCACTGGTCTGGGATGCGCCCGTGCGAGCCAGGGAACCCCGTGGTCGCCTCGGTGATCACGGCCATGCCGTTCAGGTGATGGTTGCGCCCAGTAAGCAGTGTGGAGCGGGTCGGTGAGCAAAGCGCCGTCGTATGCCATTGCGAATACATCAGGCCATTGTCGGCGAGTTTCTGCAACGTCGGCATGTTGATCCGGCCGCCGAACGGCGACCACGCCGCCAGACCCGTATCGTCGTACAGAATCAGCAGGATGTTTGGCGCACCCTCGGGCGCTTTCACTGGGGTATAGGGATCCCAGTCCGGAGTCGAATCCCGGATGTCGAGCTTGATAACACCTTTGAACGGTTTGTCGGCCATTGTCATCTCCTTTGGATGGTCAGGGTCTTAGTGTCCGGCCGGGAACATAGTGTGCCTTTTCGGAGGGATACCGTGAGGCGGCTGGCAGGCGCGGCCCCGCAAGCGACGCGGGGCCATCGACGAGGGGCCGCAACGCGCCAGACGCCCACGGTATCTCTCTGAAAAGGTGCATTATGTTTCCGGACGGACACTTAGACGGTCCACGCGTATTCCGGCCATGCACCCGCATTCTCTTCATGCGCTTCGCTGGGCGTCGCCGGTCAGCGTCATGATCTCGTCGGCGAAACGCCCCTGCCGCAGCAGTCCCGCCATGGTTTTCATCGGGCCGTCGATATGAGTGAAGAATTCCTTATAGCCGGCACAGAGGTAGTTCAATCCCGCTTCGCCGTCAGGCGTTTGGATGAATCGATTGCGGGGGCATTCACCGTAACACGCGAAGAGAACCGGGCACTCTTTGCAGTACTGCGGCAGCGTGTCGAACTTGCTTTGCCCGAAGCGGCGCTGCTTCTCAGACGTGACCAGGGTTCGGAGTGGCGTATCCTTGACATTGCCCAGAAGATGCTCCGGTTCGACAAAGTGATCGCACGAGTAGACGTCGCCGTTGTGCTCCAATACCAGTGCGCTCCCACAAGTCGGGGCGACGATGCAGGCGTTGTGCTGGCCCAGCCAGCTTCCGAGAGCGACATCGAATGTCGTGACGTAAACGGTGCCAACGTCGCGTTGTACCCACTCATCGAAGATAGCATTCAGGAACTGTCCGAACTTCTTCGACGGCACGGTGCGTTCGGTGACCAGATTGCCTTCCTGCTTGTAAAGCGGCCGGTCCTTCCCCTTCAGGCCACCCCAGCCTTGATTAGCGAGCGCGATGGTTTCTGCCGTCGCGCGCTCGACGATCGGGATCAGTTGAATGTACCGCGCGCCCAGGTCGTCGCGAAAAAACCGATACACGTCGAGCGGGTGGTCAGCGTTCGCAGCATGTATGGTGCACAGGATGTTGACGTCGACATTGCGCCTCTGCAAGCAGTGCCATCCGCGGATCACGTCCTCGAAACTGCCAGCACCTTGTTTGTCGATTCGATAAGCGTCGTGCAGCGCCTGCGGCCCGTCGATACTCAGGCCCACCAAATAATTATTCTGTTTGAAAAACGCCGCCCACTCGTCGTCGATCAGGGTGCCGTTGGTCTGGATCGTGTGCAGAACGCGTTGGTGCGGTTTGCGGTATCGCTTCGCGAGGACAACCGAGCGCCGGAAGAAGTCCAGGCCCCGCAACATCGGCTCACCGCCCTGCCAGGAAACCTGCACTTCCGGTCCCGTGGACGACTCGAACAACTGACGGATGTAGGTGTCCAACGTCGTCTCATCCATCAGCGGGCTCTCACGTTCCGCGTAGAGGTTCTCCTTCGAAAGAAAGAAGCAGTACTTGCAACTCAGGTTGCAGGCCGCACCCGCCGGTTTCGCCAGAAGATGGTAGTTCAACGGGGTATCCATCGGTTCAACCAACTTTCATCGTGTACGTGAATTTGGTCACGATCTCTGGCAGTGAATACATTCAGCCTGCTTTGATTGCCCGGACTTCCAAGGCCCGGTCGTCGATCACTATCTTGGGCAGTTTCGCCTGCCCGTTGATCGGCAGGCGGCGGAGATGATCCATGATCGCCTGCCATTCCTTGATTTCCTGGATGCCGCTGTTGCCTGCCGCGGTGGCGACACTGGCATTGTCCACCGTACCGGGCGGCGGCAGCAGATAAGGCGTCTCGCTCCGAGGATCATCCAGCGCCGCAACCCTCGACGTGAGCGCCTGACCCATCCGGTTCTTTGGCACAAGTGCCAGCTTGCCCTTGGTGTATTTTGGTATCGCCACGACGATGATCCCTAGATACAGCGGGCACGTGACACTGAACAACCGCCCGTCCTTCCCCGTGATGTCGATTGCCTGATAGCCACGATCGAGATCCCCGACTTCGATAGCAGTCACGACATCGAATTTCGGACGCGACGGGTCGTAGTGGCATCGCAGGCCCGATGTGCGGGGGAAGTACTCGCCGGGATGCGCGGGACTGTCCACGAGAAAAAATTCCAGCAGATGCTTCAATTCCTGGCCGGTAAAGTAAGCCGTCACCAGCGCGCTGCCGGCCGTCATGTCCACGACGCCGGCACCCAAGGGCGCCACCGCGAACACATCATAAACCGTCTGCACGCCCGACTTCCCGCGAGTAAGCCCTGCGCGCATCATGCCGTTGGCAGTCAGTGCGATGTCCGCCTTCGTGGCATTTCTAAACGCATCCGTGACGAGATTGGCGAGTGGCGTACTGGCGGTGATGTCAGTGAAGGTGTTGGGAATGTCCCTCGGCACCATCGCCAACGGCTGATCGACGCTGTAGCCGCGTGAAGCGAACACGGCAGCAGTGACTTCCATTTTGAGGTTGTCGATCGCCGCGGCGACGATCGGATCCCCCGCGACGGTGTCGTTGATCGGGTAGAGCCGGTAGGAGTCAACCGTCAGCTTCTTCCCATCCAACGAAATGATGAGTTCTCCTAGCAGCCTGTCGGACTTACGGCCACCGGGGGTTCATGTTAGAATCGCAACGTCGATTCGCACCCTCCCCGGATGCCGCTGATGAGCAACTTCCGCCCCACCGACCGCCTGACGGGCTTCTTGATG
>Ga0209514_10006940_pt1 | contig 13603 bp, 12 predicted proteins | sample Subgrocontami58m_FD_187452 | JGI IMG/M metagenome (GOLD analysis project Ga0209514, IMG submission 187452) | Subsurface groundwater microbial communities from S. Glens Falls, New York, USA - GMW37 contaminated, 5.8 m (SPAdes) (version 3) | ecosystem: Environmental > Aquatic > Deep subsurface >...
GGGTGCAGCGGGTGCGCCGGGCCGTGGCGCCGCCGGGGGAGGCCAGGCCCGACTGGGTCATTCTCTCGGAGCTGGCTACACGCCTGGGCTACCCCATGCACTACGACCACCCCAGCCAGATCTGGGACGAGCTAGCCCGCAACACGGCCATCCTGGCCGGCATCAACTACGACCGGCTGGAGCTGCAGGGGATCCAGTGGCCCTGCCCCGCACCGGACCACCCCGGCACCACCTACCTGCATCGCGAGATCTTCGTCAGCGAGCGGGGCTACTTTCAGACGGTGGACCATGTGCCGCTCGCCGAGCCCCCCGACGCGGAGTACCCGCTATTGCTGACGACGGGCCGGCGGCGCTCGACCTACCACACGGGCACCCAGACGGCGCGCGCGGCGGGATTCGCTGCCCTGGTGCCCCACGAGCTGCTGGAGATCAACCCCGCAGACGCGGCGGCCCTGGCCGTGGTCGATGGCGAGGAGGTGGCGGTGGTCTCGCGCCGGGGACGTGTGCGGGTGCACGCCAAGGTGACCGAGCGCTCCCCCGCCGGCGTGGTCTTCATGAGTTTCCACTTCCCGGAGACCACGCCCACCAACCTCCTGACCACGGACGCCTACGACCCCATCACCGAGACCCCCGAGTTCAAGGCCTGCGCCGTGCGCGTGGAGAAGCTGACCGCCCGCTGATAGCCCCCTGGCCCTGTGGCGCGGGGCCACCACGGCCCTCTACCGGCCTGTCTGCGGCGCCTCAACAGGCTCCTGCAGCGCCTGGAGCGCCCGCTTCAGCAGCCCGCGCCGGTACTCCTTCTCCTTCTCCGGCTGCAGTTCGGGGTTGCCCGTGGGGCTCACGATGCCCCCCGAGGGCAGGGTGCGCAGCGACCCCACCTCGTTGGCCACGGGGATCATCGTGCAGATCTGCACCACGGGGATCCCCTCCCGCTCGATCTCCTGGCTGATCACTGCACCGCAGCGTGTGCTGGACCCTCAGGTGGAGGTGAGGACCACGGCGTCGATGCCCCCAGCCTTCATCCGCTCGGCGATCCCCCGGCCGATGCGGCTGGCGTTCTCGACCTCGGTGTGAGCCCCGCCGGTGGAGAAGATCTCATCGTGCAGCCGGCCGAAGGCTCCCGCCCTCTCCAGCTCCCGCGCCACGTCCAGGGGCACCAGGCGGTGGGGATCCCGGTTCACGTGGGCGGTGTCGAAGCCCGAGTGGTTGACGTCGTATTGGCCTGGATCGAGCCGCTCGACCCCGGCGATGGGGATGGTGGTGAAGCGCACGGCTCGGCCGGGCTCCATGCGATCGGGATTCCCCTCGGGCACGAGGCCGCCGTCGGTGACCAGGGCGATGGTGGCGGTCGAGAGGTCGCGCACCGGCCTGGCCGGCGCGATCCGGTGGAAGCGGGGCGGCGCGATCTCCGACTGGAAGGGCTCCCCCCTCAGCTTGGCCAGGAGCATGTCCACGGCCCTCTGGGCCGGCGGTCGGGCCGCGAACTCGTTGCGCTTGATGCCCCGGGGCAGATAGCCTTCCTTCTCCGGCCTCCCCAGGGGCTCGCCCGCCGCCAGCTTCAGGCCCAGGGCGGCCATGCGCTGCAGCACCGCCGCCATCCGGGCCACCGAGCTGCCCGAGGCGACGATGTAGACGCTCCGGCGGTAGAGGTCGGCGCCGGGGTTCTCCTCGTCCATGCCCGTGACCGCGGCGATGCCCAGCCGCTGTTGTGCCGCCAGGCAGAGGGCGCCGCAGGCCACGCCGTAGCGCCCTCCCTCGAAGGCGGGCCCGGCCACGAGAAGCTGGGGCTCGTAGGGCTCCATGAGCCGCAGCAGCTCCGTGGTGGCCTCCTCCTGGCGCTCGGCGAAGTAGTTGTCCCCGCAAGAGATGGTGGCCACCAGCTCCGCTCGCTCGCCCAGGGCCTGCTGCAAGGGCCTGCCGGGCCCCACTGGCCCCTCACGCACCCCCGGTCCCACGCCACCCTTCTCCTCCCCGCCGACGCCGGCGAAGAACTGGTTCAGGTAGTGGACCACACGGATCTTGTCAGCCATGGTCGCCGCTAGCGTGTCAGCGGGTTGTTAAGGTGCTGCCGCAAGATCATGCGAATGAGGGTCGTATAGCCGACCCCCGCCTGGACCGCCCGGCGCTTCAAGGCTGCGATGTCTTCCTTCGGCAAGCGGAGAGAGATCTGCTCCAGCTCTGGCCGTTCGACGGCCAAGTCAGCGGCCTCTTCCCAAGGCAACTCGCTCGTGTCTGTGCGATCGAAGTATTGGGCGAGTGCTTCCAACTCCACTTCGCTCGTCAACTCACGCGCCCGTGCGCGCATCGAACATCCTCCTTTCAGCCGGCGTCATCTCGCGCGCCGTCACCGGCAGCGCCATGCCGTGGCCGAGATAGATGAGAACAACCAGGAGGTGTCGCCCCGCCTCCGTCCGTCCGTAGTAGCGATACACGGTCGTCTCTCCGAGTCGGGAGCGACCTCCCCGCACGAGGAGACCACCCGGGTCCTCGAAGAGGGCCGCCTCGACCTCCTCCGGGCTCACGGCGTGGCGGGCTATGTGCTCGATTCGGTCTCGCCGCCACTGTAGCTCTCGTATACTCGGCACGTGGTACTGTCGTGATCTAATGTATCACAATGCAGGAGCAAGAGGGGGCCAATCCCCTCTCCCTATGGGAGAGGGTCAGGGTGAGGGCCTGGGGTCCGAGCAGCCTCTCCATCAGCTCATGTATGTGGTCAGGCGCGAGGCGCCCACCTGGCTGATGGCGCCGGCGATGTCGCCCACCCACAGGCGCAGGGGGCCCGCCGTCGGCGCCGGCGGGAGGGACGGGTCCGTCGGATCGAGCACCACCGTGGCGCCCCCGATGACCCGCGCGACGGCGGGCAGGTCGATGGGGTCGCGGGTGAGGCCCGGACTCACCAGGGCATTGACGCCGGGAGCGACGAAGGTGAGGCCGGTGTCCGGGTAGCGCTCCATGATGATCAGGGTGGCCTGCATACCCATCTCCGCACAGCGCTGGTAGATGAGCATCAGGTCCGTATCTACGGCGCCGCCGCCGATCTTGGTGGCCAGGACCCCCGCCGCCGCCAGGACCTCCTTGGCCAGGCGCGCCGCCAGGAAGGCGTTGCGTTCCTTCTCGAAGATGGTGACCGGGGCCAGGGTCAGCACGACGCCGGCGAACCAGAGGTCCCGCCCGTGGCGCCGGAACAGCTCCAGGATCACCGGCTGGTTCTGGGCGTGGTAGGTGAGGGCGGAGAAGGCGAATATCAGGGCCCCGTCCAGGATCTCGTTGGGGTGGACGATGGTCGGCATGAAGCCCTGGATGTTGCTGCCGTAGAAGACCGTCTCCTTCTGGTGGGTCGGTCGCTGGTGGGAGTGGATGGGGAAGATGTAGGCCACCCGCGGCAGGCCCTCGGGGCCCCGGTTCTGGGCCACCGCCGGCAGCTCGAAGACCTCGGTCTCGTCGGGCGTTACGTCCCGAGCCGCCTGGGCCAGATACACGGCCGCTCGCAGCCCCGCCCGCTTGACGGCGAGGCGGTACTCCTCGGGATCGGCTCCCAGCGCCGGGTGGGGCAGCAAGACCAGGTTGTGCATATTGGCGAAAGGCGTGTACGCGGTGGCCGGCCCGGTCAGGTCGATCAGCTCGCCGGAGATGACGCCGGTGACCCCCGCCATCTGGCTCGTCTCCACCACGACCAGGTTCTTGAGGGCGCGGGTGTGCCCCTGGCCGACCAATCCCATGGGATCCAGGGCGCCCGGGAAGTTGGGCCCCTCCAGCCGGTAGCGCGGCTCCAGCACGTCGAGGACGTGGATGATGCGGCACGACTCGCCCGGGTGGGCCAGCTCGATCTCCACCCGCTCGAACTGCCCGTCCTCCTCGAGCAACGCCGCCAGCTCGCCCCGGTCGACCACCAGGGTGTGGTCCTCGAAGGCGGTACGCGGCCCGAAGCGCACGTCGCCGACGTGGACCGAGCCGATCTCGAGTCTCATCGGGTCAAGCCCTCCCGAAGGGTTCGTGGTGAGCTGGTGGGCTTGTCGGACTCCCCAGCAACGCCCTGTGCCCCGCCGTGCCTATGCTAGCGCACGGGGCCCCGCAGGCCAAGCGCGCCCGAGCTCGCGTGGCGTCATGCCGTGCTATTGTTGGCGGCGCGGAAACTGAATCGCGACTTTGACGCAAAGCCGGGCCGCGTGTAGGCTTTGCCGCGCGGCAGGAGGTCGGCGGCGCAATGACCTACTTTAGGTTCTGGCAAGAGTGTTTGCGCTGGGCGTTCCCGGTATGGGGTAGGTCTGAGCCGCTCTTGGAGCAGGCCCCGGCAGCGCTACTCATTTTGTTCACATCCGTATCCGGCGTATCCGGAGTAGCGGGCGTGGTTCAGGCATGGAGGGACGCCGAACTAGCCTGGCTATTCCTGCTCCTCCCCTTCATCTTCCTCACAGTAGTAGTTGCTCCATACCAGCTTTGGGAAAGCGCTTCCGTGCAGTTGATGGCTCTGACCACTCCTCGTCTGTTGGTTTCGCTTAATCCGAAGGACCCCCGCTCTGGAGCTGTCTACAGAACACTGTCCGTGAGAAACCCAACCGCCCACCCCGTTAAGGACTGCTATGGGAAACTTGTGAGAATGGTATGTCAATCTGACCCCTTAATGGTGATGCCTGGAGGTAGCTTTTGGTTTCCCTGGACTACGCGCCACGGACAAAAGAGCACGGTTGTGAGCATCGGCGCTTTTGATGATTTCCACTTGGACATCGCTCACTCTGGAGGGGACGAATCTGACACATTTGACTTGCCAGGCATACAAGACGGAGCATACGTTTCTGCGTGTCAGTTTCCCAAGGGGATCTATCTATGGACGATCCATGTTGGTTCTACTTCTGACTCACTCCCGCCGACCTCCGTTGCCGTGAAAGTGACCTTCTTGGGTGGTCGATCACTGGAGATTGAATCAACAGAATAGATGTCTGCGCTGAGGAACGCGCTCTGGCGGCCCCCCTCGCCGCCGCGGGTCACGAGACGGCCGTAGCGCGGGGGCTTGTCCCCCGCCGGCCACGCCTGAGGGCGGGCAGCGTGCCTGGGCTGTCGAAGGTCCTCGTGCTATGGCCGCGGTGAACGCTTCGGCCGCCAGCCCAGCGAGGGGCGGTCTTCTTGACGTGAGGAGCCGATCATGCCGCTAACGCCCGACCGCCTGCGCGAGATCGTGGTCGAGCTGGTGAGCCGCCCCGGCCACGAGAAGGTGCGCGCGCTGGTCTACGAGCTGCTCGTGCACGGGCTGGGTGCCAGCAGCTCCGAGGTGCGGTTCGAGCAGCCGGTGCCCGAGGTGCATGGCCGCCTCGACGCCCTCCTGGGGCGAACCGTCTTCGAGCTGAAGAGCGACTTGCGTAGGGAGCGCGGGGACGCCGAGGAGGGGCTGAGCCGCTACCTGGCCGACCGCGAGCGGGCCACGAGCGAGCACTTCGTCGGCATCGCCACGGACGGGGCAGAGTTCGTCCCCTACGAGCTGCGCCGGGGCGACCTCCAGCCACTCCCCTCCTATCAGCCCACCAGGGACGACCCGCGCGCTCTGCTGGCGTGGCTGGAAGGGGTCGTTACCCTGCACGCCGAGCTGCGTCCGGATCCCGAGACGGTGCGCCGCGAGCTGGGCCGCGGCAGCCTGGCCTTCGCCATCAGCCGCGCCCGGCTGGCGGAGCTCTGGGCTGAGGTGCGCGGCCAGCCAGAGGCGCGCCTCAAGCGCCAGCTCTGGGCCGATCTCCTCTCTCGGGTCTACGGGGCCGACGTGGACAGCGACGACCTCTTCTTCCAGCACACCTATCTCACCATCGTGGCCAAGACGATGGCGACGCGGGTGTTGGGCATAGACCTGCCACCCCCGGCCGACCTCCTCTCAGGCCGGTCGTTCCAGGAGGCCGGCGTCGCTGGCGTGGTGGAGTCCGATTTCTTCGACTGGGTGCTGGCCTCGGACGGCAGCGTCGACGTGATCGGCCGCCTGGCGCGCCAGGTGGCCCGCTTCCGGCTCCAGGACGTCGAGCACGACGTGCTCAAGGGGCTCTACGAGTCGCTGATCGACCCGGAGCAGCGTCACGAACTGGGAGAGTACTACACGCCGGACTGGCTGGCCGCGCGGATTGTGTGCCACGTCATCACACAGCCCCTGGAGCAGCGGGTGCTGGATCCCGCGTGCGGCTCGGGGACCTTTCTGTTCCACGCCGTGCGGCGGTTCCTTGCCGCGGCGGAAGGGGGCGGGCTCGACAACGGCGAGGCGCTCTCGCGCTGCTGCCGCCTGGTTCTCGGCGTGGACGTCCATCCCGTCGCCGTCCAGATCGCCCGCGTGACCTATCTGCTGGCGCTGGGCGAGGAGCGGCTGCGCGACCACCCGCCCCTGGCGATCCCCGTCTACCTGGGCGACTCGCTCCAGTGGAACACGCGCGCCTTCATGGCCGAGCGGGATGTGGTGATCGAGGTGCCCGGTGGCGGCTCCCTCCTGGAGTTCCCCTTCAGCATCGCCCGCGACCCCGGCCGCTTCGACGCCGTCATCGAGCGGATGCTGCGGCTCAGCGGCGAGAACGCGCCGCGAGAGGCGCTGGAGGCGTGGCTGCGCCGCGAGCACCCGGTAGATGCGCGGACGGCGGCCACCCTGGCGGCGACGTACGAGCGGCTTCGTGCCCTGCACCGCGACGGACGGGACCACATCTGGGGGTTCGTGGCGCGCAACCTGGTCCGCCCCGTCTGGCTATCCCAGGAGGACCAGCGTGCCGACGTGGTGCTGGGGAATCCTCCCTGGCTCTCGTACCGGTACATGTCTACGGGCATGCGGGAGCGGTTCCGCGAGGAATCTCAGCGCCGCGGCCTCTGGGTGGGGCAGGTCGCCCAGCAGCAGGACCTCTCGGCCTACTTCTTCGCCCGCTGCGTCGAGCTGTACCTGAGACCCGAGGGCTGCATCGCCTTCGTCATGCCCTATGCGGCGATGACCCGCCGCCAGTACGCCCGCTTTCGGTCCGGCGTCTTCGGTGAGACCGGGCGACGGCGCGCAGGCCAGGTGTTCGCTGCCGTGCAGTTCACCGAGGGGTGGGCTTTTTCCGAACGAGTCTCGCCTCTCTTCCCCGTACCGTCCTGCGTCCTCTTCGCCCAGCACGAGCGCGAGGCAGCGGCCGGTACGGTGGCGCCGCGACTGCCCCGCACGATCCAGTCGGCCTCGGGCAACCTGCCCCGGCGCGACGCGACGCCCGAGGAAGCCGCGCAATGGCTCGCCTGGAGGGAGGAGCCCTGGCCGGCCGGCCGCGAGGGCGCGCCGCCGGCGTCGCCGTACGGCGCGCAATTCCGGGCCGGGGCTGTCATCTTCCCGTCGATCTTCTTCCGGGTGGAGCCGGCCGCCGCGGGGAAGCTGGGCGGGAACCCGGATGCCCCGCTGGTGCAGAGCCGGCGCACCAACCTGGAGAAGCGGCCCTGGAAGGAGCTGCCACCGCTGCGTGGCAACGTCGAGGCCCGGTTCTTGCGGCCCCTCTACCTCGGCGAGTCGGTGGCGCCCTACCGCGTGCTCAGCCCCATACTCGCTGTTATTCCCTGGGAGGCGCCGAACGGCCTGATGGATGCCGAGGCGGCCCAGGGGTTGGGCTACCCGTTGCTCGCCCGCTGGCTGGCCGAGGCTACGACCTTGTGGGAGCAGCACGGGCCGGCGCGCCGCAGCCTGGTCCAGCAGCTCGACTACTACGGGCAGCTCTTGGCCCAGCTTCCCCCGCCACCCGTCAGGGTCGTCTACAGCGCCTCGGGCACGCTGCCGGCCGCCGCGCTGCTAACGGACGGCAGCGCCATCTGTGAGCACGCGCTCTACTGGGCGGCGCCGGAGAGCGAGACGCTGCGGGCACGCGCCGAGCGATTTCAGAGCCGGGGCCAATGGGGCGCGCGGCACTTCGACAAGGTGCTCTTCGAGCTGGCAATCCCAGCCTTCGACCCCCGGCAGGCGCTGCACCGGGACCTAGCCGCAGCGGCGGAGCGGGCGGAGCAGGTGGCCGGCGCGGTGCCGCTGCGCGAGGGGCTCCACTTTGTCCGCGCCCGCGGGCTCATCCGCGACGCCCTGCGCGAGGACGGCGTGGCGCAGCGCATCGACGCGCTGGTGGCGGAGCTGCTGGGGCCTTGACCGGCCGGAGGATCCGATGGCGAGTATTCTATGATGAGGCAGGAGAAGGCGAGGCCGCCGTGGTCAGCTTCTACCTGACAACGCAGGTTGGGCGTTACTGGGGGGGAAGTCCGTGAGGCTCGAATACGATCCCGAGGTGGGCGCAGCCTACATCCGCCTCCGCGATGCCCGCGTCGCTGACACCGAGGAGGTCGCCCCGGGCGTGCTCATGGACTTGGCCGACGATGGCCGGCCTACCGGCTTCGATCTGCTCGATGCGGCGTCCCTGCTGGGCGGCCCCCCGCAGGGCGTCGAGTTCGTGCTGCTAGGGGAGCCCGCCGGACGCTCACCGGCTGGCCGCTAGCCGTGGTGCTCTGGTGGAGCACCATTAGGTTGGAACCTAATAGGTTGCAGCCCAATGGCTCTCCAGACCGAACCTCCCTTTTGCGACCGCCAGCGAGAGATAGCCCAGCTTGCGGCGGCTGGCCCGCCCCCGGGCGCTGGGATGGTTGCGTCGTGGACCGGGGCTTGCCCCCACCGCCGTCCGGGAGTAGCGTAATCTAGTCAGACCAGTCTGGAGGTGCCAGATGCGGCGCTGGCAGTTGCAGGAAGCGAAGGCACGGCTCAGCGAGGTGGTCAAGTCCGCGCAGGGGGAGGGCCCGCAGGAGATCACGGTGTGTGGCGAGCCGGCGGTGGTCGTCGTCTCCAGCCGGGACTACGAACGCCTGAAGGGCAGCAAGCCCTCGTTTCTCGAGTTCATGGCCTCCTCTCCCCTGGCCGGCGTGGAGCTTGACCTCGAGCGGGACCGGTCCGTGGCTCCCGGCCTTGGCGTGGTGAATCCCTGGAGCGGCGGATAGTGCGTCCCATCGTCATCCTGGGCGCCACGGCGGCCGAGGTGGAGCCGCTACGGCTCGCCCTGGGCTATCCGGCGTCCGAACAGCGAGCCGGCTTTGACATCTGGCAGGGCCGGCTGGGCGACGCCGAGGCGGTGCTGGTGCGCTCGGGGCCGGGCAAGGTGTGGGCGGCGGCGGCGGCCCAGCTTGCCCTCGATCGATTCCAGCCCCGATGCCTCCTGATGACCGGTGCCTGTGGCTCCCTGGACCCCCTGGTCGGCGTGGGCGACGTCCTGCTGGCCGAGCGGCTCGTGCCCCACGACCTGGCCTGGATCACGGGCGCGGGAGACGTGCGCGACGGCGTGCCGTACACCGACGCGGTGGGACACAGCTTCCGGATCGCCTCCCTGGTGGCCGATCCGGCGCTCCTGGCCGAGGCCGTTCGTGCGGCTTCGGCGCTTCACCTGCCGGCGCCCGAGGCCGACGGACCGGCCCGGCGGGCTCTGCCCGCCACCATTGCCAGTGGTGACCAGTTCATCGCCAGCGCCGCGAAGCGGCGCTGGCTGCGCGAGACCTTCGGAGCCCAGGGCTGCGAGCGCGAGGGGCTGGCGGCGGCCCAGGTGGCCCTGGCCCACGGGCTGCCCTTCCTCATGATCAAGGGCGCCAGCGACGCCGCCGACGAGAGCATCGACGCCGATCCCTCCCGCCTGCTGCTGTGGGAGGACCAGCACGCCCTAGACCAGGCCTACCGGCGCCTGGCCGCCGGCGAGACCCTGCCGACACCGATCGGCGATGGGCTGCGGGCCAGCTTCCGCTACGCCGCCGCCAACGCGGCCCGGGTCGTGGAGGGGCTCGTTCTGGCGCTGGGCGCCTAGTTCGCCGCCATCACCTTGCGCAGCTTCTCCTTGATCCCCTCGGGCATGGCCAGCATCTCCTTGATGAGAGCGGCGACCTCCTTGCCGTAGAGGGGCGCGATCTCCAGATTGGCCTTCTGGGCCTCCTCCAGGAACTCCTTGTCCTGGAAGGTCTTGGCGAAGGCGGCCTCGATGGCGGCGGCGCGCTCCGCCGGCACCTCCGGCGCCATCACGTAGAGCTTGCCGAACTTGTTCGGGTAGGACGTGCCAAAGAGGAGCAACTGGCGCTGCTCGTCCGTCTTGGCCACGTCGAGGATCGTGGGCACCTTGCCGGGCAGGTCGGTGAACCCCTTGTCGTTGAGCTGCATCAGGAGCACCCAGTTGCCGCTCTGCACCTCCGCCAGGCTGGTGACCTTCATCGACTGCCAGGTGTTGAAAAAGCCGTCCACCTCGCCGCTTTCCATGGCCAGGCGGACCTTGGATGTCCCGTCGTAGCCCGACACCAGCTTGATGTTGGCGCCCAGGGCATCGCGCATCAGGATGGGCGCATGCTCCACCGTCGAGCCCGGTATGCCGCCGATGACCACCTGCTTGGCGTCGGGGCCCAGCAGGTCGCTGAGCTGGGTGATGCCCGTCCGCTTCAGGACCATCATCATGTAGGCCTCGGCGGTGGGCACCGCCAGGTGGCGGAACTTGGCCATGTCGAACTGCGCCCCCGGGCTGCCGAAGAGCTGTTCCAGCACGATGGGGCCGGAGATGTTGCCGATGATCGTGCCGTCTTTCGGTTGGGTGCTGTAGACCTGGTTGGCGGCCACCATGCTGCCGGCCCCGGGCACGTTCTGGACGATCACCGTGGGATTGCCCGGGATGTACTTGCCGATGTGCTTGGCGATGACTCGGGAATAGGTGTCGTATCCGCCGCCGGCAGCGAAGCCGACGAGGATCTGCACCGTCTTGCCCTTGTAGAAGTCGGCCAGGGCCGCCTCGGCGGCGCGGGCCGCCACCGCGGGGTCGGGCGTCGGCGCGGCGGGGACCGGAGCGGCGGGGGCTGGCGGTGGGCTGGGTGGGACGGCCGGGGCGCAGGCCGCAGCTACGGGCAGCAGGGCTGCGAGGACGATGGGCAGAAACGGTCTGGACGAACGCATCGGTTCACCTCCGTCAACGAGGCCGGGGGTGGCCTGACGACCCGACGATCGGGCCGCTCTCCCCCGGCGGGATTAGGCGATAGTCTACAGCCGGTACCGGCTTTGTCAAATACGCCGCGCGGCCCGTCACCAGGCTGACGGCAGCCCACCTTGCGGCGAGAGAGTGGCGCTGCTAGAGTGCGGGGTCACGAAAGGAGTTCTCCCACGTAATGCAACCCTCGCGAACCATTGAACCCATCGACTTGACCCAGTATGCCGAGGCGATCGATGTCGCCCTGGAAGATGGAACGCCCTGCGTCCTGGCCACCTCCGACGAGACGGGCAAGCCTGACGTGGGTCTCAAAGGCAGCATCCTCGTCCTCGACAGTGACCATCTCGCCTACTGGGAGCGGACCCACGGTGTCCTCGTCGAGAACCTGCGCCAGAACCCCCATGTGGCTGTCCTGTATCGCAACCGGGACCGGGGGGCGAGCATGCGCCGCTTCTTTGGGGTCGTCACCGGGATCCACGCGGAGGGCGAGGCGCGGGAGCAGGTCCGGGCGCGCGTCGTCGAGCGCGAGCTGAAAGCGGACCCGGAGAACCGCGGCATCGCCGTCGTGATTCGGGTGGATCGGGTGATGGAGGGTGCCCGAACGGTGATGCAGCAGCGCTAGGGGTCTGGATTCCGGCGTGCGCCGGAATGACGGGTGCCGCGTCGCCCGCGATGGCGCGCACGACCGGAGCGGGAGTGCCGTCTTTCCGGCAAAAGCCGGAATCCAGGCATCAGGACGGGGGCTGGATGCCGGGCGCGCCGGCCGCTATCGTCCGATCTGGATGAAGGCGAGTTGCGCCGCGGCCTGGGTCACGTCGCCTCGTGCCGCGGGCAAGCTCTGCAGATCGGAGCGCCGATAGACCACCAGCTCCAGGCGGTAGGTGCCCGCCGGAGCATCGGGCGGCAGCAGGAGGGCCTTGTTCTGGCGTAGCGTGGTGCCGGCGGGCCCCTCGAGGGGGAGCCACCAGTCATAGTCGGCCCAGAGCCGCCCCTCGCTGTCGACCAGCCGGCTGGAGACGGCCAGGCCACCGCCCGGCTCGAGCTGTCGCCAGTCGGTCCGGTGGGTCACCATGCGCCGATCCCCGTCTTGCCGGAGGCCCACCCGGAACGCATCGAGCTGGACCTTCCCGCCGAACGAGATGGCGCCCAGACGGGAGAGATCCGGCAGTTCGTCGGCCATGACGTACGACGCCAGAACCGTGTCGTCGTAATAGTCGAAGCTCAGCTCGAAGGCGTGGTCGGCCAGCCAACCACGCACATACTCCTCCTGGGGCTGGAAGTTGCGTAGCAGGAGCCAGGCGCGCGGGTGGCGGGCGAGTAGCCGCGTGAGCGATGCGGCCACCTCCTGCCGGTCCCAGGCCGGGGAATCGGTGGTCACCAGGTGGCTGGGAACGGCGCCCCGGTAGTAGTAGTCCAGCAGCGGCTGCGCCCCTGGACCGGCGAGGAGCACCACGTCGCCCGGTACGACCTGGCGGTTTACCTCGGCGGCGGCCTCGGCAAACCCGCTCTTCAGATCCCGCTGGGTGGCGTAGAGATCGGACACTCGGCCGACCGAAAAGGCGGCGAGGATGGCCACAGCGACTCCCAGGGGCACCGGTCGCCGGGTTCTCAGCCAGAGCAGCGCGGCAGTCGCCACGAGGACAAAAGCCGGATACACCACCGTGAGATAGCGGGGACGTACCGACCAGGGCACGAGGGCAGCGAGGGCCGCCGGAATAAGCAGCCAGGCGACGAGGAGCAGCGCCTGATCGCGCCCGGGGTCGCCGCCGCGCAGCCGGGGCAGCAGGATGGTGATCCCGGTAACCAGCAGCAGCCCGCTGACGATGACGGCCCAGGGGGCCGAGGCGTTCTCATCCAGCAGGCCGACGGCGAAGCTGCTGAGGGTGGACATGACGAGCTGGACGAAAGGCGTGCTGTTGTCGCCGCCGGCTGCTGCTGCCACGCTGGTCTGGGTGCCGCTGGAGAAGGCCAGCCAGATGAGGAAGGGGACGCCGGCGAAGGCCAGCGCGGTGACCAACGGCCGAACGTCGCGCCGGCTCGCGATCCCCGCGCCCAGCAAGGCGAGAGCCAGGGCAGCCACCAAGAACGCGAAGAAGAGGTGTGTGAGGAGCCCCAGGCCCAGCGCGGCGGCCCCTGCCATCAGCCAGCGGCGCTCGCCCCGTCGGTGGTGGCGCCAGAGGCCGTAGGCGCCCAGGATAGCGAGGAAGCTCACCTGAGTGTACATGCGCGCCTCCTGCCCGTAGTACACGGCGAAGGGCGACACCGCCACGAAGAGGCTCGCCAGCACCGCGCCGGCCCGGCCCAGGAGAGCCCGGCCCAGCGCCGCCTGGGTCGCTACCGTCAGGACGCCGAACAACAGGGACGGGAAACGAGCGGAGAGCTCCGACGTGCCGCCCAGGGGTAGCCAGAGCCCCAGCAGCAGGAAGTGCAAGGGGGGGTGGTCGAAGGGTCTCTCCCCCTGCACCGCGATGATCTGGTCCAGCGGCAGCAGCGCCGTCTGGACGCTCCAGGCCTCGTCCTTCCAGAGGTAGTGGTAGCCCAGGCGGTACCAGAGCGCGGCGAAGGCCGCCAGGCAGATGCCGAGCAGCGTCAGGGCAAGGAGCTGCTCAGCACGGCGGCCCGTGGCCGGCACGAGGGACCGCTGCCCCGGGCTC
>Ga0209514_10006942_pt1 | contig 13601 bp, 12 predicted proteins | sample Subgrocontami58m_FD_187452 | JGI IMG/M metagenome (GOLD analysis project Ga0209514, IMG submission 187452) | Subsurface groundwater microbial communities from S. Glens Falls, New York, USA - GMW37 contaminated, 5.8 m (SPAdes) (version 3) | ecosystem: Environmental > Aquatic > Deep subsurface >...
TTGTCCCTTTATTGGAAAAGATTGCAAAGTCAGGCAAGGCCTTGATTATTATTGCTGAGGATATAGAGGGAGAGGCGCTCAGCACACTCGTCGTTAATAAACTTCGCGGTACCTTACAGTGCGTTGCCGTCAAGGCGCCTGGGTTTGGTGATAGAAGGAAAGAGATGTTAGGCGATATTGCCGCCCTTACAGGCGGTAAGGCATTGTTTGAAGATTTGGGTGTACAACTTACCAGTGTTCAATTAACTGACCTGGGCAGGGCAAAGAAGGTGGTTATCGATAAGGACACCACAACGATAATTGAAGGGGCTGGTGATCACAAAGAAGTCCAGGGAAGAATTTCACAGATCAAGGCAGAGATAAGCACAACTACTTCAGATTATGATCGCGAAAAATTACAGGAACGACTTGCAAAGCTCTCCGGTGGTATTGCGCGGATCAACGTCGGCGCTGCTACTGAGGCAGAAATGAAGGAAAAGAAGTCCCGTGTGGAGGATGCGGTACATGCCACGAGGGCCGCCGTGGAAGAAGGCATCCTGCCGGGCGGTGGGGTTGCGTTGATAAGGGCATCGAAGGCATTGGACTCGGTGAAAACCAAAGGCGATGAGAAGACGGGTGTAAATATCGTTCGGTTGGCTATCGAAATGCCCATTCAGCAGATTGTTGAGAATGCCGGTCTGGAAGGCGCCGTCATCCTCCAGAAGGTAAAAGAAGGTACCGGTAATTTTGGATATGATGCTTTTGGTGAGAAATATACGGATATGGTAAAAGCCGGTATCGTGGATGCATCAAAAGTAGTAAAAACAGCATTACAAAATGGCGCAAGCATTGCGGCCTTACTCTTAACGACCAATGCCGTGATTGGAGAAATCCCGGAAGCGAAAGAATCTGCCGGGACACCTCCGTGCGGACATAGACATTGATTGTATTCCTGACTCAGATTTCCGTAGACATACCTTGAAAATCTGTGTTCATCTGTGTTCAAAGTGAAAATTATGAAAAAGGCGTTAGGCTTGAAATAGTCAACGCCTTTTTTTTATTAATGATTGATTTTTATTCTTTTATTATTAAAATACCCGAAAAGAAACGCATGTAATTTAGCTACTTTCGTGTATTTGTAGGTAAATTGAAATTTCTTAACGTGAACTTATGTCCCTAACTGACCGTCACACCCGATATCAATCTCCGCTTTCTGAACGCTATGCCAGCAAGGAGATGTGCTACCTCTTTTCCGATCAATATAAATTCAGCACCTGGCGGAAACTCTGGATTGCGCTTGCAGAGGCTCAACATGAACTTGGTCTAAAAACTATTACCAGCGATCAGATCGATGAAATGCGATGCTTTCAGGATACGATCAACTTTGACGTTGCACGGGAGTATGAGAAGAAACTCAGACACGATGTAATGTCACACATTCATGCCTATGGTGAGCAGTGCCCAAAGGCAAGGCCGATTATTCATCTGGGTGCAACCAGCGCTTACGTGCAGGACAATACCGAGCTTATCCAGATGAAGGAAGGGCTGCGTATTATCCTTGCAAAACTGATAAACATTGTAAGCGTGCTTTCAAATCAAGCGACGAAATATAAAGACCTTGCAACCTTAAGTTTTACTCATTTCCAGCCAGCTCAGCCAACAACATTAGGGAAACGGGTTTGCTTGTGGATACAGGATTTTATTTTCGATATCGAAGAAATAGAAATGCGGATCAAGGGTTTGCGGTTTCACGGTGTAAAGGGTACAACAGGCACACAGGCCAGCTTTATGACGCTTTTTCATGATGATACCGAAAAGGTAAAAAAACTTGACGATCTTGTTACCAGGAAGATGGGCTTTGATGGTTATTATCCTGTAACGGGGCAGACCTACAGTCGAAAAATTGATAGTCAGATTGTGTTCAGCCTTGCAGGTATTGCGCAATCTTCCCATAAATTTTCCAACGACATGCGATTGCTTCAACACCTGAAAGAGGTGGAAGAACCATTTGAGGAAGAACAGATCGGTTCATCAGCCATGGCTTACAAGAGAAACCCCATGCGGTGTGAGCGTATAGCTGCTCTTGCGCGTTATGTACTCTGCAACTGTTTGAATCCGGCATTTACAGCTGCTGCCCAGTGGTTTGAAAGGACGCTGGACGATTCTGCCAATAAGAGAATTTCTGTCCCTGAGGCATTCCTTGCCATTGACGGCATATTAAATATTATGTTAAATGTTGCGTCTGGATTCAGTGTTTATCCCTCCATTATCGCTCGCCACCTTGCTGATGAATTACCTTTTATGATAACCGAAAACATCCTCATGGAGGCTGTAAATGCTGGCGGAGATCGCCAAGAACTCCACGAAAGAATTCGTAAACATGCCATGGAGGCTGCCCAAAGAATTAAAGAAGAAGGCAAAGAAAATGACCTTTTAGAACGAATCGGAAATGACCCCTCATTTTTAAAGATAAAATCGAAGCTAAAGGAGATTTCAGAGCCGGGCAAATTGGTTGGCAGGGCGCCCCAGCAGGTGGAAGAATTTACAAGTCAGGTTATAGAACCCCTCCTGAAACGATATAATCACCTTATTGATAAAAAATTAATACCTGCACTGACTGTTTAAATTAAGAATCTGTGTAGATTCGGGTAAACAAAGCGAATCTGACGTAATCTGCAATTTTATGGTACAATAAGAGGGAAATTATGGTTTATCGAGTATTAATTGAAAAAGGCGAAGATTTTGGCTATGTAGCACATTGTCCCGCCATACCAGGATGCCATTCTCAGGGAGATACCATAGAGGAGGCTATAGAAAATATAAAAGACGCTATAAAATCCTGCATCGAGGCTTTGGATAAGGATTTGCTGTTTCAAGCTAAAGAAGTCGCATCTTTTGAGGTTACCATATAATGTCCTCTGGACTGCCGGTAATTTCAGGGAAAGAAACTGTAAAAGCCTTTGAAAAGGCAGGGTGGAAATTTGTGAGAATTGGCAGCAGCAGACACATGATAATGAAAAAGGAAGGAGTTTTTGCGACTCTTTCTATTCCCGACCATAAAGCATTAGATCGCGGACTTCTCAGGTCACTAATAAGAGATGCATATCTATCTATAGAGGCATTTAAAAAACTTTTAGAGCGGTAATGATGGGTTCGCTCCCGCTTAACCCATCCCATTTTGTATTTTCATGAGTGATAAAGAACGGTTAAGTAACCTTTTATTTACCCTGATTACGGATAGGAATCACTGCAAACAACCGTTTATAGATACTATAAGATCAGCCTTAAAGGAGGGTGTTAAGACGGTGCAGTTAAGGGAAAAGGGGCTTGCAACCCATGAACTGTATTCTTTAGCATATGAACTGAGGGAGATAACTTCAGATTTTAAAGCAAATTTCATTATCAACGACAGGGTTGATATTGCCCTAGCTGTGGAAGCTGACGGTGTGCATTTAGGCTGGAAGTCGCTGCCATTCGGGATTGTGAGGAAATTACTCGGTTTTGAAAAGCTAATAGGTATATCTACCCATAACCGTCAAGAGGCATTGCAGGCGCAGAGCTGCGGGGCAGATTATATCACGTTCGGACCTGTTTTTGATACTCCTTCAAAGGCAGGTCTTCTAAAGCCAACTGGGGTTGAAGCGATACAGAAACTAAAAAAAGAAATTAATATACCAATTGTCGCACTGGGCGGAATTAATGAGAACAATGCAGAAGCCGTTTTAGATGGAGGGGCAGATGGCATTGCTGTTATTTCGAGCATTATGCAGGCCGATGATCCAGAAGGCATCGCCAGATGTTTATGCACGAAAATCTTACAGTTCAAAGCCTCAGACCAATGAAAAAATATACGTTTGAAAAGGAGATGTCTTAATGCAGTTAATGGAAAAATTACATTTCGATGAAAAAGGATTAATCCCATCAGTTATAGTAGATGCACAGGATGGTAAGGTGCTTACCCTCTGTTATATGAATAAGGATGCCGTTTTAAAAACGATTGAGACCGGCAAGGTGCACGTGTTTCGTCGTTCACAAAACCGACTGATGATCAAGGGTGAGACTTCTGGTCATATTCAAGTTGTAAAAAGGGTGTTTTTCGATTGCGAGGGGAATTCACTCGTTTTTATGGTAGAACAGCATGTGGCTGCATGTCATGCAGGCTATAAAACGTGCTATTACCGCGAATATATTCCAAAAACAGATAGTATTCAGGTTAGTGAAAATAAAGTATTTGATCCCGAGAAGATTTACAAGTAGAGAAGTTTTTTAATATACAAGATTAGTGAATAAGAAGAAAAAAATAAAATTCATTGAAAAAACGCTTGAAAACAATTACATCAAATGTTATAGTCTTCCTTTGTTTGTAAATATTATTGACTGTTACAAATGATATTGAAACTTTAACCACCTTACCCGCAGGAGGAAAAAACATGTCTAATTACGGTAAAAAATATCTGAAGTTTTTTCTTTTGATAGCTGTTGTAGGAATGTCGGGTTGCGCTGAGTTGAGTGAACTGAGAAATTTAAACAGAAGACAGGCGATTACTATACGAGACCAGTCAGATGAACTAGCAAAGCTTAAGAAACATCTTTCCTCGGTATCGGATAAGTTAAAGTCCAGCGAAGAGGAGATGAACAAGCTCAGAAAGCTTGCCAAATCCATTGGTGAGGGAGTTACCGTTAGAGATACGATAGAAGGCCCGGTACTCCTTTTCCCGGAAAAAATATTGTTTGATTCGGGTATGGCGGTAATAAAACCAGGCGGAGAAAAGGCGCTCAAGAAGATGGCGGAATTCCTGAAAGAAAATCCGTCTACCTTTATCCGGGTTGACGGTCATACGGATTCTGACCCTATTTTGAGGACGAAACATCTGTGGGATTCTAACCATCATTTGTCTGCGGCACGATCCTTAAGTGTATTTCATTTTTTAACAAAGAATGAACTCATTGTTGAAGGAAGAATCCATGTTGCCGGGTTCGGCCCTAATCGTTCGATAGCAGCGAATAGCACTTCTGCCGGTAAGAAAGAAAACAGAAGGGTAGAGTTCTTAATAATCAGTACCCCTGCTGCATTGCCTCCGAAAGAGTCTTCGTTAACCACAGAGGAGCAGGAGCTTGAATTAGTAGAACAACCAGAGGAAGCGCCAGGGGAAGAGGCCGCACCAGCAGAAACAGTTCCTGAAACATCGGAAGCAACTGAAGAGAGTGAAGAAAAGTAAGTTGTTTGTGAAAATAGTTTCTTTTTGAGATATTTGACTATCAGGAGAAATGTTGGTTTAGAAATTGTTTATTTTTAAGAATTACCAGTTACGTCTAACCTGCTAATCCACAATTCACAAACCAAGTTTCAAAACAATCCCAGTCTGAAAAGACTCCGTCACTTCAAGGATTCAAGAAGTTGAATCGAGGTAACATTTGTAAAACCTGTAGTACGAATGGTTAGTTTATTGTATTGAATGTTTTTTGAATTATTTACATTTTCAGAATTATTATGAAAGCAGAAATAAAAAACGACATTAAGCAAACAGATAAAGGTCAGACAAACCAATACGTACGAAAGGGTTCATCTAATAAAGTTTGGGACTTCTTTTGTTCTGTCAAATTGGCTGTAGTAATCATTTTGGTTCTGGTTGTGGCGTGCATCATAGGAACGATAATCTTACAGGAAAAAACCTTTGATGAATATGTTGCACGGTATGGGTATGGGTTAGCAACTTTTTTTAAGATTACCCAATTAAATAATGTCTTTTATTCGCATTGGTTCTCTTTTCTTTTAATCTTACTGTGCACCAATCTCATTTGTTGCACCATCAAAAGATGGAGAAATACCTTTCTCCAGACCGGTTTTGTTCTTACTCACCTGAGCCTTGTTTTAATACTGATAGGAGGTGTTGTAAAATTCCAACTGGGTGTAAAGGGCGGCGTGAATGTATACGAAGGAAAATCGGTAAATTATTTTCTTACACAAACGATCGACCGTAAGGGCAAATTGGATTATGTAAAGAAGGACTTGCCTTTTACCATTGCTTTAGATGACTTTATACTGGAAAAGAACGAACCGAAATTTCAGGTTGTCTCTTATGTGAAGAGTAAAGACCGCCAGAAAGTATTAGAAGTCAAAATCGGGAAAAAACAGCGCATCCCCGGTTCTGATTATAAGGTAACGATTAAAGATTATGTTCCGGATGCAGAATTAAAACAGGAGCCTGTAAATACATCAGATACACCCGATAATCCCGCTATTTTTGTAAAATTCTTCGGTTCTGAGAAGGTTGCGGCGGAGGGATGGTTACTGGCTTACGATCGTAACTCCTATGAGGACAAAAAACAAGGCATACGCATAGAGTATATCTGGCTACCTTCACAGCAGGAACTCGACAAAGCTTTAAATTCTGTCGAAACGGCAAAAGCACAATTATCCGTCGCAATGTCTGGTCAGGCGCAGGATTACCCTTTGGATTTAAATAAAGTCTTTAAATTTGAAGGAACTGATTATACGGTAAAAATGTTACAATATGTGCTTAATTACGGAGACAGACGGCCTCTGGGTGAGCAGCCGCCTGATAATCCTGCCGTACAGGTGGAAATTAACGGCCCGGAAGGCGCTGAAACCCGCTGGGTATTTGAGAAATTTGGCGATTGGGATAAGATGCACCCTGCAAAGTATAAAAATGTGAAAATAACCTGTAGCGGAATTGCCGGCACTTATATGGCAAAAAACATGGTAAGGATTTATCAAACTCCGGAGGGGAAGCAGATACTCGTTTATATAAAGGATAAACAAATTGCTGAAACAGTACCTTGGGAACTGGAAAAGAAGTATGCGATTCCTGATACGGGCAGCCAGGTTGTGGTCGCCAGTTATTTTCCATCCTTTGATTTCAAAAAAGAAGTGGTAAGAAAATCGGAAGAGGTGAAGTCTCCTGCCATTTTTGCTGAAGTTGAAGGACCAAGTGGAAAGGTTGAGGACTGGATATTCTCCAGTAATCAGTATGCTACCTGGTATACCGATAACAATTTTGCGCTTGTTTATGAATCCACCGGTGAATCGGTTAAACATTTTACGAGTAAATTGCGTATTGAGGAAAACGGACAGACAGTTGCAGAAAAAACTATCCGTGTAAACGATCCACTGGAACATAAAGGGTATGTTATTTATCAATCAAGTTATGATCCGGAGGCCGGGGAATTCTCTGGTTTGCAAATTGTTAAGGATCCCGGTATCCCTGTAGCTTACTCTGGTTTTGGCGCCTTGTGTTTTGGCGTTGTATTTATTTTTTACATAAAACCATTTCTACGGAAAAAACTTAAAAAAGAGGTGGAGGAATAGAATGAGTTTAATCAATATTACTTTGATTGTATACGTAATAGCGTTCATTGCCTATATTGTAAGAGAAATTTGGAGATCCACCCCCGCAAAATGGGTATCCCTAGGATTACTTATTTTAGCATTTTGCTTCAATCTGGCGATGGTGGCAAAACGCTCGATAGAAGCCGGGCATCCACCTTTTTCCAACCTTTATGAATCTCTCATATTTTATGCATGTTGTACAGCCTTTGTGTATATTATATTTGAATTCGTTTATAATTTTAGAGTCGTGGGGGCATTAGCATCCGTTTTGTCGATGTTAATATTGCTCTATGCAACGCTTCAAGACGATACCATAAGGCCTATTATGCCGGCATTAAAGAGCAATTGGATGTTGGTGCATGTCGTTACTTATATGCTTGGATATGCTGCTTTTGGTATTTCATTTGTAACCAGTATTATTTTTTTAGTGGTCAAACCTTTTGCCAGAAAAGGCAAAGAAGGTGAAAAGGGTGAAGAAGGAAAAGAAATATTACTCCGGAATTTTGATAAGTTGAGTTATAAAATAGTTGCTTTTGGGTTTCCGTTCCTTACGTTGGGTATGATTACCGGCGCAGTTTGGGCAAAAAAGGCATGGGGTGACTACTGGTCATGGGATCCAAAAGAGACGTGGTCTTTAATTACCTGGCTTGCATACCTGGTCTATTTACACACTCCTCTTGTTTTACCTAAGATGAACATTAATAAATCAAAGGCTGCTGTAATATTAGCAATCTGGTTGCTTATATCTTTCGGGATAGTTAACTTTACGTTTATGGGTTTAAACTATCTACCTTCTGCGGCTGATAGCGAACACATTTACGGATCTCAATAGTTTTTGAAGAATAAGCATATGCCTACAACGAGGGCACATGTTTATGTCCACGGCAGGGTCCAGGGCGTTTTCTTTCGCGCTACCACGAAAGACAAGGCTATAGTCCTGGGTGTAAAAGGATGGGTAAGGAATTGCCTGGATGGCAGTGTTGAAGCTGTCTTTGAAGGTGAAAAGGATACCGTTGAAAAGATTGTAAATTGGTGTAAAAAAGGGCCAGAAGGCGCCTTTGTCAATCATATAGATATCTGCTGGGAAAAGTGTTTAAGCGAATTTGATGAATTTTCTATAATTTACTAGAGTGCTTGACATTGTTACAACAAACTCAGGCATTATACTCTCCATCCGAACTCAGCCAGGTTCAAGTAAAAATCGTATTATCGGCGAGTATGGGGGGCGTTTAAAATTAGCTGTTACTGCAGCGCCGGAAAAAGGTAAGGCAAACAAGGCTGTAATTGAACTGTTAGCAGACACACTCCACATCAATGAATCTTCTATACATATTATTTCAGGCGAGTCATCACGGGACAAGAGATTGATGATCGAAGGTTTGACTCCTGAAGATATAAAATCCTTGCTGAATCTTCAATCTTAAGGAAATTACCCATCTCTATGGATTATAAAAAAACACTCAACTTACCCACTACTCAATTTCCCATGAAGGCGGATTTGCTCAGAAAAGAGCCGGAAATCCAAAAGAAATGGGAAAATGAGCAACTCTATGAGCTGGTTCGCAAGGCGCGCGCAGGGAGAGAAAAATATATCCTGCATGACGGCCCTCCTTATCCGACCGGCGAATTACATATCGGCACGGGACTGAATAAAATAATAAAAGACTTCATCGTCCGCTTCCATACCATGAAAGGTTATGATGCGCCGTACGTCCCCGGTTGGGATTGTCATGGCCTGCCGATTGAACACCGCGTAATGCAGGAGATTGGTGAAGAAATCAAAACCTTAACCAAACCGGAAATCAGAAAAAAATGTAAAAAGTATGCGGAAAAATTTGTAAAGTTACAGAAAACACAGTTTAAAGCCCTTGGTGTAATGGGTGATTGGGAACGTCCCTATCTAACCTTTAATCCTGAATACGAGGCAGGTATCATTGAGGTTTTTGGTAAACTTGTAGAAAAAGGATATATCTATCGGAGTCTGAAACCGATCCACTGGTGTATGCGATGCCAAACGGCACTTGCGGAGGCAGAGCTTGAATATAACGATGAAACCAGTCCATCCATTTTCGTAAACTTCAAACTCAACGACACCGTTGGAAATTTATTTAAGGGCGCCGATAGCGATAACTCATACATCATGATATGGACAACTACTCCGTGGACGCTTCCTGCAAACCTTGCTATTGCCATCCACCCGGAATATGAATATGCCGCCATTCGTTATTGTAATCCAAAAACACAAAAGAAAGAAATCACCATCCTTGCCGATAAGCGGACAGACATTGTTATGTCTACGTTAGGTATCAAGGATTACGAATGCCTTGGGAAAGTACAGGGGAGATTGCTGGAGGGAATAAAATACAAACATACTTTTATGAACAGGTCGGGTTCCCTTGTGTTGGCAGATTATGTGACCTTGTCGGACGGAACAGGATGTGTTCATACGGCGCCTGGACACGGACAGGAAGACTTTCTTACAGGGATTAAATATCACCTTCCTATATTGAGTCCTGTTGATGCCACAGGTGTTTTTACTGATGAGGCGGGAGAACTTGCCGGTCAGCATATCAAAAAGGGGAATGCCTATATAATGAATAGATTGGAAACGGCGGGGGCGTTGCTTTATAAGACGGATTTTATGCACTCATATCCTCATTGTTGGCGCTGCAAGGAACCTGTTATTTTTCGAGCGACGGAACAGTGGTTTGTCAATCTCGATTATAATAACTTACGTCAAAGGGTCTTGGACGAGATAAAACGGACGAAATGGATACCTTCCTGGGGTGAAAGCAGGATGACGGGCATGATTTCGGAAAGGCCTGACTGGTGTATTTCCCGGCAGCGTTCCTGGGGTGTTCCTATTCCTGCCTTTTATTGTCTGGATTGCAAACAGGAACTTATAGACATAAAAACGATTGACCATGTTAGAGGCAGGTTTGAGAAGGAAGGAGCGGATACCTGGTTTTATAAAGACGTTTCCCATTTTCTACCGCCTGATACCAAATGCTCAAAATGCGGCGGCGTTCGGTTTGAAAAGGAAATGGATATCTTTGACGTCTGGTTTGAATCGGGCTCTAGTCACCATTCAGTTTTACACAAGCGCAGTGAATTGTCGTATCCAGCCGACATGTACCTTGAAGGGACAGACCAGCACCGCGGATGGTTTCAGCTCTCATTGCTTCCATCTGTCGGAGCATGGGGCATGGCGCCTTTTAAGTCCGTCTTAACACATGGATTTGTCGTTGATGAAAAGGGCGAAAAGATGTCTAAATCCCTTGGTAATTTCATATCCGTTGAAGATGCGTTAAAGGAATTTGGCGCTGATGTGCTCAGGTTATGGACTTCTTCTCTGGATTATCAAAATGATATGAGTGTGTCCCGTAATTTAATCCTCAGATGCGCAGACGCCTACAGACGCATTCGTAACACGTTCAGATACTTGCTGAGCAATCTTTACGACTTCGATCCTAAGGTGAATACCGTATCCTATAAAGAGTTGCTGGAGATAGACCGCTGGGCATTGCATAAAACGCAGGAATTAATTAAAAATGTTACGTCGGGTTACGAATCCTTGCAATTCCACCGGGTTTTCCATAGTCTCTATAATTTTTGTTCTGTAGAGATGAGCGCCTTTTATCTGGATATCCTGAAAGACCGGTCATATACCTTTGCAAAAAATTCCAGGGAACGACGTGCCGCTCAGACCGTTATGTATTACATCTTATTAAACCTGGTTAAGCTTTCTGCCCCAATTATCGTTCATACTGTGGAAGAAGTCTGGTCATCGATCGGTCATAAGGACGAAGATGTATCCAGTGTTCATTTGACAACATTTCCAAAGTGCGATTCAGCCTGGATAGACAACTCTTTAAACGAAAAATGGGAAAAGTTGATTAATATTAAAACAGACGTGGCGAGGGAACTTGAAAAGATGCGCGCTGCCAAGTTAATAGGCAACTCATTAGAAGCGTCCGTCAATCTTTATACTGAAAATGAGGGACTCTGGCAGTTCCTGAAAAGCTGCGAAAATGACCTTCCTATGATATTTATTGTATCTGAGGTGAGGCTTGATAGAAATAGTACGCCAAAGGCTGTAAAAGGAGAATTAACCCAGGAACTCTGGATAGAGTGCAGTGTCTCACAGCACAAGAAATGTGAACGATGCTGGAATTTTAGAGAGAGTGTGGGATTACACAAAGACCATCCAACAATATGTGACAGGTGCATTAGAGCGATTCAATAATCGGGGTAGTATCTTTAGCAAAAAAAAATTACGATTTTTCTTGTCGATCCACCGAGCCTTTATTTCTCATTTCTACCTCTGCTTTGAGAAGTATCCTGTAATGGTCGATCACCGGCGTAGGAAGTTTCTCTAACAGGTTGATTATCGTGTCGTAGAGACGCCTTCTTTTGCCGTATACCAGGGGTTGTTCAGCCACGATAGTTGGTTCTTCTTTCATCTTTTCTTCAAAGAGTCCTGATATCTGAATTCCAAGGGCATTCGCAATCTTTTCCAAAGATCTCTCGCTATACCCCCTCTTTCCGTTCTCTAGAAAGTTTATATAACCCTGGGTTAAGCCACTTTTTAAAGCCAGGTCTTCCTGTGTAACCCCACGCTTTTCCCTGATCGTCCGTACATTATTTCCCACAATATTCTTCCTCATAAAAAGTTTATAACATAGCGTTATAAAATGGTCAAATACTCTAAGTGATATTTTTTTCTTGACATGTATAACTCGTAGTTATATATTATCCATCTAATCATCAGCATGCACGTGACGTCGCTCGACTTAGCCGAAGCAATTAATCCTGCAGTACTCGAAGGAGGCGCTATATCAGGAATGACTATAGACATCACTGTGCTTAAGCGTGCAGAGGAAGTAATACAAGAAACCAACCACACACTTCAAACCCTTATACAAGCAGCTCCATTAGCGATCGTCGCTCTGAATTCAGATGGGTGTGTTACTATGTGGAATTCGGCAGCCGAGCGCATATTCGGGTGGAATAAACAAGAGGTGCTTGGTCATCATCTCCCCTTTGTACATAACAATAAACAAGACGTATTCCTGATACTGTGCAAAAGAGCGCTGTCTGGTGAGTCATTTATGGGCGTAGGGGTATGTCAACAAAAGCGGGACGGTTCCTCGATTAATATTAACTTTTCGGCAGCGCCAGTGCATAACGCACAAGGCGATATTAAAGCCGTCATGGTAGTTGTAGACGATGTAACGGAGCGTAAACGAACACAGGCGGTAGAAGCTTTGCTCTATGAGATCGATCGGCTTGTGTTGCAGGGACGTACCCTGGATTTTATTCTGTCTCACGTCTGCAAAGGCCTTGTTGACCTCTTCGCCTATCCTCTGGTTTGTGTCTGTACGAAGGAGGAAGACGGCAGTGTTGGTATTTCGGCACAAGCCGGTACCCATGTAAATCACCTCCGCAATCTTCATGATGCACTCTGTGATAACACCTCTGAGGATCAATGCCCAACAATCTTTGCTATCCGTAAGGGATATACACAAACGAGCGACATGCAAGAACCTGCCTTTATCCAATACCGGGAAAATGCCAGTGGTTATGGGTTGCAGTCTTTCGTCTCTGTTCCCCTGTGTATACAGGGCAAGATATTTGGTACGTTGAACCTGTATGCCTTAAAACCCAATGCCTTTGATGCAAAAACAGTTCGATTATTAGAAAATCTGGCTAAGCGTATCAGCGTGGCTCTATTGATGGCAATAGACCAACAACTGTTACATTTGCAAGGTACCGCAATGGCATCAATAGCTAATGCGGTTTTTATTACTGATTGTAATGGCCGTATTAAGTGGGTTAATCAGGCATTTACCAGGCTCAGTGGCTATCCCGCAGAAGAGGTTTATGGTCAGACACCTTCCCTGTTCAAGTCAGATAAACATGATACTTCATTCTACCAAAGTATCTGGCAGACCATACTTTCAGGAGAGGTTTGGCGTGGAGAAATCGTAAATCGTCGGAAAGATGGCGGCCTTTACACGGTGCAGCAAACGATCACTCCACTTCGGGATATGCAGGGAAAGGTAGTTCACTTTGTCGCAATACATGAAGATATCACCGATAAAAAACAGTCAGATGCACATATCCTCTACATGGCCTATTACGACACCCTGACTAATCTGCCAAACCGCAGCCTCTTTTATGACCGTCTGCAACACGAACTGGTCCATGCGCACCGCAACGAACGGATGCTGGCAGTGATGTTTCTCGATCTGGATCGGTTCAAAGTCAT
>Ga0209514_10006946_pt1 | contig 13596 bp, 28 predicted proteins | sample Subgrocontami58m_FD_187452 | JGI IMG/M metagenome (GOLD analysis project Ga0209514, IMG submission 187452) | Subsurface groundwater microbial communities from S. Glens Falls, New York, USA - GMW37 contaminated, 5.8 m (SPAdes) (version 3) | ecosystem: Environmental > Aquatic > Deep subsurface >...
AAGACCCCATGGCAACCATGCTGGCCGCGATGCGGCGGGGCCGATCACAACTCCTGCAAGGCCAGCAGGGCTTCTTGACGGGCGGGGGACAAGACCTGAGCGCGCTCATGGGTCGTCAGGGCTTGAACCAGCAACCCGGCCTGGATGCGGCGATGGCGAAATATCGCGGGCGGTTGGACGAAGAACAGGCGTTGCAGAACAATGAGTTTGATCGCGGCCTCCAGGGCATGCAGTCGGAACAAGACCTGGGACGCGCCACGGAACTCCAGAACGCGGCGACCCAGATGCAACAGCAGGGCTACAAAGGTCAACTCATGGAGAACCAACTTCGTCAATCCCTGTTTCGGATGCGGCAGAATCAGCAACAGCAGGCGTTGCTAAGCGGCCTCGGCACGTTGTTGGGCTTGGCCCTCTAAGGAGACCCTATGGTAGACCAATTTGCGACCTTGACGCCCGGCTCTGATCCCGTTGGCTCAGCGGTCGGCGGATTCAACCAGGGATTGGGGATCGTGGAGGCACTGAGAAAACGGAAACGAGACCTGGTTATGGCCAACCAACAGGATGTGAAAACGTATGTCGATCTCGTCAACGCCGTGGGAGCCGACAAAGCGGCGTCTGTGGCCAGCGAGTTGGGGATGGATCACACTCAGCTCATGCAACAGGCGATGGCGGGGATGGGATCGGCAGAAGAACGAGCCAAGTTGACCATTCCGCAAGCCACCGCGCTGGGGTTTCCGGCGGCGGTCGGCGGCATGTCCCCATCCACCATGCAGGGGGCGGGAGCCATGCTCCGCGGTCAAGCGGCGAAATCGCAGGCGCAGACGGCCTGGGACGCGCTCATGCGCGGGGACACGAAGGGCATGAATGATGCCGCCGATAAAGCCAACGCCAACGCGACGGCGCTTCAAACGCACGCCATGACCGCGTTCTTTGCGACTCCAGAAGAAAAGGCCGCTGCCGTGGCACAAGCAAACGAGGCGATGCAGGAAGGGCGGAAATACCGGAGTCTTGCCCTCTTGATGACCAAGCGCGGCGGGGCGTTGACTATGAAAGAAATCCAAGGGCAGGGATTTCTGATGCCACAGGCCGGACAACCAACGACTCCTCCAGCCAAACCGCCCCGGCAGCCCAACGAATCGTGGGAAGCCTATAAAGCGAGGACGGGCGGCTAATGCCGAGCGTAGCCGAACGGATGACGGCGGCGGGGTTCACGCCAGCCGAGGTGGACGCCGAGCGGGCGAAGCAAGCGGGGCAGATGGTGGCCGCAGGATTTCACCCCCTGGAGATTGAGGAACAACTGACGAAGGATTTTGGGTCGAGTCAACCCCGCGAACCAGAATCCATGATGGCGCTCGCCCAGAAAGCGCTCCAGCCATCTCAAATTGTGGATCAGACCTTTGGGCGACCGGTGTATGCCTATAACAACATCCTCCAATCCAATCTCAACCAAGAGACAGGCGCACCGCCGATCACCTCGTTTCCCCAATATCTCAAAGAACGGATAGGAGAACCCGCCAAGCAGGGGTTCTTGTTGCAACAGAAACCCACCGAGATGGGCATTCTCCAAACCGCGATCAATCGGTTACGGGGGCAATCCGCGACCGCTCCCAAGACAGACGGCTTTGCGGTTCGGGCGGGTGGCATCGCGGCGGGATTCGCCAACCCCGTTGGGTGGCTGACGGGTGAGGCGGTGGGGGGAATCACCAAAGCCGTTGCGGCGACGGCTCCCGCAAAGGCGCTCGGCAATGCCATCTTGGAGCGGACACCCAACTTTTTACGAGAAGAAGCGGGTGCGCCCGCTGGTGTTCGTGATCTGTTAGAGCAACGCCGCACCAACATTTCAGAACAAGGGGCTCAAATTGTCGAACAAGGGAAAGCCCTCTCCGCGCTGACCCCGCAAGAGCAGTTGCGGACCGAGGCCATTGTTCGGGGGGCGGCTCCGGGGCCACAAGATGCGGCGCTAGTGGCGGTGGCGAATCCGGTTCGGCAGAATCTTGATCGGTTAGGGGCGTCGTGGGCTGAGGATGTGGCCAAGGCAGGATTTGTCGGCCCGAAGACCCGCGAACAATTGATCCAAAAGATTCAAGCAAACGCAGGCAAGTATTTCCCCGACATGTGGCGACTGTTTGAGAAGGCGGCGAACCTCCCCCGCCTTCCAGGAACCGACGTGGCCGCACTGTTTGACTTGACGCCACAACAGGCCAAAGCTCTCGAAATGCTCACCCCGGAAGGGTATGCGGCGTTTCGTGCCACGCAGGCACGGGTGGCCGAACGAGCGGCGCAAGGCGGCTCTGGATTCGGCTCGCGGGGATTGCGGATGAATCCGGCCAACGTCAAAGTGAAGACGTTGACCGTGGAGCACTTTGCTGGCGGAAAGATGGTGACGCCAGAAGATCAGACCCGCCTCGAGCGGGTCATCCAACTTTACAAGGACGCGCTCGGTGGCAATGTCGCCCCCGGCTATGCCTATGTCAAGAAAGGTCTCGGTCTTCTCAATGATATCGAAACCGCCAAGATGATGACGACGATCAGCAGGAATCCCGCGTGGGTGTCAGACGTGGAACGCGCTGGCTGGGTCCAGCTTGATTCCAACCCGCGCAACTTCGGGCCGTTGGCAGGCAAGTTTGTGCCGCCGAGCATTGAGGAAAACCTGACCGCGCTTCGGCGCGTGGATAGCCCGTGGCGGCAACAGTGGAGCAAGGAACTGGGTGAATGGAAGTTTCTGCATACCGCCGCTGTGCCCAGCGTGACGATGGGCAACACCATGGGCAACATCATGCAAAGTGATTTTCGGGGCACGGATCTCATCACCCAAGCGCGATTGCTGATACCAATGATTCGCGCCTATAAGAAAGGGTTGTCGGTCTATATTGAGGCGCGGAAAGCCGGGGCCATCCGAGGACAGTATTTCGGAGCCGAACTGGACGAGCTCGCCCGGCAGGCCGATCTGATGTCTCCCCGCGAAACCTTTGGTCCGTGGACGATGGGGGACGCCTCTTCAAGGCTGATTCGGTTTGCGATGGCCCCCTATCGGCTGGGACGGGAGCGACTGAGCAATTACTATCAGGCGTCGGAGAATGTCTGGAAGATGATCAACTATGCAGCGGAGCGGGAGCGGGGGGCCTCGATGCAAGAGGCGGCCAAGGCCGCGCAGGACGCGATCTTCAACTACGGGGTGGTCTCTCCGTTGGTCCGGTGGTCACGGCAAGCGCCCGTCGGCTCCCCCTTTGCCACCTATACCGCCAAGGTGCTGCCCCTGCTGGCCTCCACCGCCATCTTTGAGCCCTGGCGGATCGCCAAATATCAGATGTTGTTCAACAACCTCGACCGCGAAGCCCAAGCCAAGTTCAATTTGACCGACCGGGAAATGGCACGACTCAAAGCCCCGTTCCCTGGGGCCGCCGTGGTGTTGCCAACGACCGATTCAACCAACCGCCCGCTAGTAATGAACATCTCCTATCGCATCCCGTGGGGCAACTTCACGGAGACGGGGCCTATCGATGGCGTCCCAGAGACGTTTACGCCGAGCGGCCCCATGCGAACGGTCGCCGAAGCCTTGGTAGGAGAAGACCTCTATCGGCGGGGACTTGGCAAACCCGCCAACTTCCGTCAGATGGGAGAAGGCAAGCCCCACACGTCCACACCCGCCCAAGCGACCGTGGAACACCTCTTCCGTGGATTACTTTCACCGCTCCTGCCCGGCGTGCCGGGCGTGACGGGGCCGACGGTCCGGCCCCCCAAAACCCCACAAGAACTGTATGCCGAACTTCATCCCCAGATGGCCCCCCACGGCTTTACGAATCAAGAGATTCGCCAGCAGGCGGACAAGGAGGCAGAACAGGAATCCGGCATCGGCGGAGAAGTCCGGCGGTGGCTGGAGGCGCAGGCACATCAAGGGGGCTATTCGATGTCAAAGCTGGCGGCGGCGCTGTCGAACAGGCCGGATTTCTCAGGGCGGGTCCGGAGTCTTGGGTTGACCCTCGCCGACGTCTTTGCCGGGGTCAAGATTGTGCCGGTGGATGAGGAACTCCAACGCCAGCTGGAGATTCATGGGGCTGAAAAAACCAAGCAGACCCTTGAACACGAAGGCAAATCCATCATGGCGGACAAAACATTGAACAGCGGCGTGAAGCGGGAACTTCTGAAAGGCATCATGCAGGAGTTCGAGCAGTTGCGAAACACTAAGCCAGGTCAGCGTCAATGAGTGACAGCGAAGGGAGTGGCAGCATGAGCGAGCAGAACGACGACGACATCTTGGAGGCACCGGAATGAATGGCGCGGGAGCGATCGCTAGCCCGGCTTCTTACACGGCGGCATGGGTTGGCATCGTGATCACGTTGCTCTCGGGATCTGTGGGATATGGCATTCTGACACAGCGGGTGACCGGCAATGAGCACGATCTACTAATTGAGCAAACACGGGGAGAAATGATCGACTCGCGGCTCCGGGTCATTGAGAAGGAAATGGTGAGAATCAGAATCCAACTCGAAGCACGGGGACTAATTCCAGAGGGGCGTCCGTGAAACTGATTGACTGGCTCATCCTCATGGCGAGTCTGACCACCATCGGGTTTCTCCCGTGGCAACATTGAACGCATTTCGCTGGATCGAGGGACACCCCACAGGTGTAGTGCTCCACCATTCCGGGACGGATCACGATACGTTTGAGTCCGTGGAGAAGTACCATACCACCCCAGTCGCCGCAGGTGGGCGGGGCTGGAGGCACATCGGCTATCACCTGATGATTGCCGCCGATGGCTCATCCGAGGGCGGGATTCCCGTGGCGCAGCAACAGGGCTATCACGGCAACATGTACTACAACATCCGCTACGTCGGCGTGTGTTGCCTCGGAGATTTTGAGCATCACGCGATGCCGGAGGCCCAGAAGACCGCGCTGATGCAGGTCATGGATACGCTGAAATTGACCTACCCAGATATTACGCCCGACCACGTGGTGCCGCATGTTCAGGTGAACCCGAACAAGGTTGGCCCGGATGCCTGTCCCGGCCAGTTCTATCCCGTCGCTGAGGCGAAGGCGAGGATGACATGAGTCTTCTGAAACAGGGTAACGGAATGGAACTCCTGAACATGCGGATTCCGGTCCGGATCACCAGCAAGAAGAACGGCAAGAACTGGAACCCGAAGATTCGCCGATACTTCAACACCGCCGCGACGAGGGTCTTGACGAATCAGATTGCGATGGAGGCGAAAGTCCGACGCGTCCTAACAGAACCCACGACGGCCCACGTGGCGATGGAAATCATCTGCCATTTCAAGGATCGGCGGCATAGCGATACGCCGAACTGTCCAGAAATCGTCTGCGATGCGTTAGAGGACATTATCTACTACAACGACCGCCAGATTGGGCCGCTGCTCGTGGAGCCATGCGAATGTGGCGTGGATGCCATCACGGTGCGTGTTCGCACGACCGAACGACAGGAGGGCACCTGTGTCGATGCTTGACTCCCTGACGGGCGGCTCCCGCAAATTCACATTCTGCCTTCTGCTCTACCTCGGAACGGTCTTTTTGCTTGTCGGCGGCTGGGTATCGTCTTCAACCTATGAAAACACGACCATGACCCTGGCCGCCACATTTGTCGCTGGAAATGTTGGAGAGTGGTGGACGAAGAAAGGTGTAGCCGCCCCCCATGCTGACTGACTGGCGGCTGTGGGTTGGAGTTGCCGTCCTCCTCGCCGCTGGCTGGTTCACCACCATCCGGGCCAACCGGGCCTTGATTGTGGCCTACAGCCATCCCCAGGTGGAAGTCCGGTTCGTGGAGGCCAAGCACGAAAAGAAGGACATTCAGATCAAGCGGGTTGAGGTGATCCGCTATCTGCCGGGGGGCACCACAGAAGTGACTAAAACCGAGGAATTGGCAGACCGGACGGAAACCGAGGTCGAACGCAGTTCCATCACCGTCTCCAAGCCTGTTCTTAGCCCGTTTCACGCGCCCGGACGGTTGGTGTGGGCCGGATGGTCGGTTCCAGAGAGATCGCCCGCGTTTGGGGCATCCATGAGGCTTCTAGGCCCCCTCTGGGTAGGCGGGTGGGTGCGTCCGAGCTCTGTCTGGGACTTTGGGCCTAGCGTGATGGTGACATTTTGATCTGGCCGGAGGGATGAATGCGGTGGGTGGTAGGGGTGCCTCCCCCTGTCCGCCATCTGCCCCCCTCCGGCCCATTTTTAGTGCGCGGTTCGTCGTAGGGTCTGTCCGGTGCCTCTTGTCGATCCCCCATCAGGGATGCCAGGCCGACGAGTGCGACAGGCGTAGCAGATCCCGTGCAGCATCCAGACCCGCATGGACACCGACCTCCCACACGTCCCGCAGGTAAACCGGCCCCCGGCCTCATCTTTGTAGGGCGACCGTTCAGAGCTCACTTTTGGACCTCTAGGCTTGGCTCAAACTCCTGCTCGGCCACAATCCGAACTGCCCCGGCTGGCCAGCCCTGTTTGTTGTAGAGCACCAACACCTTGCCGAGGTCGTCAACGTCTTCAACCTTCTCTCGTTCCCGGAGTTCGTGAAATGCCACATACTTTCCTGGCCCATCTTCGACCCAATACACCGTGCTCATTTCGCCTCCTTCGGATCATACGTCACCACGCCGCACCGCCGACACCACCGATTGCCGGGGTGTGTGAGAATCCAGTGGGATTACGGCCCTAGCCTGATGGTGACGTTTTAGGCTGGGAGAGGGCTGTTTTCGGAATCCTGACCCATCCCAACGTCCGACAGGAAGTGCACTCCTCCCATGCTCCCGAATATGGAACGCGTGGATTCCAATCGAATCCTTTGCCGGCACAGGCCGTACAAGGAAGAATCACCATATCACCGTCCAGCACGGGTGTGTGATGGGTCACTCGTGTACTTGTGTCAAACATGTGGTCTCTCCTCCTTTACCTGACAACTCTCCTGTTCCTTTCGAATCATCTCGCATCCTTCGGATCATACGTCAGAACTCCACATCGCCGACACCACTGGTTGCCGGGGTGTGTGACAACCCACCGGTGATCCAACAGGGCACACGGGAACGCTTTGAGGTCGCCCCAGATCATCCGACCCCAGAGCCAGAGGCGGCGAGATCGCGGCAGGGTCATCGTGCCCTCCGTTTGGTCTGCTCCCGTCCGGGCGTTCCCATCTCTGGTATCCCCGCCTGCTTCTTTCTACACGTATAGCACCGCCCCGTGGCCGACATCCACGCGGCCCGGTTGATGCTCCGGCCACAGGAGGCACAGGTGAATTTGTTGAGGTAGGGACTCGGCACACCGGTCATTCAGGAGAAGGACGTTGATAACGCCACAATGATTTGAGCATTTCCCAGACGCTTGACTCTTCTCTCTTGCGTCTCGTTGCTTCTTCTCGTTCGAATTGCTCCCGCCTGAGTGCCCATCGTTTGTGACAGCCCTTACATAACAAAAACGCCTTTCCATAATAGTCAACACGGATGAAATCCTTGGGGGAGGCGAAACAATGTGCGCAACTATCTTGAATCATTTTATCTCCTTCGTCTGATGCTCGACCGGATCGTTCCGGTAGTTGCTCCAGCCCTCGCCGCGATCTACCTTGAACCGGACGCCGCATTTCCGACAGATGACGTGGGATTTTCCGGCTTGGGCGAAATCGGTTTCCCAGTGAATTAGGCAAGGGATCACCGTGGGTTCCTTCATGTGGTGGTATCCCTCAGTTGCTTTAGTCCTGTTTCGGTAATAAGGTAGGTACGGAAGAATCCCCCTCCTCCCTTGACGGGACAGACAAAACCCAACTCTTCCAGTTTATCAATCTCGTCGCATGTGAGATTACGCACGGCCTTTTGTGGAAACGCCTTCCTGATCCGCCTGTGTTCTTTGACGCCGCTCGTCATTTCTTCTCCTTGATTCGCTCCATCATGTTTCGTGGAATGTAGGCCCACGTCTTGCAACTGCCGCAGTACCACGAATCCGCCAGCCAGCCACGGGACTTGTGAACCATCGTGCCCGCGCAGGTGCCCATCCGGCAAGGCAGGGACGGCGCGGCGGGGAATGACCCCGTTTTCTCAGTAGGCATTTTTAGTAGCCCTTGCTGGATTCCTGGCCCCGGTTCTCGACCGCCGGGTTCCAACCGCGCCGTCCAGTTCAGTCCTCATATTCTGGATCGAACAAGTCGCCAACCCCCAACGCCCGGCAGACCCGTTGAGCGATTCGATAGCGGCGCATGTACTCCGCTCTGGCGATCTTCTGGCGTTTCCGTTCCGCAGGTGAGACTCGCGGGCCGTCCGTTTTGCATATCTTCTGGAAGCGCATAACTCCCACTTGGCTGTTCAGGCGATCCACAAAAGCCTTCTTCCAGATTTCAGGGATCAGCGTAGTACATAAAGACTTCGTTGGCTCGCTCATCGGAGTCCCGCCCGCCGCAAGAGCGTGTGGAGACGACGGCGTAATCGCACCACGTCCTTTACCAATAGCACCATGCCGTAGTTGGTGGTTTTAGAGAACTCATCTGCCCTGTGATTGCTCTCGACATACGCCTCCACGGTCGCCAGCACTTCGGCCAGCGTGACGGGATTCGTGGGCTTCATTACTGCCACCAGTGCTTGTGTTCTTTTCTCTCTAACGAGTCGAGCCGGTCTTTGATGTTCGTCCATCGCTCATCCCACGCTCTGATGTTCGCATCTTCTACGGCTTTTGCCGTCAACTCCTTGTGGCGGGCCTCGCTCTCCTTTTTCCCGAACGGATGTCCGCAGGTGCAGGTGTTCTTGTCCGCCTTCTTCACTTCGCTTGCCATGAATCCTCCTGTGAGTCCACCCCCCGTGTACAGCCGAACCTCTTTCAGAAACGCCACCCCCGGTTGTTGCTGCAGTATAAACTGATTCTGCCTCAGCAAGTCCGTCAACGGATTACTTCCCGCGCTTAGCATCGATTGCCTCCTGATCCGCCTTCTCCCGCAACGCTATTTCCACATCGTTGCACATTTCCAACATCTCTAGGTCAGTCACGGGCGTTGATGAAGTCGAAGGGGGATCCCCATTCCACGCATAGGTGTCGGTCGGATTACTTGTCCACATGCTCGGATTCTCCGGCACATCCCAACACTCGCCGCTCCCGAATATCTTCACCAAGTCCGCCGCGCTCAGGTCGGCGGGGAGATCAGCGGGGATCATGTCGTCCGTTTCCCGATCCGTTCATTCCGTCGCCGCCGTCTCTTGCCGCGCCACCATGTCACCTCGTCGAGGAGGAGTCTGAAATTGTGGTTGCTGAGGGTGATCTCGTACCACTCGGAGGATCGGCTCGCCCGATCCACCAGTTGTGCTAGTACCTCGGGAGGCAGAAATTTTGTCGCCACGGTGGGGGGAATTGTCTTTACCGCCGTGACAATGGCTCCACGTAAATCATATCTACGAAACTCCTCACACCGGCACGGTTGAATCCCGTGTGTCTCGCAAAACGGGTCGCCTGTAGTCATGTGGGAATGGAGGCGATCTGGGCGGCGCGGGGGTCAGCGGGAATTACCATACTACCCTTACGTCAACATCCTCGTACTCCATAAGCACATCCAAAAGTTGTGTGGCCCCATCGAGATCAGCCGCCGCCATTCCTTTGAGGATTCCCTGATGTGAAATGGTAATATGCCACGGCGATTCACCAAAGGCTTTTCTCATGGCTTCAACAAAGGTGCTGCGAGCATCAACCCCGAGTTGGCGGTCAGATTTTCTTGGTGTCCAAACGATATTACATCCCATGCGTTGCCTCCTTATCCAACTTCTTCCCGACGTCCCGTATTTCCTGCTCTCTCGCGTCATCCCAGTCGGGATAACTCGGCTTCATGTGCGTGACGTGACTCGCGATCCCGTTTTGCCATTCACGCGGAATCTCTTTGAGAAACCATTCCACAAACTTCTCATACCCTTCACTCTGTACCACAATCGCGCAGTAGTGCCAGGCTTCCGGGGCGAATTTCGACATCACGCCTCCTTCTCGTCGAGGCCGATTTGGGTCATCGCAGCCTTCCATCCCCGGTGCCAGCAACACGGCACCTCGGGATTATGTAGTCCGTCACTCCGATGGATTCGTGTGCCGCCCAACCGCGCCCGCAGGTAGGCCCGGACGTGGGCGGCAGCGTATTCCTCATAGGATTCCTGGATTGCGCCGCGTCTTGCGCAGACCCACTCCACCGAGGTTTTGGCTATCACATCCGCTAGCCCGTCGCGGAGGGACGGTAACTTTTTCATTCTCCGCCTCCATCAATCCTCGCAATCTCCGGGGCGCTCGCGCTGACCCGCCCCCTCCACACCTCACAGCCCTTGTCCTTGTAGTCGCACCATCCGCAGTTCTTGGGAAATCCTGACGGATAGAAGTTGCCCGTCCGCATGTCCAGACTCACCCCGGCGATGATCTTTTCCAGCGTGGCGAATCCTTCCTTTGCCGAGGGCACCGCGAGGACTTCCACCACGGGCTTTTTCAGCCGCACCGCCGAGTGCCACGCCCGGCCCGCTATCGGCAAGCCCTCTTTCACCATCCCGTACTCGTAGATGGAGGTCTGGAGATCGTCCTGGAGGTCAGCCGCTTTCTTGCGCCGCGCGCTCGTCTTGTGATCCACCAGAATGTGGTCATCACTTATGAGATCAACGTAGCCCTTGACCTTGACCCCCGCGATCTCGGTTTCCATCGCTTTTTCGATGTGGGTTTCATCCGTGATGGGCACGGTGGGCGCGATCTGCTTGCCGTACAGTTTCACCAATCCGAGTCCTTGCTTGCGCACGGTGGCCTTCGGCTCGTTCCAATTGATCTCGGTACGGGTTTTTGCGCTGTCAAAGTCCGTGGCGAACGCATCCGGGCCGATGTCGGCGTACCACTTATCCCGCGCCTTGACCTTGTAGGCCGCCTCCATCGCCCGGTGGTAGGCGAGGCCGAGAATCACCTTGGCCGGGAGTGCCGTCCTGATCTTCTGGACGTAGCGGTAGTAGAAGGCCAGCCGACAGGTCATCCACTTGAAGATCTGCGAGTGGGAAAGGTAGCCCTTGATCGGCGAATCTTGGAGTTCAAGCCATTTCATGGCGTCCCCATCTCCACCATCCGCATCTGCGGATCGTTGCGCCGTCGTGTCGCGGCGGCGTTGTGCTGATGATGGAAGCGGTCATACCGCAGGTGACACCGCTGGCACATGGCCTTCATGTGACTCCGCTTCTCGCACGTCGTGACGTGGCAGAGGTGGGCCACAGTCAAGACGACGCGGCCACGAGACCGAACGGATCGCGCTCCATGTTGCTCCCCACACTCCACGTGGTTGCCCGCCCCACACTCGCCGAGACATTCGCACCGGCCCTCTGCGCGTCCAAACCGAATCTCGCGGCTGATCGTCTCCCATCCGTCGGGGTAGTGCGCTCGGTTCATGGGCATGGCGTCACTCCTCCCGCCTTGGGGTGGTTTCTGTGCGCGAAACATGTTCCCGCCAGATTGATGATGTCTTGTGTGGGGCGCGCCTCCCCATCTCTATTGGTTATCTGTCCACACGCAGGACATTCGGCATACCACGACGTGGAACCGGCACCATAATGGATAGACAGACCCCTCCTACAACACGGGCACCACGGAGCAACAGACGGTTCTCCGTCAATCCAAGACACTCTTGGCGTCGTGGAAATTCCACTCATTTTACACCCGTCCCCTCGACCCACGCCAGAATCCGGTCAAAGTCACGCGCCCGAATCTGCGGCGTCAACTTCGGCTGGCCGGGATCAATCCCGTACTCCACGGCGTTGACCACGAGGTAGTCTTTCAGTACCTGCTCGTCCATGTTCACCTTCCCCCGTCTCGCGTGGAGGCGTCGTCCCTGGTCCTCGGTGATGCGGCGAGCGTCCGGCTCCGTGCCTGCGGGGGCCGGGGGCCGACCGACATCTTCCGGCGGGGGGGCCTCGGCGGAGACGGTCGGCGTCGGCAGAGCCTTCTCCACCACCACCGTCGCGATCTCCATTTCTTCCTCGCTGTAGACCCCGTTGATGCGGAAGGCTTTGCGGAGGGCTTGCGACTCCGCCACCTTCTGAATCATCGTGCCGGGCTTGCTCCGCCACAGGGCGTAGCCCAGATTGTATTCCTTCATCTCCACGGTGACCACCAAGGGGTGCGCCCAGTCCTTGCGGTAGACGGTGGCCGTCGCCCCGGTGATCGTGCCCGTCTCATCCTTGATGAGGGCCGAATTCATGCCGTTGAACAGGGGGTTCTGGTGGGCGATTCCGAGAAACCCATCCCGCCCCACCATCGGCGTCCAGGATTTCGGGTCGTCCTTGACCCGCTGGACGACCATGACTTCCCGCGCCAGCGGATCGAGACCGTACCGCCGGGCCAGATGCAAGGCGAGTTGCACGACCGACTCTGGCGCGTCCTTGAAATACGTCTGCTTCGCCAGCGCCACGACCTCGGCGGTCAGCGAGACCTCGGCGGGTTTGACCGAGACCAGTTCCTTGCCCTTTTTCATCGTGTGGCTCCTTTGGGTTCGTGTTTCCGCGTCCACTAAAAATCCACGAGGATCGGGGAGATTTTATCCGACGTGGCTGTTCTTGTTGGATCTAGTTTGCCACCGTAATCGCCGTTGTGGGCGACCCTCATGTCTATTGTGCAAATGCCTTTGGTGGTGTGGATTCGGTGTCCCCATCCGTCCAACACGTCGGCCTCGGCCTGTTCCTTCTCGGTGATCTCGTGAACGGGGAATTCCAGACGCTCGATGGCCGTGATCGTCGCATCGGTGAGCACTTCTGATCCGTCAACGTGCTGGATGTAGCACGTCGCACAGCAATCGCCCGCGGGAGTCAGCCGGATCGCCCGCGTCTCCACGTTTAGAATTATGTCCCCGTCCTCGGTCTTTCTGGCATCTACCACATGAAGGCCGACAAGTTCTCCGAGTGTCATGTCCTATGCTCCTTGCGGGCGCACGTCTCCGCCCGGTCTGATTGATTCACCGTCTCTCTGTAGGGTACTGCCGTCCACGGGCTTAGGATACCTGTTTCGCGGAAGAAGTCAAGCACTCGCACCGCCCCGCCACCATCACCAAATCCGCCTCGTCGGGATCAAAGACGACCCGCCAATGTCGCGTGCCGTCACAACTCGTCCGGCTCTCGCTCGTCCGGAAAATCTCCGGCAGTCCCATCGCCTGATCCGCTGTCATGTGTCCTCCGCGGTTCCGTCCCGGTATTCCACGGTCGCCCCTTTCCGCCTCCCTTCCTCCGCCACCACGAGTTCCAACACCACCTCGGGACTCACCTGAATCAGCCGCCCGCTGTTCTTCATCTGGATCGCCAACGCCCGGAGGCGACCGAGGTCGTCGGTGGTCAGCACGGCCCCCGCCTCCCACACGATCCCCGTCCCCTGACAGGCGTGACAGACCAATGGAAGCGGCTGGGCGGTTGAGAAACCGCTGTTCGTGCCCGCCACGACGCCCGTGCCGTGACAGACGGGGCAGGTGTGCGGGGTCACTTCTCGGCCTCCGTCTTGGACTCCGGGTCGTCCAGCGGGAGGGTGAGGCCGAGGGCTTCTTCGACCCAGGCGATGTTGACCATCGGGCCGCGCCGATTGCCCTTCAACCGCTCCCGCAGCCACGCCCGCACCGCGGCGGCTTGGATCACACACCGATGG
>Ga0209514_10006950_pt1 | contig 13590 bp, 13 predicted proteins | sample Subgrocontami58m_FD_187452 | JGI IMG/M metagenome (GOLD analysis project Ga0209514, IMG submission 187452) | Subsurface groundwater microbial communities from S. Glens Falls, New York, USA - GMW37 contaminated, 5.8 m (SPAdes) (version 3) | ecosystem: Environmental > Aquatic > Deep subsurface >...
GAACTGTTCGCGGGTGTCCCCGCGGCGCGCGAGCGCGGCTACGGACCGGGGCGATTCTCCTTCAACGTCAAGGGCGGGCGCTGCGAGGCCTGCCAGGGCGACGGCGTGCTCAAGGTGGAAATGCACTTCCTGCCCGATATCTACGTTCCTTGCGACATCTGCCGCGGCAAACGCTACAACCGCGAAACCCTGGAAGTGCAGTACAAGGGCAGGAACGTGCACGAGGTGCTGAAAATGACCGTGCAGCAGGCGCACGAGTTCTTCAGCGCCGTGCCCATCGTGGCGCGCAAGCTGAACACCCTGCTCGATGTCGGCCTGGGCTATGTCGAGCTCGGCCAATCGGCGACCACGCTCTCCGGCGGCGAGGCGCAGCGGGTGAAGCTGTCGTTGGAACTCTCCAAACGCGACACCGGGCGCACGCTCTACATCCTGGACGAGCCCACCACCGGGCTGCATTTTCAGGACATCGACCTGCTGCTGCACGTGCTGCACCGGCTGCGCGACCATGGCAACAGCGTGGTGGTGATCGAGCACAATCTCGATGTGATCAAGACCGCCGACTGGATCATCGACCTCGGACCCGAGGGCGGCGACGGCGGCGGCCGCATCATCGCGCAAGGAACGCCCGAGGACGTGGCCGAGAACCCGGCGAGCTACACCGGGCAGTACCTCAAGCACGTACTGGGGAAGAGGAAAGCGGCTTGATTCCATCCTCCCCAAGCCCGCGTCCGCTGGGAGCGTCCGCGGCAGAGCAGCGCGTGCTCGCTGGGCAGCTATATCATCATTGCATTTCTAATATTTCATATTTAATATGCGAGGATGATTCCACGGCTTTGTGAAGCAAGAATCATCCAGGCAATGCGCTGGAGTCCGGCCGTCGCCCTGCTCGGGCCGCGCCAGGTCGGCAAAACGACGCTCGCAAGGAAAATAGCCGCGGGGTTTCCCGGCGCTTTGTATCTTGACCTCGAGAGCAGCGAAGACCGTGCGCGCTTCGCACAACCGCGCACCTTTCTTCGCAACAACCGAGAGCGTCTTCTGGTGTTGGACGAAATCCAGAATCTGCCCGACGTCTTCGCCGAAATGCGCGGCGAGATCGACGAGGCGCGCACACCCGGCCGATTCTTGATCCTGGGTTCGGCGTCGATCGAACTCCTCAGGCAATCGGCCGAATCGCTCGCCGGCCGGCTGGCCATGGTCGATATGGCGCCGCTTCTAGCCCCCGAATTCTGCCACCAGTTCCAGGACCTGCAAACTCTTTGGCTGCGCGGCGGCTTCCCTGGCAGCACGCTTGCGCCAGACGAAGTGGCTGCGTGGGGCTGGCGCGAAGCGTTCATCAGAAATTTCCTCACTCGCGATCTGCCATTGCTGGGCGTCGGCGCGGCGCCGGACACCATGCACCGGTTCTGGCGCATGCTCGCGCATCTGCATGGACAACTGTTCAACGCCTCGGCGATTGCTGCCTCGCTCGGCGTATCCGGTCCGACGGTGTCGCGCTATCTGGATGGGCTTGGCGGCAGCCTGATGCTGCGCCGGCTGGAGCCATACCATGCCAATCTAGGCAAGCGGCTGGTGAAGTCGCCGAAAATCTATGTGCGCGACAGCGGGCTGCTGCATCACCTGCTCGGCATACGCGAGGTCAACGACCTGATCGGCCATCCGGGCGCAGGCGCGTCGTGGGAGGGCTTCGCCATCGAGCAGATCATGGGGCATCTGCCCGAGGGCGCGACCACCTCGTTCTACCGCACGGCGGCCGGCGCCGAGCTCGACCTAGTGGTTGAAGCCGGGCGGAAAAAGCTCGGTTTCGAAATCAAGTTTTCCGCCGCGCCCAAAGTGACCAAAGGCTTCTGGCAAGCGTGCGAGGACGTGGACGTGGATAAGGCCTATATCGTGGCGCCGGTGCGGGAGCGCTATCCGTTCGCGGAGAAAGTCGAAGTATTGTCGGTGCTGGACCTGCCCGAGGTGCTCAAATCATTCTTGCCCTGACAAGCTTCGCCCATCGAGCTGCTTGCCGTCGAGATGAAGGAAATGCGGGAATCCAGGCCGTCGCTCGAACGGCGGAATACTGGTACCTGCGTTGGCGGAGCACGATCGAGCAGAACCATCAACATATAGCCTCCCGGGCATTCCTCCCGTCGTTAACCCGTGTCTAGTTCCGCCCGGGCAAGGGGGCCGCAGCGCCCGTATCCGTAGACCCGCTTTGATGGTAAAACTTGGATTGTCCCCGGTTACGCTTAGGAAAACCGCATGACCCTCACCGAACTGCGCTACATCGTCGCCGTCGCGCGCGAGCGCCACTTCGGCCGCGCCGCCGAGGCGTCCTTCGTCAGCCAGCCGACGCTGTCGGTGGCGGTCAAGAAGCTCGAGGACGAACTCGGCGTGACGCTGTTCGAAAGGAGTTCGGGCGAAGTCGTGCCGACGCTGATCGGCGCGCGCATCGTCGAGCAGGCGCAGCGCGTGCTGGAGCAGGCCGGCGCGATCAAGGAAATCGCCAAGTCCGGCAAGGACCCGCTCCAGGGCCCGCTCAAACTAGGCGTGATCTACACCATCGCCCCCTACCTGCTGCCTCAACTGGTGCGCCAGCTGCACCGTAGCGCGCCGCAGATGCCGCTGCTGTTGCAGGAGAACTACACCGACCGACTGCGCGAGCTGCTGAAGCAGGGCGACATCGACTGCGCCGTGCTGGCGCTGCCGTTCGAGGAGCCCGGTTTCGCCATCGAACCAGTCTACGACGAGACGTTCGTCGTGGCCGTGCCGCGCGCCCACGCCTGGGCGAAGCGCAAGTCAGTCGCAGCGCACGAACTGAAGCGCGAGCACATGGTGCTCCTCGGTCCGGGGCACTGCTTTCGCGACCATGTGCTCGAAGTCTGCCCCGATGCGGGCCGCTACGCCGCGGACGCCGAGGGCATCCAGAAGACCTTCGAAGGCTCCTCCCTCGAGACCATCCGCCAGATGGTGGCCTCGGGCGTGGGCATCACGGTGCTGCCGGCAAGCTCTGTGCCTTTGAGGCTGCCGCGCGGCAGCCTGCTTGTCTATGTGCCGTTCACGCGGCCGGTACCCGAGCGCCGCGTGGCGCTGGTGTATCGCAAATCCTTCCCCCGGCTCGCCGCGGTCGAGGCCGTCGCGCGTGCAATCCGTGCCTGCGAGCTGCCGGGGATCAGCCGGCTGGGCTGAGGGCTGCTTGTAATAGCTATTCGCTATCGATCCGTTTAAAACAATCAATTGGATCAATCCATGCGGGGTCTCTAAGATTCGCCCGTGCGTCGCGTGACGCCTAACCCGAATACCAGGAGACCCAAATGAGCAAACCCGAAAGCATCACCGTCAGGAACCTCGAAGCCGCTTTCGCCGGCGAGTCGATGGCCCACATCAAGTACCGCTATTTCGCCAAGCTCGCCCGCGCCTCCGGCGACGAAGCCAGCGCGCGCGTGTTCGAGGAAACCGCGGCGCAGGAAGTCGAGCACGCCTTCGGCCACCTCGACCTGCTCTACCCGAAAGCCGAACTCACGCCGGCGAAAGCGCTGGAAATGGCGATCGAAGGCGAGACCTACGAGTACACCGAGATGTATCCCGGCTTCCGCCACCTCGCCGAACAGGAAGGCAACGCCGCTGCGGTCGCCGAACTGGACGAGCAGATCGCCGAATCGAAAGAGCATGCCGCGCGCTTCGCCGCGACGCTGGCCAAGGCGGCGAAACGCTTCGCCGCACTCGCGCGCGTCGAAGAGCGCCACGCCAATCAGTACCGTGCGCAGCTTGCGCGCGTCGCCAAGTAACCCTATCCAAGCAACCGACTAGAGGATTGAACACATGAAAACTACAGAAATGAAGACCTGGCAATGCGTCGTATGCGGCTTCATCTACGACGAGACCAAAGGCCTGCCCGAAGAGGGCATCAAGGCCGGCACCCGCTGGGAGGACGTTCCCGCCGACTGGGCCTGCCCCGACTGCGGCGTGGCCAAGGCCGATTTCGAGATGGTCGAAGTCGCGGCAGCATAAGGACAGACATGGCACCCATCGTCATCATCGGCAGCGGCCTCGCCGGCTACACCCTGGCGCGCGAGTTGCGCAAGTTCGACCGCGAAATGCCGCTCGCCGTGGTGACGGCCGACGACGGCAGTTTCTATTCCAAGCCGATGCTGTCGAACGCCCTCGCCTCGGGCAAGGGCGCCCGCGATCTCGCGCTCAAGCCGGCGGCCGCGATGGCCGCCGAACTGAACGCCGCGGTCCACGCCGCCATCGGGGTGCAGGCCATCGATCTCGCCCGGCGGCGCTTGCGCACCGCCGCGGGCGAGATTGCCTGGTCCAAGTTGGCGCTCGCGACGGGCGCCGATCCGATCCGGTTGCCGCTCGCCGGCGAAGGCGCTGCTGCGGTGCTGTCGGTCAACGATCTGCGCGACTATGCGCGCTTTCGCACTGCGATCGAAGGCAGTAAGCGCGTCGCCATCCTGGGCGCCGGGCTGATCGGCTGCGAATTCGCCAACGACCTCGCGCTCGGTGGACATAGCGTGGATATCGCCGACATCGCACCCCAGGCCCTGGGCCGACTGCTACCGGAGCAGGCAGCGACAGGCCTGCGAGATGCCCTCGCGGCGCTGGGCGTGCGCTGGCACTTGGGCAAGAAGGCGGTAGCCGTGCATCGCGCCGGCGACGCACTGCAGCTTGCGTTCGAAGACGGCAGCGCCATCGAAACCGACGTCGTGCTCTCCGCCGTCGGCCTCGCCCCGCGTACGGCGCTTGCGCGCAGCGCCGGCCTTACCGTCGCCCGCGGGATCGCCGTCGACCGATATCTGCGCTCGAGTCACCCCGATGTCTACGCCCTCGGCGACTGCGCCGAAGTCGAAGGCCAGGTGCTGCCTTTCGTCATGCCCATCATGCACGCGGCGCGCGCTCTGGCCTCAACGCTCAGCGGGAGCGAAAAAGCCGTGGTCTATCCGCCGATGCCGGTGGTGGTCAAGACTCCGGCTCTACCGACCGTGGTGTGTCCGCCCGCGCCCGGCGCGGCGGGCGCCTGGCAAATCGAGTCCGAGGCCGGCGGAACACTGGCGCGCTACGTCGACGCCGACGGCAGACTCGTAGGCTACGCCCTGACTGGCGCCGCCGCGGCGCACAAGAACCGTCTGCTGAAGGAAATGCAAACCGCTTGAACCGGCACCTGCGGCCAACAATCGCGCGCGGTATATTCGCGCGTAGGATGTAGCGGCATAGTTCCGGCCACGGAGTCAAATATATGAACGATTGGCAACAGCACATTCACGTTGATCCCGCCATCTGCAAGGGCCGAGCCTGCATTACAGGAACCCGCATAACGGTCAACAGCGGACTCGACAATCTGGCGGGTGGCATGTCGGTCGATGCCATCATCGCCAGCTACCCCCACTTACTGCGAACGACGTGCACGCTTGCATGGCCTATGCGACGGCGTTGGCCCGTGAGGAACTGGTGCCGCTAGCGGCATAAAATTCAAGATAGACCAGAACCTGCCGCTGAGCCGTTTCGGGCCAGCGACTCAAGCTGACCCGAAGCGGAAGTAGAAGGGCTCGAAACGCGGACGTTTAACGTCGTGCTCTGCGGCGGGCCAGCGCAGACGATTCACAGCGAATCGCGTTCAATATACGACGCGATGACTTCGATATCCTCAATGGCTTCCGGCGACCACGCTAGACGGTGAGCCATTTTTCAAGACGTGCTTTGGCATCCTCGTTGGTTATGGCACTCTCGGTTTCAGCGCGCCCTAGCCCGCGCTTCACCTTCTCGAGAACGTACAGATGATATTGAATGTCCTCCAGACTGGCATCCTCGGGTAACGCCTTCAGCATCGAGACGACCTCGGATTTAGGGTTATTCATAAGGCCTCCATCACGATTCCCAAGCATATGCTGCCACTGGCCAGCGATCCCGAAATCCAACGTCTGAGTTCAGGCCGCGGCCCGTCAGGGCCGTATGGCCTGCAACGAATTGTCATGCATGCATGCCTACCCAAACAGATCTGCTTGGCCAATACGTTCAACTGGTTGCGGCGACTGCTTGCACAAAATTCCTTCCACGACGGAATCCACATTTTCACGGTTGATGACAACGATTCCAACTTGCTCACTAATGAGCTGTCTATTCAAGTGATATTTTGGATTTTCGCCATCTCTTGCAGAATCATACATCACAGCTCGTGGAATGGAGTAGTTCGTTGCGTACTCCATTGCCAATCTAGATCCACTGTCAAAGCCCAAATCATTCTTTGCATAACTTGCCGTAAGGATTACGCAATCACTGAACAAAGCCTGCAGTCTATCTCTCTCCTGATATCGACCACTTAACTCCATCTTTGATCTTGCTTTTTCGTAATACTCAGTTATCAGCAGGCCGTTCTTCTTGACAATTTCTTCCGCCAGTTCTTTGTTAGCGGATGGCAAAATTTCATTCAGCGGGCTTGGAAGTATTGCAACAGTCTTTCCCTCAGAACGAAGAGCCTGCCTATGCGCAACAGTATCGCAGCCTAATGCCAAGCCGCTTACTATCGTGGCTCCACAATCAACTAACTTGGAAACCACCTCGCTTTCTGCTGCTTCCGTATCTTCATCGGGAGTTAGCAGGCCAATTACGGCAATATTTCTGCTGGGCCTGCTCAACAAGCGTAGGTCGCCGCGATAAAACAGAACAACAGGCTGATCGCTATTCTTGACGTTACCTCGATGCGATGGGAAATCCTCATCACCGACCGCAACGACTCCGTCTGAGAATCCCGCCAATTTGGCAATGGACTCACTAATCGTGTTCCTAACGCTCTCAAAATCAACTAGCGTTATTGGGCGATCTTCCTTTGCGCTTTCATTCAAGAGAGCCACTAGCTTTGTTGCTGTTTCATTCCCTTTGAGGTGCTTTACGATCCACGCTCTGCCAATACCTCTATAGGTCTTTGCGGCTAACACATTCAGCGCATTGTCTGTAATTTTCACGGTTGTCACCTTATCTAGACTTTTCCAACCGCATAGAAAGTCACTGTGCGTGCACCTACGCTGAGTAGCGCGTCGATGGCGTCTTCGTCCACATTCACGCGCGGCGTGTATATGTCATCGACGAGTAAAATGTTCTTTCCCCTAACATTGGGTGAAATTTCACAGGTTTCTGCCGTAATTCCCGGATATGGCTGGTCACCATCATTTATGTAATTGGGCACCTGATTCCTAAGGTGAGTGGTTCTGGTGTTGGTGTGACGACGTATATAGCTTGTTCCGTCTGCAAATCCCTCTATTTGCACAATAGTCGCCTGCACGGTGGACCTAAAACACTGTTGATTCGCATGGTAAGACTCTTCGGCCTTTGCCCTAGGAACGACGCAAACGGTCATCGTATCGAACCCCAATGACTGGAGGATCTGCGGAAGATCGTCTTGCAGAACACGCCGCAAATCTTGCGCAGCAGATTGTAATTTTTGTCCTGGGAAATTGTTGAAAATGTTCTTTAAGTGATTTAGGTAATCCGGATTTCCAGGATTTCCCATTCGGGCATAAGGCACGTGGTAGAAGGCATTCGTGTTTCTTGACAGATACTCGTTGGCAAGAAGTTGAAATTGGTTCATGGCCTTTGTACTCTCAACTTGAGCAACCACCGCTGATGATATTTTCCCTTGGCACACCAGCAAGCATCGCTTTTTCAATATCGGCAGCCTCGTTTTCAAACACAAAGACAGTGGCAGGGTTTACATCCATGCATAACAAGAAGTCCGCCCGTTAAATGGGGCCTCATAAGACCCCAAAAGCGGGGCCTAGCACAGGCAGATTACGCCCAAGCCGTTGTTTCCTCAATCATGGCAATCGATATAGACACCCGCCCGCTCGTACTATCTAGGCACCATTTGGCTTGTGGCAAGGTCATCGAGCCGAGCCATGACGCTTTTCCAGTGGATGTAGATCCCATCTGGCAATCCGCTCCAGCCGGAAGGGAAATCCGGGGCAGAGTATTGGATTCCGCTCTCGCGACCTCGCGCAACAAGCTACGACGGCCTGTAATCGGCCGGAAAGCCGCACCGGTATTGCCTTTGCGGGCAATGGCATGTTTTGAAGGAGCTATTCACGCCGCTGCGCTCCGCGGCCGGAATCAAATTGCGCTGCGTCAAACGGACCAGGTGATCCCGCGCAACCGACCGTGGATGCGTTCGATGCGCGCAAATGTCGTGGAGCGCGGCCGAGTACCCGGTGAGCCTCTCAGTAACCGGCGGGTCGAGTAAAATCGACGCAATGACAGCCAGCGCACTCGTTCCGATTCTCACCCCGCACGGCCGCCTGCTTCTGGCGCCGGATGAGGACGCCCCGGCACTCGCGGAGCCGTTGCAGCAGAGGCTGACAGAGTCGTTCGCGCGCAGCGCGGGCCACGGCCTGTTGCAACTCGGCGCGAGCGAAGTCGGAACGGCGCTGCCGGCGGCGTTCGGCTACTGGCGCGACTTCGGCGCGCGCTACATCACGGCGATGTGCGCAACGCCTGCGCCGGCCGAACGCGGCGAAACTACGCGCGACGCACCCCCGGCGGCCCCGCCGCCGCAGGATCTCGAAGCGCTTGTCGCGGACGCGCCGCCGATGATGGGCGCGGAGTATCTGACCCCACCGGTGCTGCGCGCGCTATGGGCGGAACTCGACGCGGCGTTCCGCGCCGAGTTGAAACAATCGAAGCAGTCGCTGCAGGATTTCCTCAAGCGTCTGCATCCGGCCTGGAATCTGGTCGGCCGGGTGCATTTCAATCTCGCCGAAAACCGCAAGGACGAAGCAGCGCCGTTCGCCTTTCTCGCCACTTACACCACACGCCTGTCGGCGCACGCCAAGGCGCAGCACCTGCCGCTGGCGCAGGCGCTGCGCGAATATTCGGACGCGAAGAACCAGGCGCGGCTGCTGTCGTTATTGGTGCCGGTGCAGCGCGCGGCCGAGCACTGCCCCTGGCTGCGCGCAATGGTCGACGCGGGCGAGATTTTTCATCCGCTGCGCTGGAGCGCCGCCGAGGCTTACCAATTCCTCACCGATATGCCGCGGCTCGAAGCGGCGGGCATCGTGGTGCGCACGGCAGGCGCCTGGCGCTCGGGGCGGCCGCCGCGGCCGCCGCGGCCGCAGGTCAGGGTGACCGTGGGCGGCAACGCGCCGTCGCTGCTCGGCCCGGGCGCACTGCTCGACTTCAGCATGGAACTCACGCTCGATGGCGAGCACCTTAGCGCGGCCGAGATTAAAAAACTGCTCGCCGGCTCCGACGGCTTGCAGCTCATTCGCGGGCGCTGGGTCGAAGTCGATCGGGAGAAGTTGGGCCGCATGCTCGATCGCTTTCGCGACATCGAACGGGTCGCGGCCGCGGGCGGGCTCCCCTTCGCCGAAGCAATGCGCCTGGTCGCAGGCGCCAGCGTTAGCGGAGACGCCGCGGCCGACGCCGCCGACCCCGACTGGTCACAGGTTGTCGCCGGCTCGTGGCTCGCCGATACGCTGAAGGGCCTGCGCGGTCCCGAGGGGCTCGCGCGGGTCGAGCCGGGTGCTGAGCTCAAAGCGACGCTGCGGCCCTACCAGCAGGCGGGTCTGCGCTGGCTGTACCTGCTCTACCGGCTCGGCCTCGGCGCCTGCCTCGCCGACGACATGGGACTGGGCAAAACGATCCAGGTGTTGTCGTTGCTGCTGGTGCTCAAACGCGAAGACCAGGGCAAGCGGCGCGCAAGCCTGCTGGTCGCACCGGCTTCGCTGCTGGCGAACTGGGCGGCGGAGATCGCGCGCTTCGCGCCCAGTCTGAACGCGCTGATTGCGCACCCTTCCGCGATGCCGATGGCAGAGCTGCGCGCGCTCGATAGCGAACGGCTCACGCACGTGGACCTGGTCATCACCAGCTATGGATCGTTATTGCGCTTGCCCTGGCTGGAAACCCTGTCGTGGCGCGTCGTGGTGCTCGACGAAGCACAGGCGATCAAGAATCCGGGAGCGAAACAGACGCGCCTGGCGAAGAAGCTAGTCGCGCGCGCGCGCATCGCGCTCACCGGCACGCCGGTGGAAAACCGCCTGTCGGACCTGTGGTCGATTCTGGATTTCACTCACCCTGGCCTGCTCGGCTCGGACAAGGCTTTCACCGCGTTCGCGCGGCGGCTAGCGAATGCCGAACACTATGGTCCGCTGCGCGAGCTGGTGCGTCCCTATATCCTGCGCCGCCTGAAAACCGACAAATCGGTCATCCCCGACCTGCCGGACAAGACCGAACTCAAAGCCTACTGTCACCTGAGCCCGGCGCAGGCGGCCTTGTATCAGCGCGCGGTGAAGGAACTGGCGACGGAGCTCGACCACGCCGAGGGCATAGCACGCAAGGGCGTAGTGCTCGCGTTCCTGATGCGCTTCAAACAGATCTGCAACCATCCCTCGCAATGGCTGGGTGACGCGGCCTGGGCAGAGTCGGACAGCGGCAAATTCGCGCGGCTGCGCGAAATAGCCGAGGTAATTGCGGCCAAACAGGAAAAAGCGCTGGTGTTCACGCAGTTCCGCGAGGCGACCGAACCCATCGCCGCCTTTCTCGGCTCGGTGTTCGGGCGCGCCGGGCTGGTGCTGCACGGCGGCACCGCGGTGGCCAAGCGGCAGGACCTGGTCCGACGCTTCCAGGAGGACGAGCGCTCGCCTTTTTTCGTGCTCTCGCTCAAGGCCGGCGGCGCCGGACTCAACCTGACCGCCGCCGCGCACGTGGTCCATTTCGACCGCTGGTGGAATCCGGCGGTGGAGAATCAGGCCACCGATCGCGCCTTCCGCATCGGCCAGACCAAGAACGTGCTGGTGCACAAGTTCGTGTGCCGCGGCACGGTTGAGGATAAAATCGACCGGTTGATCGAGTCGAAACTCGAACTCGTGCGCGATGTGCTGGAGGGCGGCGCGGAGCTGCTGCTGACGGAAATGAGCGACAAGGAACTGCTCAATCTGGTTGCGCTCGACATTCATGCGGCGCGCGAGGAAGGGTAATTACAAGGAGAATGAGCGGATGTATTACCAATGGAAACCCTATGTTTCCGTCGCCGAGCGCCGCAAGAAAGCCGAGCGCGCCGCAGCCCGCTACCAGAAGAAAACCGGTAAGACTCTCTCCCCGGTCACTGCTGCGCGCGGCGCCATCGCCAAAACCTTCTGGGGCAAAGCCTGGTGCGACAACCTGGAGCGCTACAGCGATTACTCGAATCGACTGCCGCGCGGACGCACCTACGTGCGCAACGGCTCGGTGATCGACCTCAGGATCGCCGCGGGCGTAGTGTCGGCCCAGGTGATGGGCTCCGACCTGTACCGGATTACAGTGAATATCGCGGCGGTGCCAAAGGAACAATGGAATGCCCTCGGCGGCGACTGCGCCGGCTCGATCGACTCACTGGTCGAGTTGCTGCAAGGGCGTCTGTCGAAGGGCGTGATGGAGCGTATCTGCCGGCCGCAAACGGGGTTGTTTCCGTCGCCAAAAGAGATCAAATTGAGCTGCAGTTGCCCCGACTGGGCCGAAATGTGCAAACACGTCGCCGCGGTGCTCTACGGCGTGGGCGCGCGCCTGGACGAACAACCGGAACTGCTGTTTGCATTGCGCAAAGTCGACGCAAAGGACCTCGTCGCCCGCGCGGGCGCCGGCCTGCCACTGACGAAGAAAACGCCCGCCGCCGGGAAGATGCTCGATCAATCGAGGCTCGCCGAAGTATTCGGCATCGAGATGGCGGAAGCGGTCGTGCCCGATTTGAGCGCCGAGGCGGCCCCCGCGAAGAAGAAGACTCCCGTGAAAAAGAAAGCTCCTGTGAAGAGGAAGGCTCCCGCGCGCAAGAAAAAGGCGATCAAGCGCAAAGCGGCCACTGGCGCGGCGAAGCGCGTGGCGTCCGCATCGAGGCGCAAGCCGCGATGAGCAGATGAGTCCGGCAATGCTTTAAGCCGAATTTTGCGGCGGATAGCAATTTCTTCCGACTCGCGTGAACGCCTATCGGCAGGGCTACACCGATCCGCTTACGCTTCGGGGATGATTTGAAACCGTCCGACGCGCGCCGGCCGATATACCTCGAAATCGCGACGGTCCAGGGTGAACACCCGCGCAATGCGTTCGCGCTCGGCCACGGCGACGAGCGCCGCGTCGGCAAGATCCATGGGCAGATCGCGATATTTCTTCATCAGCTCGCGCACGCGGCGATGGTCGCGAGTTTCGAGCTCGATGAGGCTGATCACATCGCGTTCCACCAGTTCCCACAGTGCATCCTGGGCGCGCCAGGAAAAGCCGAGGAGATACATGGCTTCCGTGTACGCCGGCCACACCGTCGCGAGCGGCTCGTGCAGCGCTCGCAGCACCTTGGCACAGCGTTCATGATGGCAATCGTCGGCGTGTATCAGGGCAACCAGCGGGCCCGCATCGACCAGAATCACGGCGATTAATGCCGTGCTTTACTCAATCCGGCGAACCTCGCGGTTTTTCAGGCCTTTCCGCGCGTCGTTTCGCCTGCGCCAGCACGCGGCGAAATCCGGCGCCGGTTCGCGTGGACAGGTCTGCCGCCCCGCCGGAAACGCAGCCCAGCAGATCCTCGGCGCGCGCAAACAGGCCGCCGCTCGCTTGTGCATGTAGCGCTTGTTGTGCAAGGCAATCCACCGCTTCGCGCAGCACTGCGGACTTGCTCGTGCCTTTCTTGCGAGCCAGGCGCGCTAGCGTTTGTTCGGTCTTGATGTCGAGTCGTACGCTGGTTGGCATGTCGGCCTCAAACAATGTAGGACCGCATTGTAGGACATCCGGATGCGTACGTAAACTACGCCAAATCAGCGCGTCGGGGTTGTACTAATATAGTAATCGCCCGCAGGGCATTGTGAATGGGCATCGTTATCCGGTCATGATCTCCAGACGCACATGGAGTAGAGCTTTACTGCTGGGCACCTGCCTCGTCGCGGGCGCCGCCCGGGCGCAACTAGCGCAGATCCGCTGCGCCGGGCCGCCTTCGGCGCCGGTCGCGGCCGCGCGCGCGCCGGGGCGCGAGCCGACCGTGAAGGACTACGAGCAGATTCTGCAGCGCCAACCGCGCAACGCGCATGATTACTATGACCACGGCGTGCTGCATGAGCGCATGGGCCAGCACACGAGCGCGATCCTCGATTACACCCAGGCGATCGGAATCGAACCCTGCCTGGCTCAGGCCTACGAGCGCCGCGGCGCCGCCTACGCGAGCCTGGGCCAGTTCGAGCGCGCGCTGAAGGATCTGGACGAGTCGGTTCGCATCGACGCGAACTCCGCCGGGGCGGCGTACCGGCCACGATCCGAATGGGCGCGCAAGCCGCGGGACCTGCTTAGACATTGGCCGGCCTAATGAGTAGAATGGGCCGCACAATCCGCCCTGAACCGCGCCCCCGCCGGGCCGGCCCCCCCAATCGAGATAAGGAGTATTTCATGAAACGCTACGCCCAAGTCGCCACTGCCCTGCTGCTGTCGGCCGCCCTGATCGCGCCGGCTGCCGCGCAGGAACTCACCGGCACCCTGAAGAAAGTCAAGGAAACCGGAGCCTTCACCGTCGGCTACCGCGAGTCCTCGATTCCGTTCTCCTATCTCGACGACAAGCAGCAACCCATCGGTTATGCCATGGACCTGTGCCTGAAGGTCGTCGACGCG
>Ga0209514_10006951_pt1 | contig 13590 bp, 17 predicted proteins | sample Subgrocontami58m_FD_187452 | JGI IMG/M metagenome (GOLD analysis project Ga0209514, IMG submission 187452) | Subsurface groundwater microbial communities from S. Glens Falls, New York, USA - GMW37 contaminated, 5.8 m (SPAdes) (version 3) | ecosystem: Environmental > Aquatic > Deep subsurface >...
AGCTATAGTGTGGCTGAGACCACGGATAGGAGTTTGTCGTTATAGCTTACCAGAAACAAAAAGATTATATATGAGATAAACTTTATGGTATCGAGAATTCTTATAGGAGAATCAGCAGATTCTTGATGTTTCGAGGTCTGAAGACACCAAGAACTTTTGTTCTTGGATGCGCTCAGAAACTTCCAGTTTCTGACGACTCAAGGAACCTCTGGGTTTCAACCCAGAGTTCTTCAGATGTAGAGAATACACTACATATAATTTTATAAGAAGCCTTGATGCAGAGAACTCATGGATGATAGAGCCCCCTACGTCATGCCGGAAAATGTGTCGCGTACATTTGGTAAAGATGCGCAAAGAAATAATATACTTGCAGCAAAACTTGTCGCAGATATTGTAAAAACAACTCTTGGACCAAAAGGAATGGACAAGATGCTTGTAGACCGAAGCGGCAACATCATTGTAACCAATGACGGAGTGACTATACTTGAAGAAATGGAATTAGACCATCCGGCAGCAAAAATGATGGTTGAAATTGCTAAGACTCAGGAAAGTGAAGTCGGTGATGGGACAACCACTGCGGCACTCCTTGCAGGTAAACTACTGGAATATGCCGAACACCTTCTAGATAGAAGAATCCATCCAACAGTAATTGTCAATGGATATCGACTTGCGGCTGCAAAAGCACTTGAAATTCTCCAAAAACAATCAGTTCCTCTAAGAGACATATCGATTCTGCATCATATCGCAATGACTGCAATGACTGGAAAAGGGGCAGAAGGCAATAAAGAACATCTAGCTTGCCTCATTGTAAAAGCAGTACAACATGTAACTTCCAAAAACGAGCCTTCACTTCAGGACATCACGATAGAAAAAGTAAAAGGAGAAAGAATAGGTGAAAGTGAATTGATTCAAGGTATTGTATTACAAAAAGAGAGAACAAACAGCGAAATGCCAACAGTCATCAAAGATGCACGCATTCTCTTAATTGACTTCCCACTTGAACTACGCAGCCCTGAAGGAGAAGCAAAAATCTCTGTTTCGACTCCTGAACAGCTTGAAAGTTTCATCGCATCAGAAGAGAGATATGTGCGCGGCATGACTGAGACAATTATTGCATCAGGTGCAAATGTAATTTTCTGCCAAAAGGGAATAGATGATGTCGCTCAGTACTATCTGGCAAAGGCTGGAGTGTTTGCCTGCCGTCGCATCCCAAAATCAGAGATGGAGAAACTGGCTCGTGCCAGTTCTGGGAAAATTATCTCAACTATTCATGATTTAAGCCCAGAGAACTTTGGTAACGCGCAATGTGTGGAAGAAGTAAAACATGGAGAAGATTCCTACATTTATATTCGTGGCTGTAAAAATCCTAGAGCAGTCACAATTGTTGTTCGAGGCGGTTCAGGTCATGTAATGGATGAAGTAGAGAGGGCATTAAAAGATGGTTTAGGGGATGTAGTTTCTGCGATTAAGAGTGATGCAATTGTGTCGGGCGGTGGCGCAATAGAAATAGAAATTTCAAGACAGCTCGGTTTCTACGCGTCCAGTGTCGGTGGACGTGAACAGCTTGTAATACAAGAGTTTGCCAGAGCATTAGAATCAATACCCGAAACGTTGGCGGAAAACGCAGGACTTGACCCTATTGATATTGTCGCAGAATTAAAAAAGCATCATGAATCAGGAGCACAGAACTACGGTCTCAACCTTTTCACCGATAAAACTGAAGACACGTTTATTGCAGGTATTGTCGAGCCGATTAAAGTAAAGGCACAGGCAATCAGCGCAGCTTCTGAAGTAGCCATGATGATTCTACGAATTGACGATGTTCTCATTAGCAAGGAAATGCTAGACAGGAAAAAGGAAAGCCATTATGAAGGAATGGATTAGATGACTATCGTGAATTCTGTTAATCAGTATAATATTTGTACAGAATTCCCGTGATGGATAATTCTGGAAAAGAAGACTAATCAATAGAATTCCCGTGATGGATAATTCTGGAAAAGAAGACTAATCAATAGAATTATCCATAACATTAAATCTTTGAAACATCGAGAATTACGTTTGCGCAATCCCCCCACTTTAGTTCGTGGGTAAGCAAAAGTAATTCTTGACATGTCAAAAATGCTCTTTGCGCACGCTTTGTGCCTTCAGGAATTTTCAATTCCTGACAGCCATCAAGGACTTATGTCCTTGAGGTTTAGCCCATTGATAGCAAAGGCATTTTTGAGCATGCTCAAGGACTCAAAAACACGCTCAGGGTTGAAACCCCGAGTCCTTGACATGATACAAAAAAAGGTTAAGTATAAAAAGGAAGAATCAGAAGTTTAAGCAAGACGCGGCCATAGTTCATCGGTTAGAATGGCTCGTTGCCAACGAGCAGAGTCGGGTTCAATTCCCGATGGCCGCATTGTTCTATCGGGAATTGAAGCTTAATCACCTTTTCATTGAAGAAGCACGTTTTTGTGGCTTGGCTTTTGGTTCAGGAGATTTTTGTTGAGATGTCAAGAATTCATTTAGTGGTGGTTCCTGATAACCAACAAAATTATCATATGCTACCATGCCTTGAGAAGTGACTTCAATCAAAGAGAATTTTTGTTTTGGATGTGCTGCATTCCATTCTGCGATATTGTCTCTATTCATTTTATATGTGACTCTATCGAGAGAGTCATTTGACCTGCTCATTTCTTCCCTATACTTTGCCCCACAGGTATTTGTTCCTCCAAAAAGATGTCCGCCGCCATATACAAGTAACTTCAGTGGCTCTTGACGTTCAGAAAGACGCTCTAAAACTGCATCTTCTCGCTTGTCAACAGCGTATTCAACATACCTGCCAAGTGTAACATTTTCTTCAAGAACAACTTCATGCCCTTTATTAAGCGCTTCTGAAGACTCAGATCCTCTAGTATGAATATTTTTTGTTAACATAACTCTTGCGATAACATCAGTCTTATAACGATTTGCAGCATATTCTTCAAGATTTTTTTTCTCAATATTCACAACAAGTCCGCGCTCGCTTGCAATTGAATCGCGAGCAAAATCATCCATAACTTGTCCTTCACAATAGACTGCATCAATATTCAGTTTAGTAATCAAGTTTGTCAGAATCTGATACATCTCATTTTGTCCTTGAAGCATATAAGGATAAACTACATGATTTGTTGGTAATCTGCCCTGCCCATATGCGCCATCATGAACATTCTTGAGATGCACCAAAACTTGCTTTGCACCTTTGACAGGATATTTTTCAACTCTAGCCGCTCCGAGAATAGTGTCTGGGAACTGTGTGAGGGCTCTCTCAGCTTCTGTCGATGTCTGCCCATAAGTGCCAACATAAGGCATAACGAGCGCAGCTAATCCAACAATTCCCTTATTCAGTATCTGTCTGAACGATTTTCTCTTTTGTATCATGCTTTCTAAGAAACAATAAGCATATATAAACCTTTCTATTTGTAACTACTATTAAGAGACAATTATGCTTCAATCATTCACTTGTACTTCTGGAGTGAACCCTATTCTTCCTTTCATATCAGTACCTTCATTGTATTTTCTTAAGCAGAAAGTTGCTTAACTATCTGTCCGTTTTCAGGTGTTCACTCCGAAGATATTAAAAAACACAAATACATTTAAAAAGATAAATCTCTAAGAGAGAATATGGAAAACGACACTGAACTTGATATTGTAATCTATGCTGAAGATGAAGCAGACGACACGATATATAGCATAAGCGCTGTCCAATTTCCTAACGTGGTCACTCAGGGGGAAAGCATAGATGAAGCGAAGAGCAGACTTAAAGAAGCTCTTGAATTATATTTTGAGTCTGCTCCATGGGAGAAAGAAAATCTTATAAGAATTAAAAAAGCAAATAACGCGCCGATGATAAGCCGGATAACAATCTAATATCGCAGCAACTCATTTAATTCTCCGCGCGAAAATTGATGATACAAAAATGAAACTCGCAACAATTAAATATCGCGCCGGACAAATATATTCATGAAATTCACAGAATCAGAGACGCTTGAATTTAAAACTTCAACTTCTGAACTCAAAGAAGCAATAGTTGCTATTGTTGCTATTCTCAATAAGCATCAAAAAGGAGATCTCTATTTTGGCATCAAGAACAATGGTGAAGTTGTTGGACAAGATGTCTCTGATAAAACCTTGCGCGATATTTCAAAGAGTATTTCCGATCATATCGAACCAAAAATCTATCCGCAGATACATGCAGAGACGATTGAAGGTAAGCAATGTGTTCATGTATTATTTGAAGGATATGAGTGCCCGTATCTCGTTGATGGGCGTGCGTATGTTCGTATCGGTACCGAAAATAAACAGATGAGCACGAAAGAGCTTGGAAAATATTTTGTTAAGAAAACACAAGGATTGTGGGAACAGCAAGCATCTGATAAGACTTTGAATGATGTTAATACAAGAATAGTGAAAAGCTATATGAAAAGGGCAAATGAAGCAAAGCGCATTGACTTTAAGTTTGCTGATGTTCGTTCTACTTTGCATAAGCTTAAAGTGATTAACGGTGAAAAACTACTCAATGCAGGCAGAGTTTTGTTTTGCAACGACAATTCGCTTGAAGTTCAAGCAGCAGTTTTTGCTGGAACAGACAAGAATACTTTTCTCGATATTCAGCAGTTTAAGGGAAATCTTTTCGATCTTCTGAGGAAGTCTCAAAGTTATATTAAAGAACATATGAATTGGAGAGCTGAACTTACGGGAGAAGGAAGAAAAGAAATTCCTGAAGTTCCCATACGAGCAATTACTGAATCATTAGTAAACTCAGTCTGTCATCGTGATTATACTAACATGAAAGGTAATGAGATTGCGTTCTTCAAAGACCGTATCGAAATCTATAATCCTGGTCAATTCCCAGAAGAGGCTAAAATCGAAGATTATCTTGCAGGAAAGGAACGCTCAATTTTAAGGAATCCACTTATCGCAAATACTCTCTTCTTAAGCAAGGAAATTGAGCATTGGGGCTCCGGACTGAAGAGGATTAATGATGAATGTAATGCCTCTGGTGTAAAAGTAGCCTTTGAGGTTCTTAAGACGGGCTTTCTAGTTACGTTCTACCGGAGAGAGCAAGAAGGATTTAGGTTAGGTTCAAGCAAGTTGGGAGAAAAGTTGGGAGAAAAGTTGGGAGAAAACCAAGAGAAGATTTTAGTGCTTATTGATAAAAATAAGCATATTACCACACAAGAACTCTCAGAGAAAATAGGAATTAGTACCACTGCCATTGAGAATAATATTGTGAAATTAAAAGAGAAAGGTTTACTAAAACGTATTGGTGCAGATAAAGGTGGATATTGGGAGATTGTGAAATAAGCATCAAAAGTATTTATTGCCGAGATAGGCTCTATGTATATAAGAGAGGAATTGCTTTGATTGGGAGTTGAATCTCATAGAATAGAGTAATTTTGCGGAAGATCATATATTTTCCTCATTCATTTCTAAATATGCAGTATTATTCTTCAAATCTACATATAGTTTCAAACCAAATTGATTCAAAAAGTCTAAACCTATAATAGAAGGAAGCAAGTAAGCGCTATTTCTAAAATCTTCGCTTAATCCAGAAGCATCCGCAATACTAACATCTAATTTAAACTCTTTTGCTTCGCCATTGCGGCTTTTCATAAAAAATATAAAATTCCTAAAATGTTTAGATGGAAGTTGACCTCTACCAAATCCACTTATCGGTTTTGAGTCTTGTAAATTATTTGTAGACAATCTCAAAATTAGTGCATCTCGAGCAGAGATTATAGTGCTTGGACTTCCAGTATCTAAAACTGCTAAGATATGCCCATATGAACGAGGCACCCTACAAAGCAAGTTAGCCACAATCCTCTCAGGTTTTATGGGTTCAACTATATCAAGATCAAAAATCATTTTAATAAACAGTAATTACATTACCTGATGGAATAAACTCAATTATCAGTTGACTTAAGTTTTTCTTTTTTTCTTCTACTTTTGACAGAATCTCATTAAGATCCGAAGCGTTAGCTACTACGTTACTATCTTCTATTGCAATAAATTGGTCAGGGTAGTTGCCTTGAAGCATCTTAAAATTCTTAGATATAAAAGAAGAACCTGCCTCCAAAGCTTTGAACTCATTAAGAACTTCAGTTTGTTCAGTCATAATTAGTAGTATTAAACAATGTTTATAAACATTTTTATCCCTCTAAGATTGGATAATCCATATTGAAAGAGGAGATTAATCGTCCCACGAAACTAAAAGCGCTCCTACGAACATGCCTACTACAAGTAAAAGCATAGAAAGAGGGGGAAACTGTTGAGGAGAAACTGTTAGAGCGTATCCTGCAATAACAGAAGTAAAAACTAAAAGAACCTCTCCGATAGCTCTTCTTAGTCTTTTATAAATAAGTCCCATTTTATTTTAGGATCCAATTTAGATTATCATCAATATAACCATATATATTACAGACTACAAAGCCTTCGCCCCTCTTTGTTTCACTTTGAGAAATGATATGAAAAACTACGATCGGATAATTATACTTTTCATCTAATGTTTGTCCAGAGCTTACGAATCCTGATTTCCCAATGTTTTGTATCATTGTGTATGTTAAATTACCTTGATTTATAGCCCACTCTAGTGCTGCATTTTTATCATTAAAATAATACTCATCTAATATATCCATTACTTTATTATCTCTAATTTCAGATTGACAATAGTTATTTGTAAGCATTATAACTTCATTTTGTCTAGAGTCTTCAACAGTATTGCTTTTTTTACTAAAATCAAGATAATCTATATAAAAGTAAATTATAAGAAGCATAATAAAAACAATGGGCAAGATAATTATAGAATCTGTACTTTTTATTTTATATGTTCTTCCTTCTGTCCCATGTCTATGGATAAAACAATATTTTCTGCCAGTTCTTATTGAGCGACCACATACCTCACATTCTTTTGACATACTTATAATGCTGATTGAAAATATTTAAACATTCCTGTCCATTGGTCTTAAACCATATAACAAAACAAATCCCCCCACCCAGAATTTTAGAAATAGGGAATTGTGTGTAGAGAGTTATACTTCCAACGCTGGACTGCTTCGTGTAATGCGAGGGATGATAATGGGAATATGCTCTTTCCGTTCGGCAAGCTGTACATGAATGTCAATAGCATTCATATTCCTAAATTTAATAACTTCTGCCTGAATTCCAGTAATGTTTGCCAAAGAGATAACACGGGAAACAAGTTTTGACAAGATTTCCGAAGCATTCAGAATCTGAAGAGCAACGAGGTTTTCCTGTTCATCAAAGTCAAAGACAAAATCCCCTATTTCCACGGCTCCTGCAGACTTCTTGCTTTCTAAGTACATAAATAAGTCATCGCTCGTCTCATCATAGCTGAATTTGAAGTTCTTCATCTTCTGTCTTCAATGGCTTTTTGCCATCTCCTGTTGATACCAATAATAGTGACTATAATAAGCTTTCCATCAAGCACCATGATATAGCGATGATAATAATCTTTAGCATAGGCGAAATAGCAATTATACTTCTGCTCATGCTTATGCTTTGCCTTTTGTTCTTCAGCAAATACAAGCTTATCTGGATGCATAATATTTTGTATCACTTCTTCAATCTTAATATTTCTTACTTCTGCCTGCTCACGAGTGTGGTCTGTAATGATAATATCTTTATTATTATATTTTTTCAGTCGCTCTTTCAGAGATTTTAAGTCCATATCTTCTATAAGTTTATGATTTTCTTAGCTTTGCTTTCACGCAATGCCTTCACTTCGCTAAATTCTTTATACTACATCGAGCGAGAGCGTTCATTAATTGCTTCGTTATCGCTCTTTGCCTTCTCATTCACTGCATCATTGTCGCTCTTTGCCTTCTTATTCATTTCCTTGTTTAATTCTTCCCAAAAATCTTTTATTTCTAGTGGAGTCAACTTTTCTAAACTCTTATCCATAAGCTTCATTATTGCTTCCTTTATCAATTCGTAAGGAATATCCATAAAAAAAGATAGATTCTAATTATATAAATCTATCTCTTTATTTGAATTTGGGACAGGATTAACTAATCTTTCGCTTGTGCATTTTTTAGTTTGTGCCTCTCAATCATTCAAAAGAATATGACCTTTGCTATAAAAATAAAAATTCCCCTGTTTTGGAATCCCCCCACCCAGAATCGAACTGGGATAACCCGGGTACTGCCTAACCTGTTAGGACTCTGGTTTTATTTCATCTTCACGCCATCGTGAAGAGCTTATCACGCTTCATCTTGTTTCCCATGAGGGAAAATCTGCGTTAGTCTATTGACTACAGCCAGGTGCTCTGAACCATTGAGCTATGGGGGGACAGAAAGAAAACAAGAAAGACGTATTTAAACGTTACTCTGCCACATTGTTTCAGCAAGAAAGAAAGCCCTGTTCGACGGAACCTCATGTAGCGCACCATTGTGCTCAAAAACGACAAGAGCAGGAGGCAACTCAAGGCGCCCTACAACCGCAACAGTTGAATATATAATATAAGAAATCACACGCTCTTCGCCAGTGCGAAGATGGCTAATTTCCCAGAACATTCGTCGAGTTGTTGCATCAAGTTTGCTTGGTTTAGAGCCGAATTTTTCATACAATCTCATCATGCCTGGAAGACGGTCGATAATCTGCACATTTTTCACATCAGTGCGCGCTCTGACTGAGATTTGCACTTTTACCGCAAACTGACCGCTTTTAGTACGTACGTGAGTAACTTGTTTATGTGCAATTATTTGTGTACGAGAATATCTATGTGCAAGAAAACCGCAAGCAATAACTAAAAGCAGAAGTATAAAGGGGAATGTGTAATTAGTGGTTGTGGTCAATGTCCAAGATTCGCTAGGTTGTAGTTCTTTCTGCCAGAGATAATCCACATATAGGGCATGGCGCTCAGCATTTACTGGCTCGCGAGAATAAGCAGTAAAGAGTCTTGTTAATACATCTCGGGTTCCGTCAATATTATCAGTTATAGGAACATTGCCCTCATTTGTTCGAGTCACTGTCTTTTGACGCACGAGGAATCCAGAAGTCTCTGTGACAATTGTAACATCTTTTTCTTCAAGATAATCAATAATTCCTTCGATAGTTGCTGCAGCGTTCTGAAGACCTACCTCTCCTTTGACCACATATTTTCCTGCAGTAAGTGAGTTTGTTTTAGAGCGCTCAACAGGAACAGTCAACACGATACTTTCTTTTGGTTTCAAAGTAATTGTATGCTCTGAAGTAAAGAATTCGGATGTAAGCTTCAGATTAACATCTTTGAGATTTGTGTTCTGAAGATTCTTAATAACAAAACGTACATTTTCTGCGCTTGGTTTAAAGCTGACTGGCTCAATCGCAATAGTGTCTTTCAGATTTACTATATTTACATTCATTGTATCTAGAACAATACCCGAACGCTCGCCTTTAATTTGATATTCAAATATATAAGAACCTGTGACGCGACGAGTTACAGCAGGTATAAATGCCTGCACCTGAAAAGCAGAAGTGCCACTTGGCACTTCAAAAGTGCCTCGTGGTGTCATTCCTATACCTGTTAAAGTATATATTTCAACATCTTCAGAAGCACCAGTATTGGAAATAACAATCTCAAATGCAGCAGGATTGTCAAGTTCAGAAATTATCACTGAACCCTGATCACGCTTCTCTAAAATTGACAACTCCGCACTGACAAGTACAAGCGAGAACAGCAAAGTACAAATGATAAATGAAATCAGCAGCCTCTTTTTCATATCTTATTCTATGCGTTCTGTTATATAAAGATTTGCATGATTGAACAGGATGTTCTTAGAAATCTCAATAATCGACGGAAGAATCAAGGGAAATTATGTCAAGAACTCACCACTAAAGTAGTGGGCGCGTCGTGGTTCTTGATGTTTCAACGCGCAAGGATTATAAATCAAAACTATCGTCTACCCTGTAATTCGAGAAAGGACTTGACACCTTCTTTAACATCTTTCACATCACTCATAATCTTATCTTCCTGTGATTCAACACGTACTGGAATAATATACTTATTATAAGCATCCCTTAAAAAGCGATAAAATGGTGAAGTATCCCACTTGCTGTCAGGGTCTTGAATTAACGTTCCCTTGAATTCAATTCGCAGGCGCCCTTTATTCATTTTCTTTTTCTTGCCGTCAATCTCAACTTCAACATCAGATATACCTCCTGCCTCAATTCTTACAGAAATATCTGCCTTAAAGTAATCAGACAATCCCTTAGAGCATTTCCATTCAACTGAAATGTCCCTTGTTGTTCCAGAAACCTTCTCATTATATTTCTCCTCGACCACACCGTATGATTCTTCCTTAAACCATCGATAAATGTATTCGTAAACTTCACTGAATCCATAAATGCCTGTATGCTCCAGAACCTCTTTTACCAGAATAAATTTTTCAGCCATCTTTTTCTGACGCTATAGGGTGTGTAGTATATATAAAGATTACCTCTCTGACGCCTGTAGATATACTGTTGCTTGATTGTTGTTATACAACAATTCAGATTCGCCGGAATCGACCGCAACAGAGAAAGTGAGGCTCTCAACATTACGGGGAATGTGAACATTGCGGACAGTAAGCATCTTGCGCTGCCCAAGCCCGATTTCTTCAAGAGGAAATGTTTTTATTAGTTCACTACCTGCATTTAAGGAAAGTGTTACATTACGAGCATCAGTAAGACCGTAGTTCGCGACAGATATCTCAAAATCAAGATAACGACCAACTGCTTTTGCATCTACACGTGCAATTACAAGATCGGGGACAGTCTCTGCTTCATAAAGAGTATTAATTTGATTAATGATAAAAGTATCAATGTCCTGCTCACAATCAGTTATAGGGAACATGATACTCTTTTTGTCGCTTGTGTGATCAAAACCGAGTGCGTGTAGAATCTCATGCAGAGCTATGATAGGACGTTCGCATTTTTCTGGGCGGTAAAGCGACACTTTTCCACTAAGAATAACTGCATAACTAGTGGTGTTAATAATTTGCGTAGGTCCGCCTTCCCCTGCTATAAAATGTCCTGAACTTTCAGGTTCAGAAGGAAGGTTTGTGCAAAAAAATACAATCTCTCCTTTTCTTTCTGCTGGAAAGAATCTGAGAGTCGTGTGTTCTTCCAGTATTTTAAATGCATCTTGTATATTCTCACGTTTTTTGGCGCTGCATTCAGGTGCGATTTCATAAGTTATATTGCTGTGTACATAACGCATATTTGAATAGAATTGATAGCTTTGCGCAGGCAGATGTGAAGTCGCGTTGGCAACATAAGTGTTGTACTCAAGATTTGTTGGAAAGTTCAGCCAAAAAACATAAATCCCTCCAATAAGTAAGAGAATCATGATAAACAATGCAAGTACTGCAAGTATACGCATAGAGAAATTAATTGTCGGAAGTTTATAAATCTGCGGTGCTTTACTCTAGCAATGGGAAGAATTAAAAATACCAATCCCATTTAAGATAGAGACGATTATGGCGAGACTTCCAAAATTTGAATTCTTAGAACATATGGCAGATATTAAGTTTGTGGCTCGTGGAGCTACGCCGGCAGAAGTATTTGCAAATTCCGCGAGCGCAGTATCTGAATATATTTCTTCAGGCACAAAAGTAAAGGAAAAGTTGATAACTGAAATAATTATAACTGGAAAAGACTATGAATCCTTGTTATATGGGTTTCTCGATGAGTTATTCTATTTATTGGATGCCGATGGGTTTTTAGTTAGACGAGCAGAAGTGCATATTAAGAATATGACTGCAAATGCCTTGCTATATGGCGATTCAGCTAAGAAATATGAGATTCAGCATGTAAAAGCCGCAACTTACGCAGAAATGTATTTCAAAGCAACAATGAATGGCTGGGAGGCGCAGGTTGTGCTCGATGTTTGAACATACTATAGCCAAGGACTTAAAAAATTGAACGGTTAGTCATTGACTATAGAGAGCTTTGAATAACCCTCCATTTTGTAGTCTCAAGAGGGTTTTCAAAGCGGCTCGATAGAGGACTTTAGGGGTTTTTCAAAGTCCTCTATAAATGGAAAGAAATAAATAATTGAGCAAAATTGTACTTCTGTCCCATTCATTCTCGAGGGTAAAGATTTATATACTTAACACTTTAGAGTGTTATATGATGAAAGGCACAATCTTAACAAAGAAAGCCATGCAGATTATCCAAAAGCGGCTGAGCAATCAAAAGATGAGCCAGCAGGATTCTAATTACCTCAGCCGATTCGTCAGACCGAAACTCAGAACCATCGCTTCGATGAATGCACAAGAACTCCTGCGAAAGCTAGATTATACTCCAAAAGCACGAGCCATTGAGAAAAAAATAAAAGCTATCATCTTTCAGCAGACTTCTGATGTAGCAGCGATCATTATCTGCGGCTCAGCGATTCAGACCAACTACCGAGAATATGGAGATATAGATGTCATTATTGCAACAAAGGAAAGAATTCCTCTGAGGAAAAAAAGTGAACTAATCAAAAATAGTGAAAGGCAGGGCAAGAAGAAAGGTCTGAATCTAGATATTCAAATCTACTCAAAAGAGGCAATACTCGCACAATCTTCGTCAAATCCCTCGCTCATCTATCAACTCCGAGATGCAAAGTGCATTTACGGTTCTCTTAAACTTCCTTCTAAAATAAAGATTTATCCTCTTGACCTAAAGATGAAGCTCGATTGGAGCGAAGGTCTAAACAGAAGATCTAGTGCAAGAGAAGTTTATCTAGCACTGCGCAACGCAATGCTCGTCCTGCTTCTGATAAATAAAAAAGTAGACAATACACTTTTACGAGAGAACTTAGACAATATTCTAGGATATGATTTGTGTGTGCGCCTCAAAAATGGTACTGCATCATCAGCAGAAAAAAATATCGCTCTTGCATGCCTCAATGCATTTGTTGCATATCTTGAATCTGAACTCGCTAAGCCAACATGGGAAAAAATAACGATAGAGAATCTTTGATACGCTTGATTGCGAATACGGTAGTGCATCAAATAGTAGCGAAGCATACCAACCGCCCAGAGTCCTCTCACTTTCTTGAATCTGAAATTATCGAGTACCAGAACCAAACTCAAAAGGCAGCACTAAAACATAACTGGAATGTGGAAGATAAAGAGTATATTGAACGAGAAGCGTTGCAGAAGATCCGTGAGAAACTGGATTCTAAATACACAGACGTGTCCTATGAAGAAGATGAAACGATAAAAACCCTAAAGGGATTAATAGATGAGATTATGTAATATTGATGTGTGAGATTCAAAAATATAGAGAGCTTTGAATAACCCTCTAGAGAGCTTTGAATAACCCTCCATTTTGTAGTTCTAAGAGGGTTTTCAAAGCGGCTCGATAGAGGACTTTAGGGGTTTTTCAAAGTCCTCTCTATTTTGTAGTTCCAAGAGGGTCGTCAGAAATTCGTGATTTCTGAGCGCCTCGATAGGAGACTTTAGGGGTTCGTCAAGATAGCATAAGAATTCTCGAACAATAGGCGCTTCGCGCAAATTAGAAAAACTATTGTGCCTTTGGCACAGTACAAGCGCCTTCAGCGCGCAATTAATTTAGAAACGCAGGGCGCTCAATGAT
>Ga0209514_10006960_pt1 | contig 13576 bp, 19 predicted proteins | sample Subgrocontami58m_FD_187452 | JGI IMG/M metagenome (GOLD analysis project Ga0209514, IMG submission 187452) | Subsurface groundwater microbial communities from S. Glens Falls, New York, USA - GMW37 contaminated, 5.8 m (SPAdes) (version 3) | ecosystem: Environmental > Aquatic > Deep subsurface >...
CGACAAATCGGCATCAACATCGGAAAGAGCGGAACCAAAGATGAGAACATTGTCCCATTCTTACTCAAGCAATCGCGTCCGACCTTTTTCACGTTTGATGTGAATTTCTTTCGTCCTCAATTACGGCACTAGCACTGCTGCTTGGTCTATCTTGACGTTGAACGAAAACAGGCGGCGGAATTCATTGAACGCTTTTTGAAACATCCTGTGTTCAAGACGAAAGCACAAAGGCTTGGAACTGTGTCAAAGGTTATGCCGTCGGGAATCAGCACATGGAAAATGACTGCAGCATCAGCCGTTCATTACTTGTGGAGACAAAAATAATCTATGCTTTCCGCCCTTCGCTCAATATGGATCTGGTTTGTAACAATCTTGTCGTTGAAGTCGTGAGGGTGGGTGAGGGAAACCTTGATTGACGAATTCTCAATGCTTACTTTGATGCAGACAACCGCTTGGAGTTTGTGATGAAAAGAAAAAATGGAAAAGCAAAGTTGCTCGGTCGGTACATTGTTGCTGACCCGGAGATTTGTCACGGCAAGCCGACGTTCATTGGAACGCGCATCATGGTGTGGCAAGTGCTGGAACAAGTCGCAAAAGGCAAAAGCTGGGATACCATTGTGTACGAATGGCGCGGCAGTGTCCCGAAAGAAGCAATCGCGGAAGCGATTCAATTGGCAAAGAAAGCATTTGTTGATGATACTCAGAAATACGGCGCCCCGGAAAACTTAGAGCGAGTGAGCGTTTGATTCTGCTTGATGAGAACGTCATCGAACCTCAACGTGCACTACTTCAAAAGTGGCGTATTCCTGTTCGTCAAATTGGCGTTGACGTTGCCAACAAAGGAATCAAGGACGAAAACATGATACCACTCCTATTGCAATTACCGCTACCTACCTTGTTCAGCAGTGATGCTGACTTCTTCAATCCAAAGCTTTGCCATAAGCGCTATTGCATTGTATTCCTCGCGGTTGATGAAGACGAAACGGCAACTTATGTTCGGCTCGTGCTTAAACATCCAGCCTTCAAAACCCGCAAGCAACGTCTTGGCACTGTCTCTCGCGTCTCGCTCAGCGGGATAACTACTTGGAGACTGAATTCCACGGCGCCAATCCATCACGTATGGGGAAGAGAGAATTGATGCTTTCCGCCCTTCGCTCAATATGGATCTGGTCTGCGACAATCTCGTTAATTGTCTTGTGGGTTCCCCTTCTCGCAATCATCAAACTGTTCGACCGCGACCCGGTTCGTTATCGCACCGGCAGATGGTTTCGCAGGCTTGGTGTCGCGATGACAAAAGTAAATCCCGCTTGGCGATTACACATCTCGGGAGAAACAGTCACCAACCCTCGTCGCCCGTATGTTGTCGTCAGCAATCATCAATCGCACGCGGACATTCCTCTCATCTCGCACTTGCCATGGGAGATGAAATGGCTTGCGAAAGTTGAGCTCTTCCGACTTCCTTTCGTTGGTTGGCTGTTGAAGCTTGCCGGAGACATTCCTGTTCATCGTCAGGATAGAAGACAAGGCGTACAAGTACTATTGACGGCTGGAAAATATCTTCAACAACACTGTTCAGTAATGTTTTTCCCTGAAGGAACTCGCTCTCCAGACGGAAGAGTTCATCGGTTCAATGAAGGTGGATTTCGTCTTGCAATCAAAGAAGGTGTGCCGATTCTTCCACTGGTCGTCGAAGGCTCACGCGGTTGTTTGCCAAAGCATGGGTGGAAATTCGGACCCCCTGGCGACATCCTCTTGAAGGTGTTGCCACCGGTCGAAACAACCGGTCTGAATGCACACGACACGAGCACATTGTGCGAGAACGTCCGTCAAATGATTATCAAACAAATTGCTGATTGGCGGAACATGTCACCAGAGGAAGTTGATGGGTTGACAAAAGCGAATAGCATCGAGGCGTCTGTATGATTTCGGCAAAGAAGACAATCCTGATAGCATTTCTCCTTGTAACCTGCATTGGCTGCGACCAAGCGACAAAGCAAATTGCAAAGTCGTCACTTAAATTCTCTGCTCCTCAATCGCTCTTCAACGACATGCTTCGCTTGCAGTACGCGGAAAATCCCGGCGGCATGATGAGCTTCGGTGCAGAACTTCATCCGGAGATCCGTTTTTGGTTTTTGACCGTATTTGTCGGATTGATGTTGTTCGGAATTCTTATCTTCACCGTCGTTAATACAAAGCTGACACGGTTTCAAATCACAGCATTGACTCTGATTGTCGGCGGCGGGTTCAGCAATCTGCTCGACAGACTCCTTCACGACGGACATGTAATCGACTTTCTCAATGTCGGCATCGGCGGCGTGCGAACTGCAATCTTCAACGTTGCAGACGTTGTCATTATACTCGGAACGTTGTTGCTGCTATTCTCCTCTTCCCGAACCAACAAAGAACACATCGCTGAGTAATGGCAAGAATCAAGCTCGACCTCTCTACTATCATTCACTTCTCTACAGAAATTCCGGTGCGCATTACTGGTGTTAACTACGGTGGTGACCCCGACAACAATGCGTTGTTATCGTTCTTCATGAGGCTCGGGTGCGATTTCTGAATCATTTTGGCTATTCCGAATTGAATATTGAGCGTGCCGGCGTCATCATGAACGACGTTGCGATTGTGTACAAGGCGGAAGCGTTTTACGGAGACACTTTGAAGTTCGAGATTTCTGCTGTTGACTTTCACCGATTTGGTTGCGACCTTGTGTACAGAATTTCAAACAAGAGTTCCGGGTAGGAAGTCGCACGGGCGAAAACAGTTATCGTCTTCTTCAATTATGGGGAGAAGAAGTTGGTCGAGTTCCCATAAAGTTTAGGTCGCTTTTTGATGCTTCACCAAAAACGGAATAAGTTGCTCAATTCAAAGAGCTCTTTGAAACCACATTGAGAATGGTTACTCCTGAGATACTCAACGAGATTACGTCGCGATTAGTCAGCCGTTTTCGTCCTGAAAAGATTATCCTTTTCGGTTCACGAGCTCGCGGCACTGCTGATGCCCGAAGCGACGTTGACCTGCTGGTGATTTGTCACATCAATAACGGTCGCCACCAACTCATGGTGGAAATGGACCGGGCTCTCAGAGGTATTCTTGTCGGGAGGGATATCGTCGTGATGACTCCCGAGGAGTTTGACCGCGACCAACGTATTCCCGGTACACTCGCTCAACCTGCATCACTCGAAGGTCAAGTCTTGTATGAGCGATGCAAGGACTGAAATCGAGAAAGAAGTTCAGGGGTGGCTCGATTACGCCGCGGAGGATCTTCGCTACGCGAAGATTGGTTTGACTCAAGTGGGCGAAGAACCTGCTCGTTTAATTGCCTACCACGCCCAGCAAAGCGCTGAAAAGAATCTGAAAGCGTATCTCATTTTTCGAAAGTTCAAATTCGATTACTCGCATAGCATTGCGTATCTCCTCGATTGCTGTGGACGATATGCGCTTTGGGTTGACGAATTGCGTGATGCCGAAGAGCTCACTCCATATGCTGTAACGGCTCGTTATCCAGGCATTGCTTCATTCCTGAAGCTCGAAAATGCGCGCCGTGCAATTGCGATAGCTGACAAAGTAGAAGCCGTAGTTCGTGATGGATTGAAGCAAGAGGGCTTCGGCTTGGTACCGCTTCAACCTTAGTTGGGGGGATAGGCACATCAAAAGTCCGATTGTCACCATCCCTACCCATTCAAAATTCGTTTCTTCATAACAATCACTCAACGAGGAACCAACATGGAATCAGCACTGGAAAAATTCATTCGCTACGCAAAGATTGATACACAGTCCGACGAGAACGCAACAACATACCCAAGCACGCAAAAGCAATTCGACTTGCTGAATCTGCTTGTTAAAGAGTTGAAAGAACTTGGGCTGAAGGACGTTGAGATTGATGAGTTCGGTTACGTCATGGCAACGATCCCAAGCAACCTTCCTTCCTCTCACAAAGCGTATGGCAAAGTTCCACGCGTCGGGTTTGTGTCACACGTTGATACGTCTCCGTCAGCAAGCGGAAAAGATGTGAAGCCCACCGTGATGGTGTACAAGGGTGGCGACATTGTTCTGCCCGGAAATAAATCCGTCGTCATCACAGAAGCTGAAAATCCCGAACTCAAACACAACATCGGCAAGACGATCGTTACAACCGACGGCACGACGCTCCTCGGCGCCGACGACAAAGCGGGACTTGCGATCATCATGACGGCGGCGCAAACGCTTCTAAACAATCCGAAACTACTTCACGGCGACATTCGCATCTGCTTCACTCCCGACGAGGAAGTTGGCGCGGGAACAAAATACTTCGACCTGAAAAAATTCGGCTGCGACTTTGCCTACACGGTTGACGGTGACACACCTGGCGAACTCAATAAAGAAACATTCAGCGCGAACCTCGCGGTGATCACCGTTCATGGACGAAACATCCACCCCGGCAGCGCAAAAAACATCATGGTCAATTCCATCAAGTGCATCGCCGATATTGTTGCCCGCTTCCCGAAAGGGCAGTTGTCACCCGAAACGACGGAAGACTACGAGCCATACATTCACCCGCACATCATCGAAGGACAGGAAGCGAAATCCATTCTGAAAATTTTGCTGCGTGACTTTAACACGCCGGGACTTGAAGTGTTGAAGAAGAAGTTAGAAGCAATTATCGCCGAAGTGCAGCCGCTACATCCAAAAGCAAAGATTGAGCTCAACATCATCGAACAATATCGCAATATGAAAGACTACATGGGGGATGATGCGCCCGGACTCGCGTGCTTATGGGAAGCAACGAAGCGCGCAGGCTTTGAGCCAACGTGGCTTCCGATTCGCGGCGGAACGGATGGCTCACGTCTCACGGAAAAGGGTTTGCCTTGCCCCAACATTTTCACCGGCGGACAGAACTATCACGGACCTACTGAGTGGCTGTCGGTTTGGGGAATGGAAAAATCTGTTGAGACGGTTGTGAATCTTGTGCAGGTTTGGGTGGAGAAGAGCTGAGGGAAAATGACTTCAGAATCTTGAGGTCACAATTTGTGACCGCAAATGAAAGAATAGTGGTTTGCTACTTTTGATGTTGCAAATTGTGACATCAAAGATCGCAAACTGCGATCTTAGAAAAGACCATACTTGTTCTTCAACCATATCCCAGTCAAAACTACTTGGTAGTAAAATGCCGCGGAAAAAGATTTCACAAACCGCTGTCACGCGAGTTCAAACTCTTATTTTGACAATGAGGGGAGAACGCGTCATACTCGACTCCGATCTCGCTCGAATCTACGGTGTAACGACAAAGCGGCTGAACGAACAGGTTCGGAGAAACATCAAACGCTTCCCTGAAGACTTTTGTTTCCGACTCACCTTTGCAGAGTTTGATGCGATGCGGTCGCAAAATGCGACCGCATTGAAGCGCAATGTTCGTTACTTGCCGTACGTTTTCACTGAACACGGCGCGATCATGGCGGCAAACGTGCTCAACACTCCTCGCGCAGTTCAGATGAGCGTTTTCGTTGTTCGCGCATTCATCACGATGCGGAAAACTCTCTCGACCAGCAAGGAGTTGCTTGACAAATTAAGAGCGCTTGAAAAGAAGCTCACGAAGCGCCTCGATGTTCATGAGAGCGCTATTGTCGGTGTATTGCAAAGAGTGATGGACATTATTGATCCGCCGCCGGAGCCTGAGCCAAAGCGACGACCGATTGGATTTGGAAGGGAAGTAGAATAAGACTCTTTGCACTCGACGTGACTTTTCCATTTGAGGAAAAAAAATCTGTTGAGACTGTTGTGAACCTCGCGCAGGTTTGGGTTGAGAAGAGTTGAGCGTAAAATTGGAGAAATACGGTTCAGAGGAATTATGGGATATCGTACTATGGATTGTCGCTCCACGTGTGCGCGTTTGCCTTGACAACTGAGGAAGATTACAGTTTCAATTTCAACCATTACAGGAACCAACCATGTCGTACTACACCGTAGCCTTCACTCCTTCGGCGCCAAGCCAGCAACAGGAATTGATTCGACTGATTCGACAGTACAATCAGGACGAAAATCTCTGGCAGTCGCTGGAAGGACGACGACGATTGCGTCGGAAACTATTCCGCCTTAGCCGCAAGCAACACCACGCGTTGGACATCGCAGAGTTTGCGCGCGCGAAGCCACCGGAAGATTGCATTGCGCGACGATTGAGCAACTTCAAGGTTAGATCCGAGAAACGACAATGAATTCCAAGAAAACCAGTCAACTGCCTGCACTTTCTATCGAATCGCTTATTCACACTGTTCGCGGAGAGCGTGTTATCATCGATACGGACCTTGCAAGAGTCTATGGCATCCCTACGTTCCGACTCAATGAAGCCGTCAAGCGCAACTCGGATCGCTTCCCGGAAGATTTTGTCTTTCAGCTCACAAAGGATGAGTACGCAAGTTTGACATCGCAAATTGCGATATCATAGTTTACTATATGGATTGGCCTTATGCCACGAGAGCAAACTTCGCCAAATGCTGTAGCTCGCGTTGAAACTCTGATTTTCACAGTTCGAGGTGAACGAGTCATCTTGGATAGCGACCTTGCTCGGATCTACGGTGTGACAACAAAGCGATTGAATCAGCAGGTGAGAAGAAACTTAGAGCGGTTCCCGGACGACTTTGTATTTCAATTGACAAAAGACGAGTTCGACCGTTTGAAGTTGCAAAATGCAACTTCAAAACAGGGCGTGGTGGTCGGCGTAAACTTCCTCTTGTCTTCACAGAGCTGGTGCAATCATGGCGGCGAATGTTCTCAATAGTAAGCGCGCCGTTCAGATGAGTGTGTTTGTTGTTCGAGCATTCATCACAATGCGAAAAACTCTCTCGACCAGCAAGGAGTTATTAGAGACGTTGCGATTGCTTGAAAAGAAACTCACGAAACGCCTTGATGTTCATGAGAGTGCTATTGTCGGTGTATTGCAAAGAGTGATGGACATTATTGATCCGCCGCCAGAACCTGAGCCGAAGCGACGACCGATTGGATTTGGGAGGGAAGAAACGTGAACCTCGCGCAGGTTTGAGTGGAGAAGAGTTGAAGTATGAACGAGATCGTTACAATAGTTACTCACGACAGACGCTGAATAGAAGAAGGGTTAGCGCAATGGGAAAGAAGAGAACAGCAAGAAAAGAGGTTAAGCCCGACAGTGTGTATGTTGACCAAAAATGGAAGGTAGTAAGTGGCTCCCTCAAGGCGCCCCGTGGTAGAAAAGCACACACACTTTTCAAGAGTTTCGGAGAGAAAATACCTTTTGAGTCATTGTCCAAAGTTGAGAATGAGGTTAAATCTCAACTTGGAAAATACAGAAAATCAGTCGTGAAAGGCGTCTACGTTGCTCAGGATTCAATGACATACCCCAGATACATTGGACGAGGAGACATCTTTGGAAGACTCAAAGCAAGACACGAAAAACAACGTGATGAATTAAGATACTTTTCATTTTACGTTGTGCAATCGGACTATCATGAAAGAGAGATCGAGTCTTTATTGATACATATTGTTGGGCCACTTCTCACTTTCAATCAACGGAAGAAACGCGAGGACATAGAAGCACCCAAAGTAACAGATTTTGAAGCAGGTACTCATTTCATTGAGCGACAAAAGCGAAGGGGTAAAAAAAAAACGAATCGCAGAAGTAAGCTATCAACGGATCGCCTCTCACGAGAGAAATAACGGGCGCGCCGAAGCGCCCCCAAATTCTAAACACTTTTGGTCGCACGAAGCTGGTTCTATTCAGTTGTCCAATTCCTCGATTGTCGGAGACAGCCATGAAATTAATGATAGTGATACTTGGAATTGCATCATACGGCCAAATCTTGGCTCAGAATTCCAGAGAGCGGACAATTCAGGAACTCATGCGTCTTGACAGTGTAACCACGGTGGATGAACTTCGTAGGCTCGGCTACCCAATAGACAAGATGCCTCCACTCAAGCGTGACAAGACCTTCGGCCCTCAAACCCCTGAAAGTCGTGCATGGACGATGCACATTTACAGAGGTGTTAAGGAAGCGCAACAAAAATGGCAAAAGGAGCTGGACGAAAGAAGAAAAACCAAAGATTTAAATTTCCTTGACTCGGTGGGTCTTGCCACAATCTCAGAAGATTCACTCTTCTCTATACTCAAAGGCAAATGGAGACATCCGAACGGATTTACTGTTGATTTCTACGAAGATCATTGGGGAGCGCGTCAAGTCAATTGGGGTAAAAACAGGTTTCGGGTATCATTCCTTCGAACGGAATATTTGCACGAATTCATTCTACGAGTCAAGGATATTCAAGTCTACGACCGCGTTTATGTGAATCAGGAGGATGCAAGAATTAAGTACCTTTCACAACACCGTATGATCCTCACTGGCAAATTGTTCGTTGGCACCTACAAGCGAATCTGGAGATAGAAGCTCGTGTCATATAAATCAAAAACATATCACACAACAATCACGTGAAAGGATATTCATGAGTTTCTTTCAAAGCGTTTGGGGTTTCCTGACTGGAAAAAAGAATACTTTTGATCCAAGAGTAGAGTCTGTGCCCTCAATCTCATTTCCGAGCGAACAGCAAGTTGATGAGTTTGGTATTCTATTTCCTGCGTTAGTTGATGGTCGTCGCGTAGTATGCAGACTCACATATGAACAACTTCAAGATGAGTTCGGCAAAGACAGCGACATCATCAAGATTTTTCTCGCCAATCGCTCTGCAATTGAATCGAGAGCAGCGACTATTATTTCCCAACAGAGAGATGTTAAGGGTCCAATCCTACTAAAATAAAAACACTATGCATCGCACATGGGATCGAAGAGTACAAGAATATAAGAAACCATTGTGTCCCCCCCAATCCCAAAAGTCCTCACCAAATTCTAAAAGCCGTTTGACAAGAACGTGAAGTTATTTAGCCAAAACTTTTATGGAGACTGACATGAGAGCCAAAGGAACCTACACAGTCAAGAAGTGGGAAGAAAAAACGTATGAGCAGATTTCTCCCGAAATGAAAATGACCAAAGCCTCCGTCGAGTATGGCTTCAGCGGAGAACTTGAGGGGAAGGCAACCGTGGAATACCTGATGTTCTACAGCTACGTTGACCCAACAGATCAGCATAAGGCAACGGCTTCGTATGTCGGTCTCATCCGATTTGATGGAACGGTAGCGGGAAGAGCGGGGAGTTTTGTTCTGGAGGACAATGGTACTTTTCAAAGTGGAGCCGCCAATTCCACATTGCGGATTGCCAACGACTCAGGAACGGGCGCTCTTCAAGGAATTACGGGGACGGGAATTTATCGTGCTGACCGAGAGGGTTGTCGTTTTGAGTTGGAGTACAATTTGCCGTAAGGAGGTGAGCAATCCACGGGTGTCAGCGTCCAAACGCTGACACCGTGCGCCGCCCGTCGTCGATTGGTCGACGACAGCCCGGGAACATCTGTTTCATGGCGGCGAAACAAGAGGGTTTCGCAACACCATCCAACTTTTTCCTGAGCAGAAGCTGATGGTGATTATTCTCACCAACCGCAACGAAGGAGAGCCTGCCCATCAAGCAAAAAAGATTGCGGAAATGCGTTTGCGAGAATAACGAAAGTCGCACGTTAGCGCTTTATCTTGCAAGAAAGAATGATTATCATATTGCAGTATTTCTTCGAGCGACACTCCGGAATTGCAATCTCTCTCAATACCTACATACAGTAACACAACAGGAACGCGTCATGGCTGACTACACCTTCGCCTTCACTCCTTCAGCTCCGAACAACCGACAAGAGTTGCTTCGGCTCATTCGACAATTCAATCGAGACGAACTTCTTTGGTTTTCGTTGGAAGGAAGAAGAAGATTACGCCGAAAACTCCTCAAGCGTAGTCATCAACAGCACCACGCATTGAATATGGCTGAGTACGCGAACGCGAAACCGCCGGAAGACTGCGTCGGACACAACCGCACGAACTGATACTCCCGGAGACTACATCACGAAACTTGAGGTACCAAATTGGTACCTCAAGTTGCAGTACAAACAACAACTACTTTGGGAGAGTCTTTATGTCAGCGAGCAAAAGCCTGAAGAGATATGAGGGGGAAATCCGCAAAGCGATTCAAGACCGCATCTTTCGACTTCGCGGTGAAGATGTGATACTTGATTTCCATCTGGCAGAATTCTACGGCGTCGCGACAAAGGCGTGCCGCACTCCACGCTTTTCTATCAAATGAGTGCGGCATGAAACGAAACCTCAAACGATTCCCCGACGACTTCATGGTCAAGCTTACAAGAACGGAAGAAGATTTCGTGAAGGCGAAATTCCTTTCTTCTTCGTGGGGCGGGAGACGACACGGCTTTATGGCGTTTACCTACAAAGGAATCGGGATGATGTCCGGCTTGTTGACGTCCCACAAAGCGATTCAGATCAACATTCTCATCATCAGGACGTTCGAGTACATTCGACTGATGTATCTCGAAAACAAAGACTTCGCACGGCGCTTCGATGCAATTGAAAGTCATCTGATCGCGCAAGAGGAAAGAATCAGCCAACTCGCTGATGAGGTCTTGCTTCTTCGAGAAGAAAAAGGAAAATCGAACGTCAGCTTCGGTTTTGTCGGCGAGCCGAACGTACAATACAAAGTAAAACGAAAACAAAAGTAAATTCTCCTTTCCCGCATTCAAAACAAATAGGGAGTAATAAATGGAACATCAACCAACAACGACCAGCAGCTTACCGGCAAATGCTTACACGGAACTGAAACCGGGAGAAGAATACCGCCCGATCATGAGTCCGACCGGGCAGCCTCCCGAGGTCACCGCCTGGTCGGTAGTCTGGGGCTTGCTGATGGCGGTTCTCTTCTCAGCCGCTGCAGCGTATCTTGGTTTGAAGATCGGCCAGGTCTTCGAGGCGGCAATCCCTATTGCAATCATCGCCGTCGGGCTCTCTGCCGCAACACGAAGAAAGAACGCTCTTGGCGAGAATGTCATTATCCAATCCATCGGCTCCACTTCGGGTGCAGTTGTTGCCGGAGCGATCTTCACCATTCCGGCACTTTACATTCTTAATCTGAACGCGGAATTCTACAAGATATTCCTGGCGTCGCTGTTCGGGGGCGTGTTTGGTATTCTGTTTCTCATTCCGTTCAGAAAGTACTTCGTCGCTGAAATGCACGGGAAGTATCCTTTCCCCGAAGCGACGGCAACAACAGAAATCCTGGTCGCCGGCGAAAAAGGCGGCAAGCAGGCTCTTGTTCTTGTTGTCAGCGGCATCATTGGCGGCGTCTACGATTTTGTTGTGGCAACATTCGGCTGGTGGAGTGAAGTCTTTACCTCACGCGTCATTTTCATAGGTCAGGAACTGGCAGACAAAACGAAGCTTGTCTTCAGGATGAATATCGGGGCAGCAGTCATGGGACTCGGCTACATTGTCGGCTTGAAGTATTCTGCAATTATTTGCGCAGGCTCATTTGTCTCGTGGTATCTTCTTATTCCTCTTGTCTCATACTTCGGCGCAGGGCTTACAAGTACCATCGGGGCAAACGTTACGCTCTTAATCAAAGATATGTCTCCCGAACAAATTTTCAGCACCTATGTACGTCACATCGGCATCGGCGGCATTGCGATGGCGGGCATCATCGGCATTATCCGTTCCTCAAAGGTCGTCGCCTCCGCCTTTTCTCTTGCTTCAAAGGAATTGCTTGGCGCAAAGAAAATGGTTGAGGATAAACTGCGCACGCACCGCGACATCACGATGAAGACCATTTCTATCGGCATCATTGTAACTGCACTCGCCGTGTTTGTGTTCTTTTACATGGGCGTAGTGAATAGCTTCACCTACGCACTCATTGGTATGCTCATCGTGCTTATTGTCTCCTTCCTGTTCACCACCGTGGCAGCAACCGCAATTGCGATTGTCGGAACAAACCCGGTCTCCGGCATGACGCTGATGACATTGATCCTTTCATCCGTGATTCTTGTCTCTGCCGGACTCAGCGGCACTTCAGGAATGATTGCCGCACTGTTGATTGGAGGCGTTGTGTGCACCGCCCTGTCTGTTGCAGGCGCTTTCATTACCGACTTAAAAATCGGCTACTGGCTTGGATCGTCTCCCTATAAACAGGAGCGATGGAAATTTCTCGGCACTCTCGTTTCTGCCGCCACTGTAGGGTACGTCATCCTCGTGCTGAACGAAACATATGGATTCACCGGTCAGGGAGCGCTCGTTGCACCGCAGGCAAACGCAATGGCGGCGGTTATACAGCCGCTCATGGCAAACCAGCCCGCCCCCTGGATGCTGTATGTTGTGGGAGCGCTGCTTGCTCTTGTACTTACGATGATCGGTGTGCCGGCGCTGGCATTTGCCCTCGGCATGTACATCCCTCTCGAACTCAACACCCCCTTGCTGGTTGGCGGTCTGATCGCTCACTTCGTTTCGACACGCAGCAAAAATGAGAAACTGAATAACGCACGCCGCGAGCGCGGAACGCTTATTGCTTCGGGCTTCATCGCCGGCGGAGCCTTGATGGGCGTCGTGAGTGCATTCCTCAGGTTCAAAGGGTACAACTGGGTCAACGTCGAGTGGATGGAATCTCACGCGGCTGAGATGGTCTCGCTCGTGATGTTTGCTGCCATCTGCATGTATATGATCGCAGACGCAATGAGAGCAAAGGAAGAGTAGCTTTCACGTTATGGAGAGACGTTGACCCGTCGGTTCGTCGAATAGACCCGTAGGGTCAACGTCTCTCCTTTTTATTACTGGTCAACTGAATGTCTGATATCCCCCTCCCATCGTCCCCCCAGATTGGTGTTGGCGCCGTTGTTTTCAAGGACAAGAAAGTTCTGCTGGTGAAGCGCGCTCGACCACCCGCAGAGGGCTTATGGGCAATTCCCGGCGGACGGTTGAAACTTGGCGAAACTCTTCAACAAGCTGCCGAGAGGGAAATTCTTGAAGAGACGGGAATTGTTATTCGTGCAACTAAGCCAATCTACACATTTGATGTTATTGAACGTGATGAAGCAGGAAGAATTCAATTTCATTACGTGATTGTTGACCTTGAAGCCGAATACATCAGCGGCGAGCCGAAGGCAGGCGACGATGCCCATGAGGCGCGATGGATTGCACCGGACGAACTCTCGTCTCTTCCGGTCAGCGACAAAACGCTTGAGCTGCTAACAGATGTTCTTCATTTCAACAAATAGGTTTTTCATTCTTCTACATCACTTACGAAGGGAGATTTAATGCGACGCACCATCCTTACCTTCACGCTCTTTCTCAGCCTTGCATTCAGTCAGGAAAAATCCCGAGAGGAGAGTGATACAACTACCATCAGGAAAATTTGGAATGAAGGAACAGATAAATCTCAAGTGATGGACATTCTCCAGTATCTTACGGAAGTTTGCGGACCGCGGCTCACCGGCTCGCCACAATACGTGAAAGCAGCGAACTGGTCAATCAAGAAAATGAACGAATGGGGACTTGCCAATGCACATCTTGAAGCATGGGGACCATTCGGCAAAAGCTGGTCGCTGAAAAACTATTCTGCAGTCGTACTCGAGCCCGACGTGTTCCCTCTTCTCTCCTTCCCGAAAGCATGGTCTCCGGGCACGAAAGGCGAAGTGCAAGCGG
>Ga0209514_10006961_pt1 | contig 13575 bp, 15 predicted proteins | sample Subgrocontami58m_FD_187452 | JGI IMG/M metagenome (GOLD analysis project Ga0209514, IMG submission 187452) | Subsurface groundwater microbial communities from S. Glens Falls, New York, USA - GMW37 contaminated, 5.8 m (SPAdes) (version 3) | ecosystem: Environmental > Aquatic > Deep subsurface >...
TAACTTGGTTGCTGAGAATCTAGCTCAGGACGCACAGGTTATTATCGGCGCAAGAATCAATAAGGAATTCGAAGGCAAGGTAAGAGTCATAACAATTATGACAGGTGTTAAATCTCCATATGTTCTTGGAAGAGAACGAGAAGAAGTTTCCAGAAATCAGATGTCACGAGAGATGTCAGATTTAGGGATTGAAGTCTTCAGATAATCCCAGACACCAATGGTTTCTGAGATGCGTCTTCCTTTTAGGAAGTTTTTATTTTAAACATAAATCGGTGGGTTCGGAAACGAACCCACTATTTTTTTATTTTATTGGATTTTTATGATAAGATTGTTTTATAAAAATCGAACTGAACTGCCGGGAGGTCGAGATAATAATTCTCTATATTCTCTTTCTTCTGTTGGAGTAAATTCTGTTTCTAGAGCATCTGCTTTGTCTTTAGCGGCTCCCTCCTGTTTATAATGCATCTTTTCTCTTTTTTGCCTTGATTCTGCTATCCAGCTTCTATATCTTCCAAGAGAAACCTGCAATTCTTCTCTTAATCTCTCTCCTTCCTTAAGATTTATTTTGGCTTCTTTGGCTATTTGGTCATATGGCTCTTTTCCAAGATATAATTCTTTTAACTGCTCTAAAGTTTCAAATGCCTTGTTTATGGTTCCTCCAACACTGCTAAAAATTAATTCGAGACTAATCATCTGCTTTGCTTCGTTCCTGTTTCTTTCTTGTTGTTCTCTTAAGGATAATACTTGTTCTGGCTTATTCATATAGTCCGATATTATCTCTAGTTTTTAAAGAATTCTGTTCTTCAGAATATGTCTTATTCTTACTATTAAAATATACTATCTTGCTGATGAATATAAAATTATTCTAAGCTATATCCTCCAACATATATATCCCAAAATATACTTTATAGAATATAATTAAGAATTAATCAACTGTGAACTTTTCTCATATATTCAGTATATTCTTTTCCTCTTTTTAAGAGGGTTCCATCTTGCATTATCCAGGCAGAGTCATATTCAAACGGTTTAGCTTTACTTTTTTCTTCAGCTTTATACATTTCTATTCTAAATAGTGCTCCTGGCGGAGTTAATGAATCACTACCGTCTACAGCTTTAATTTCAACTGAAACATTTTTGGAACTGGGCGATTCAATTTCAACTAAACCTTCTTCAAATAATGTAACTTCAAGTTTACTATTTTTTAGACTTGGCATAATTAAGGTTTCGTTTCTGCGTTTATAAGTATTTATTCATTCATAATCAGATATTGTAATCTATATCCTCCAAAATATACATCCCAAACTATATATCACAGAATACACAAGCCAGATTTAAGTCTGGCTGCCTTCGACAAACCTGCGGGGTTTCATGAATTTGTTTTTCCAAGTATCAAAGAATAGAATCATGTCTAATTCGGGCTTGGATTTTTGTTTGCTTTTTCCCAGTTCATAGCCAATCGGGAGGATGGCTTCAACTGTAATGTTATCAGGAATTCCTAGAACTCTTCTGACTGTTTCATCTGAGAAAGCGCCTATCCAGCAAGTAGCCAAACCAAGATCAACTAATTTTAACATTAAGTTTTCTATTGCTGCTCCTGCTTGTTGATGCCCGTACATTTTTCCTCTTTCATAGTATAACTTATCTAAGTCTTTTCTATCTGTGCAAACAACAAGAAGATATGCAACGTCTTCTAGAAAATTCTGTTGGGCTGCTGTTGCGAGTTGCTTTATTTTTTCTTTATCTTGAACAAGAACATATCTAATTGCATGAACATTTCCTGCGAGGGGAGCTCGTTTTGAAGCATCTATTGCTTCGATAACATCTTGATAGGCTGGCTTTTTTTCTTTTTTGAAGCTATGTACCGAATGCCTCTCTTTTATTGCTTTATCTACATCCATGTTAAGTTATAGTAGAATCAGGGATATATAAATTTAAGGTTTTTGTGGGATGGATTTTGGACTTAACCTGCTTACTCTCTGAACCTCTCAACCCGAACATATGACTCTCGGATTACTATTCAATTATCAAAATAATTTTTCCACACAATCTAAAGAATATAATTTCTGTGGAAAAATTAAAATAGTAACTTAATATGATTTATCGGGCAGAAGCTTTATTCGAGTGGGTAGATTTTGGGGTGAAGCATTTTAGTTTATCTCTTCCTGAATCGAGTTTCATAATCGTTTATAAAATGAGGGATGTGAGAAATAAAATCTTCAGTTTCTTCTAGCCATTGGGTTCTCTGGCTTGAGCAATCTGGCTTGATTGTGAGATGGCATATATTCTCTTTTGAATCGTAAAATATTCGAATTGCGGTATCTTTGCCGAATTTGCGTGATTCTTGATTAATGTATAAAACTATTTCTTCCAATAAATCATAATTATAAGGTTTTACTACTATTCCTGTATCAATCAAATCTTTTAATTCGAAATTAGGGCGCATATAGCTTTCTACTTTTGCTATTCGATGCTCGTGAAGAGTTTTATCTATTTTTAAAATTTGCTCTTCAAATTTATCCTTTGATTTCATTATTAGAATAATCTTCTAAACTATTTATATTTTAATATAATCCCGATTAGATAAGAAACGCCCTCGCAAGGACTCGAACCTTGGACCCCATGATTGCTGTATTTTGATTTTTAACAGTCACGTGCTCGTACCAACTGAGCTACGAGGGCCTATAAGCTTTTCAGCTTAAATTCTTAAGAAAAGTAGTTTTTAAAAGGTTATGCTTTTGATTTTTTTAAGAATTATAGTGATTTATTGGATTCCGGCTTTTTGCTTTGCATTTTCTTCTTCGAGATAGGCAAAAACATTTGAGTGCTTGCTGCCCGCTATTAGTTTTCTTAGGGCATAAGCTGCTCTTTTAACATCTTCATTATGGCCGATAATACTGACGTGATTATCGTGCAGAACTATGTCACAGTTTGTTAAAAATTCTATGTTTCTCAAAGCTTTTCTTTGAGTTCCAATTATTCTTGCCCTTACTTGAGACAGGTCTTTTCTATGGGAAATTGCTTTAATTGGTATTTTTAGAAAAGCAAATTCTTCATTTTTCAAATCAAGAGCTTGAAGAACTGTGAATCCCATGCTCATTGCTTCTATAACCTCGCGGGCAATAAGCTCATTTTCTGGATTGCCTTCGATTGTAATTATTCCGTTGCTAGTATTGAACTTTAATTTAACTTTTAAAGAATTTTCAATAGCTTTTTTGTTTTGTATTATTTTTCTTACGCTTTCTGAATATATTTGCTCTGTCATTATGTAAGGAAACCAAGTTTTCCCTGACAATCAACCTTCCTTTGATTGTGGTTCAATTTCCCTTTAATCATCTTAGAACTCTGCTCGTTTTAGCATTTTTAATTTATTTGTTTTCATTTTCTTAAATACTAAAATTCATCCTTGACGCCTTTTAGATAGCCTTTTCTTTCTAGCCATTGAATTGCTGCTGGCGTGTAGGAAAATAGGATATCGCCTTTTTTATCGCCTTCGAACTCCCAGGGCTGAACTAGAACTATATTTCCAGGACGTATCCAGAGGGCTCGTTTTAGTCTTCCTGGAACTCTGCAGTTTCTTTGCTTTCCGTCAAAGCAGGAGATTAACATCCTATTAGCGCCTAATCTTTGCTCAACTTTTCCTAGAATTTCGTTTCCGCGAGGAATTCTGATTCTTCCCATTGGCTGACCAGGTTGCCCATTAGGAGTTTGATTTTCTGAGCCTTCGCTAAGACTTTCACCAAATTCTTCTGTGTTCTCTTGATTATTATCTTGCGGATTTGCCATGTGTAATAGAAAGAAAAGGGGTTTTTAAAGATGAGGATTGATAATATAAATGCTTAAAAACCGATTTTATTATTAATTGAAATGGCGTTGTATGATGTTCGTGGGAAAATAATCTATCTAGATATGTCTGAGGTAAATCGTATAGTATCTATTTATGAAAACTTTGGGGCTCGAGTTGAAGCTCTCAATGCAGGAGATTCAAGAGTTCATGCTAATTGCTTACTTAATGGAGAGATTGGTGAAGTTAGAAGATTGCCCCAAGAAATAAGATATGGGAATGGTTTTAATGGGCTTACAGATAGAGCATTAACTGATTTAGAAAAAAGATGCAAGAAGATATTGGGAAAAAAGTAATTCTAATTTAAAATTATAACAGAACTATTGAGAATTGTGGTCTAAATTAAGCTTTTACAGAAGAATTAAAATTAATCTGATAAGTAGTATCTCCTAAAAGAATTATTGCAAAATCATATTTAGGCGTTAATCTTTTTAGAGTTGCCCCCCTACTTTCTGGCTTTAATTGGATTACTTCTTCAATTTTTTCATCTAATGGATGAATTCTTATTTCTTCTAATGATCCCAAACTTATTTCAAGATTACTTTTTGTTTGAATACTATATTCCTCATGTAATTTTTCCATAGCCGATTCTAATCTTTCATGGTCTTTTTTGTTTTCTGCCCTGTAAAATATTTTTACCATTTTATGAATATCAATGAATAGTTTTTAAGGATTATTGTCATTTAATATATATTATAATAATATTAACGCAACAGGCACGCCCTGAATTTTGACTATGCCCTCTGGCTTGATTAATCCTGCTTTTAATGCTACTTTTATTGATTCATCTCCAACTATGTTAAAGGTATAATCTTCTGCGCAGCCCATTTTTATAATATCGAGAACTTCTGCCTCTGTTTTTTCCTCGCCTTTGAAAAAATGCTCGTTTACTTTAATCTCTCTGGCGCCTTCTTCAAAGGTCTTTCCAATAAGATTAGAATCACAAATAGCTATTACAGTCCTGTAGGAATCGTGAACTTTTACTAACATAACTCTATGAAAAACTCCTTATTTTTAAATCTAAGCCCTAAAATTCTTAGAGCTACATTTACTTAAATTATAATAAAATAATAAAAAGCCGATTTACTTCAATCCGCCCATTCTGCAAACAGTTGTTCCGCAATTGCCGCACTTTCCCTTTGCTATTTTTGTTCCTTTGGAAGTTTTGCTTTCTTTTGCGTCTTTCATTTCAACTTTCTTTTTGCATTTTACACAATATCCTTCTGTCATTTTTGGCCTCCCTTAATAGTATTTTATTATATCTTAGCTTTTTAAACCTTGTTGATAACGGGTTTTATTAATGTCCATAAACTTAAACCACACCATTTATGGTGTGGACGTAGCTGAGGACTGGTTTAAGTTTTGGATCACTGAAAATTGCTAAATTTTCAGGGCAGGAAATTTCATTGAAATTTCCTTCATCCAAAAAACAAGGGGCTTTACAAACCCCCACTTTTAAGTGTGGGTGACACATTGTTTTTTTGATTTTGTTTTTAGAAAGGTTTATAAAAAAGCGAAATTAACCTATAAAATGGCAAAAGAGGTTAAGAGTCTAATAAGTGACTCTGGATACAAAAAATCGCTTAAATTAGCGGCAATCTCAGGAATTATAGTGTTTGTTTTGGCGATAATAGGAGCAATAATTTCTACATTGCTTAAAAACAATCCTCAAGTCGCATCAATTTGGTCGGTTTTCCAAGGATTTTTTATAAATCTTTTTTTTATATTGTTTACTTATGGATTTTATGTTCTTGGAAAAAAGTATAATTCGAAGTTTTTAAGAATTATTTCTTTAATTACAATAATTCTAACAGTGGTTGCTTATCTAGGTTCTTTATATCTTGGCACGACTATTGCTCCTGAAGTTACTAATACTGTAAATGCTCAGCTTCAGTCTATGGGGTTAACGGCTGGTGTAGAGATGACTGCTGAACAAGCTGCTGCTTTTTGGGCAGGTATATTTCAGAATTCAAATGTGCTTATGCTATTATCTTCATTTGGCGTTTATTTGCTTGTGATATCTATTATTTCAATATTATTTGGAGCTGCATTGATAAAAATAAGAAAAAATATTAAATATGCCATGACTGCCGGAATTTTAGAAATTGCAGGAATTGTTACAGCTGTAATTATAATTGGCGTTTTTGCTTTATTAGCGAGCTATGTATTCCAGATAATAATTCTTTTTAAGGAAGCGAAGAAGTAAAGCATATTTTCTATAGCAGGCTTAAAATTCCTATTGATTTAAAACAACTTCATCGTGATGGCTTTTAATTACTAATGTAGGGAAGCTATTATATTTTAGAAACAGGCTTTTTTGCCCCGCAAGCTAAGCAGTGAATAAAGTGAAACTCACCATCTTTCATTATTTCTGTATCTGGCTTTTTGCATTCTTTGCAGATTACATACCGCTGAACGTAAAGCGCTATTTTTTCATTAATAATGGAGCTAGAGATTTTTCTTGTTAAAACAAGTCTATCACCTTTCATGCTACCTGGAGCGGCAAGCTCGCGTAGGAGAAATTTAAGCATGGGGGCGCAATCTCTTCTTACATAACTACAGATTTGCTTGAAATTAGTAACTATTGTCTTTGTTCCTTCTATATGGCCTTCTACTTTTGGAATTTCGAACCTATCTATTTTAGATTCGATTGGCTTGATTTTTTTATAGGCTTCTTCTAGTAGCTTATCGTAGTTTTCTTTAGTTTCCATAAAGAATTTAGAATTAGGGAGTTTTTAAAGATTGAGGATTGCTTGCTTCGCTCGTTTAAAGGCTCATTCACAATTTGCGCTTCGCGTCATTTAGAATTTTAATAATGCTCTAAATTCGGGATTTGCGGGCTGCTTGAAACTTTGTTGGGGGTTTTATTGCATTATTAGTTTTTTTCAAGAATAAGGTTTACAAAACTAATTTTATCCCAGCCATCGCACTTTTCCTGGTCGAGGCTCGTAAATCATGCCGTCTTCAAGAAGTTTCATAATTTCTGAATTTATTGATTCTGGAGAGGCTGTTTTTACTTTCAGAATAATATCTTCTGTGCCGATTCCTCCTGAATCAGAGCCTGTTTTGATTAAATCAATGATTATATCACGGGTTTCGAGGGATTTTTCACTTTTTACTTCGGTTTTTTTGCCTGATTTTTTTTCGAGCTCTAACTTTCTAACTAAAAGATAGCGAGGATCTGTCTTTTTTACTATTTCTGGAAGAATATAGAGCTCGCGATTATAGCTTCTGAGAACTCCAATCACTGTTATTGTATCTCCCTGGCTTAAATCGTTGAACCTCGCAGTATCCTCTCCAAAAACTTTAAGCCGTATTTGTCCAGAAGCGTCGTCTATCGTAAGTGTTGCATATTTTTTATCGCCTTCGCTCGAAAATTTGTCAATTATATTGGCAATTATATTAATACGCATTATTTTTTTATCTCCAAGCTCGAGAAACCTAAATCTTTCTTTTATTATTGTGCTTGGTGTTGCTGTAGGGTCTGGACTAGCTTCTTGAGGTACGTCTTCGACTATGGGTGTTCCTGCAAGAATATCGCCTATTTTAAGCTTGTACGCTGTCTCTCTCTTTTTGAAGTCTGCCATAATGTTTAAAGTTTTTAGCGCTTTTTAAAGATTTATGTAGCTTTGAGTATATCTGATAATTCAGGAAAAATATTTTTTTCTTTTGAGGGTGATAGTTTTCTTTTATTTTAAAATTGGGTTTAATACCCCGTGCTCTTGGCACCCGTCCAATTTTAAAAGACTAAAATTAATCATACTTTTTGCACAAAACCTTTTCTTGGCTCGAAAATATCGCCTGAAGCCCTAAGCTTCTGAATAGCATCATCTATCTCTTCGCGTGTCATTTTTCCGATAAGTTCTTTTTCAAGCTCCTCTAATGGAATGAATTTTCCAAGCCTCTCTTCTAATTTACTTATTGTTTCTCTAAGAAGGATAACCTTGCTTCTTTGCGAAGTCGATACTCCAATAGCAATTCTGTCAATATCAAAACTTTTTGTTTCTGGATCATAACCTACTTGCATCATATAGTATTTTATTATTTCAATTGCGATTTTTGCATCTTCTTTTGTCACTTTTTTGCTTAATCTCATTTTTGCGTGAGCTTCTGATAATCTTACTAGGGCTTCTAATTGCCTTGCTGAAATTGGGATAGAGCGAATACCTGCGGAATCTGCATGAGCAGGAGCGTTTCTCATTCGAACATAGAACTCCCGGATTTCTTTTACTGCTTCATCGGTGAGTATTGGTTTTATTTTTTGTTTTGCATGAGCAACGTATTTTCTGAATAAATCTCTTTCAACAGGAGTGACTCTATCATCTTTCTGGTATTGCGCCAGAACATGAGATGCAATTGACTCATCGCGAAATTTATCAGGCATATCTCTTAGTACAAAGATTACATCGAATCTGTTAATAAGGCTTGGAGGGAGGTCGATTTGCTGAGCTATTGTCTGAAAAGGTTCAAATCTGCCTAATTTTGGATTTCCTGCTGCAAGAACAGAAGTTTGGGCTTGGAGGCTGGCTTGAACATTGGCTTTTGAAATTGTCACAGTATTGTGTAGAACCATACCATTTGAAATGAATGTGTGGTAAGGTTCTATTGTAACATCATAAACCCATTTAATATCATCATTTTTAATTTTAGAAACTTCTTTTATTTTATTCCATCTAGAATATCCAAAAGCCAATTTTTTAAGTTCATTTATTTCTGCTATAATTTCTTTGTTATTCTTATTTATTGCATATTTTTCTGCAATTAAAACAAGTTTCTGCAAAAATAATCTTTGTTTTTCTACATGCAAATCTATAGAATGACCTACTTCTTTATTCATAGAAATATTCAGCTTTTTAAATATCTCACTTATTTTATCGGTGCATCCAGGGATAATATCTCTTATCGTTTTATAAGTCTTTTCTTTTTCTATATACTCCTTTAATCTCCGTTTTTTATGTTCAGATAAAAAGGAAATGTCTAAAAGATATTTTTTAAGATTTTCCTGTCCGCTGATATCTACTTTCCACGTATTTTTATCTCTAAATATGGAAGAAGTTATTCCAAATCTTAAAAGTAAATCAACTACTTGCTCCGTTATATTTAAATTTTCTGTGCTGAGGCTAACTCTACATCCATTTCTTTTTTCTAAAACTACTGTCCCATCTCCATCGAATAATGCTCTTAAGAGATATTTCACGTTTTCTTTTGGAAATGCCATTACTTTATCAGGTATCTTTTTTAATATACCTTTTTCTAATAATAAAGGGTCTAAATTCTTCATATAATCTGCTACTTTTTTTGATATAACTCTCACTGCAAATTGATGTTTTCTTTTTGTTATTCCTGCTTTGATTCCAAAAAAGCTTTCAACAGCCTGTTTGTAATCCTCTATTAAAGTTTCGTTATTATTCCAAAATTGTATTCCATTTTTCTTGCCCCTATTTAGTTCATAGCAACCATCAGAGATATGATAGCCTAAAATCTTGCAAAGAATATCATTCTCTTTTTTGTATTCTTTTTCTCTAACCTTTAAATAAGAAGGAGTCGGGAAATAATCTGAATTTGTTAGTTTTTCGGCAGGAATGATTTTTATTTTTCCTTTTTTAACAACCCAACAGGGATGTTCTGGGGTAACGGTAATCTCCCTGCCATTTGTTAATTTTATTCTTATGAATTCTTTAGGTGCGATATGTCTGCTTACTTTTGAAGCTCTTACTGGAAAATGATTTGTAAAGTCTGTGGAAAGCAGTTCAGTATTATTCGTTTCTAATATTTCGCAATCTTTTCCAAATATAACTTTATCTTTATTATTTTCTATCAAATTATCCACATATTCCCCAATTTTAACATATTCTCCATTTGATAACATTAATTTAAAATCAGGGAGCATGCATTGCTGCTCAAGCGCTTCGTGCATTGCGCTTCTATCGTTAGGGTCCATTTTTTCTATTTCATCGATGCAAACAATTCCTTTGTTTGCAAGAACCATTGCTCCTGCTTCAAGCGCCCAGCCTTTTAAAAATTCATCTTTCACGACAGTAGCAGTAATACCTGCTCCGCTTGCTGCTTTACCTACAATATATCTGCCTTTAGGAGCCATTTCTGAAATAAATTTTAGTGTGACGGAATTATGAACTCCTATACCATTTGCAACAAAAGTATTTGTTGAGGGGATTGATAAATCATATACCTCTTCATTCTTTTTTTCTAATATTTCTATATGATTTATTTTTGACCATATAATGTTGCTATTTGCAATTTTTTTAAGAGTTTCTAATTCTGGAATGGGCTGTTTGGCTGTTTTTTCAAATTCTTTAATTAACCTCAATAATCTTAATCTTCCAATTTCATTTCTTTTTTTTACAGTTCTCATTTCTGCGGCCAAAGTTCTATTTCCACCAATTCTTTTATTATAGCCCAATTTTTTCACAATTTCATAAATTAAGTCTCCACAAGGAATTTGATTATTGTAACTATAAATTGGATGGTTATTATAGGAACTTATTTTTCTTCCTATAATCTCCATATCTTTTAAAAAAGCGGCAATCATAGGAGTCGGAATAGAAAGTGAATAGTAATCTGTTTCTTGATTTTTATAAATATAATTTCTTTTTTTAATTTTATTTAGAATACCAATTGAAAATAATAAATCAGAAGTGTTTTCAGCTAATTGTTTTGAAGTTGTTATTAATTCAAAACCCTTTAATGTTTTTTTATCTTGAATTAGTCTTCCATCCCCAGAAAATAACCCTGAAATTAAACCATAGATGAATTCCTTGGGAGAAAAGAAGGCAAACTCCGGCATTTTCTTAATTCTAGAAAAATTTCCTTTAATTCCCCTTTTTAATGCTTCTAAATGGTTTTTATCATAACAATGAGTTTTTAAGATATCTGAAAGATTTTTTGAAAATATAGAAACTTTGTTATCTTGTTGATTGTAGTTAAGACTCATTTTTTTTGAGAAATTTACAACTTTTTTTTGAATTTCTTTATTTTGATTGGATATTTCAATTGTTTTATTGTTTTTTATGTAGCCTTCTGATAAAAATATGCCGATAAAAAAACCGAAATTATAGTCTAGCTTAATTTTATCGGGAAGAATTTTTGAAGTACTTGTTTTTTTATTGAAGAAATTGGAATTAAAATATTTAAATTTTTCTTTATGGTAATTAATAGGTATAGGAAGATAAGTGTTTTTTGTTAGTTCTTCTCCTTTTATTGAAACGATTTCTCCTGATTTTGAGAGAGTTATAAAAGAATGGTCTTTTGTTGCAATTATTTGTTTTCCATGATTTGTTTTAACCTGTATTAAATCTTTTTCTGGAAGATGTTTGATTATTTCCTCTACGTCGTCCCATTTTGGCTCCTGTGATATCATATCTAGAGTTAGAACTTTTAAATTTTTCGGAAATCTTTTAAATTTAGCATGAATATGTTCAATAGTATCATAACCGGTTTCTTTATTAGAAATATACATAACTTTTTCATTTTTTCCTATCGATTTCGCGACGCCAGGATCCCCTATAAGCAAAACATGAATATCTCCTCTTTTTACTGAATGGTCTTTTCCGACTTTTCTGCATCCACCAAACATTTGAAGAACAAGAGCTTTTTTAATTTCATCATAGCCCCAGATGCTTGGAGCGATGCTGGCTGATAGTTTGTTGAATACTTTTGGGTCAGCGGCTAGTTCCTGGATTTGCCTTTCGTCTTCGTCAGATATTTTTACTTCTTCATAAGTTTCTTCTAGTGGAATTATGTTATTTGCTTCTATTGCTAAGTCAAATCGCGTTGAAATTGAGCCTGTTTGAAGGGGAACAGGTATTTCTTTTAATATTCCTATAACTCTGACACGGCTTCCAGGAGTTGTTTTTTCTTCCATTCTGGGTTCAACTAAGTCTTCTTGAAGAAAAACTGCCATTCTTCTTGGCTGCTCTCCGCCGCTAAGAGATTCAGGAGACTCTTCTATTACTAATCTTTGAGCATCGACCATTTCTTTGCTCTTTAGTGTAAATTGACCTTTTCTTCCGCATGAGCATTTGCTGGGTTCTCTGAATTTTTTTTCTATTTGAAGAACAGAAATTATTGTTCCGCAGGTAGGACATTCAAATTTAGCAACTACGACTTGAGGACGGACATCAGAAGCTTGCCTGACGATGCCTTCTATTGAAAGCATCCTATTAAGGTGTTTTGCTCTTATATGCCCTATTTTTGAGTGCTGGGTTTCTGGAATATTCAGTAGGCGAACTCTTGCGTTTTTGATTAATCCGAGGTCATCAAGCGCTGTTTCGAGAATTTGGAATATTTCTTCAGGCGAATTAATGAGTTCGTCTGCTAACTGGTGCGAGAAAGAAGCTAAATCATTAAAATCTATTTGTATAACTCTCTTATCTTCACGAATGCTTTGACCAATTTCTTTTCTATAGGTATCAAAGAACCGCTTAGCTTCGGCTACTCTTTCTTCCATTTCCCTTTTTTCTGCCATAGAATATGAACTGGTTTCTGCTTTATAAATAATTATGCAATTTAATATATCTATTTAGAAATAGGGGGTTTAGGGGGATTATTGAGTGTATTTTGGTTTGGATGGAATTTCTGGTAGCTCTTTTCGCAGTTCGTTAATCCTTCTAAGCCTATAGGCTGCTCTTTCAGCAAGTTCATAAGCGAGTTCGCGGGTCATTGGTCTTGAAGCGCTGCATGCGCTTGCAGATTCAATATTCAATCCTCTAAGAGGAGTATCTTCAATAGGTATAGACAATTTGGATAATTGTGTGGATATAAAATCCAAATTCTCTATCTACACAATTCTAAAAGAAGTAACTTAATCAACCGAATTGTGTATATCTGAGTCATAACCATAACTTTTTGAAGGTTTTGGAGTTTATATATTTTTGCTTAAAAATTCTAGAATTAATTATTTTTTCATTCGTTTTGTAACTTCACGAATCTTCTTGTTAAGCTGTCTCATAGAATCTTCTAACTGAGGACGGTTTTTTGTTCCTGTGCAGACTAACTTACCGTTGCTAAATAACAAAAATGTTGCATTTGGCTCAACTAATTTGTAAACTAAGCCTGGGAATTGTTCCGGCTCATATTCTGTATTTTCAAGTTCTAAAGCAAGCATATTTAAATTAAGATTAATGTTGATGCTTCCAGAGGCAACTATGTTTTGAACAGTTATTTTTGGAACAATTGTGACTTTAACTCCAATTTTTCTTAGCTGTTTTATAACTTCTTGGATAACTTCTTTAACTTGCGCTATTGATTTTGTTCCTGTGCAAACTAAATTTCCTGAACTAAAGACGAGAACAGCTGACTTTGGTTTTTTAACTCGGAGAACTAAGCCCGGAAACTGTTCGGGATTATATTCTGTATTTGGAAGGGTTTTTGCAAGCTTTGTAAGAGGAACATCTTTCTGAAGAGAAGTAGTTGCTACAATATTTTGAATTTTTAAGGAATCTTTAGTCATTTTTAGTATTTGTGCTTGAGGTTTTTAAAGGATTTGGGTTTATAAAGCTTTCTATATTTCTCGAGGAGAGTATCTGGGGTTTTTAAAGAGAAATTAGGTATAACTCAGTCCATAAAGTGAAACGAAAGAGCACAAAACTAGACCGTCTTATAATGTCCATAAACTTAAACCACACCATTTATGGTGTGGACGTAGCTGAGGACTGGTTTAAGTTTTGGATCATCCAAAAAACAAGGGGCTTTACAAACCCCCACTTTTAAGTGGG
>Ga0209514_10006963_pt1 | contig 13573 bp, 15 predicted proteins | sample Subgrocontami58m_FD_187452 | JGI IMG/M metagenome (GOLD analysis project Ga0209514, IMG submission 187452) | Subsurface groundwater microbial communities from S. Glens Falls, New York, USA - GMW37 contaminated, 5.8 m (SPAdes) (version 3) | ecosystem: Environmental > Aquatic > Deep subsurface >...
GGCCGCGTGCCGCCCGCCTCGGTCGTACCGCTGCTTCGCACCCGCTCGGTCGCCGGGACCTACACCTACGAGGTGCCGGAGGGCGTCGGCAAGGGCGCCGTCGTCGCGATCCGCTTCGGGCGGGCACGGCAGCGCGGCGTCGTCGTCGAGACGGACGTCGAGGCCCCGCCGGGGGTCGTCGTCGCTCCCGTCGAGCGCGTGCTCTTCGAGCTGCCGGCGGTGCTCGTCGACCTCGCGCTGTGGGTCGCCGACTACTACGGCTCGACCCCGGCGCGCGCGCTCGAGCTTGTCGCGCCCGTGCGCCGCGCGCGCCGCGCGGAGCGACCCCCACCGGGTGAGCGCGACAGCCTGCCGGGCGAGCTCGAGCCGGACGAGCTGACCCCGACCCAGCGCGTCGCGGTGGATCGGATCGTGGCGCTGCTCGGGTCCGGCGGGGGGCACGTGCTGCTCGCCGGGGCGACGGGCAGCGGCAAGACGGAGGTCTACCTGCAGGCCTGCGCGACCGCGCTGGCGCGCGGGCTCGGCGCGATCGTGCTCGTCCCCGAGATCGCTCTGACGCCACAGGCGGCGGGCCGCTTCCGCCAGCGCTTCGGCGAGCGCGTGGCGATCCTGCACTCGGCTCTCTCGGACGCCGAGCGCCGCGACGAACGCGAGCGGATCGCCTCGGGCGCCGCCCGCATCGTCGTCGGCGCCCGCTCCGCGATCTTCGCGCCGGTCCGCGGGCTTGGCCTGATCTGCGTGGACGAGGAGCACGACGCCTCCTACAAGCAGGAGTCCGACCCGCGGTACGACGCGCGCACGGTCGCGGCCAAGCGCGCCGCGCTCGAGGGCGCGGTCGCCGTCTACGGCAGCGCGACGCCGAGGCCCGAGAGCTGGCACGCGCTCGAGCGGCTCGAGCTCGGCGTGCGGCTGGGAGCGCCGATGCCGTCGGTGCGGATCGTCGACCTCCGCCGCGAGGCGGGCTACCCGCTCTCGGCGCCGCTGCTCCGGGAGCTGGGCGGGCTGGTCGAGCGGGGCGGCAAGGCGATCCTCCTCCTCAACCGGCGTGGGGTCGCACCGGCGCTCCACTGTCGCGCCTGCGGCCGGTCGCGCCGCTGTGACCTCTGCGACGTCTCGCTCACCCTGCACCGCGACGCGCGGCTGCACTGCCACCACTGCGGATACTCCGAGTCGATCCCCGAGACGTGCCCGTCCTGCGGCTCGCTCGAGCTGGCGCGCATCGGGGCCGGCACGCAGCGGCTCGAGACCGAGCTGGAGCGGCAGCTCCCCGAGCTGGAGCGGATCCGGCTCGACGCAGACACCGCGGCGAGGCCGGGAGCGGTACACGAGGCGCTGGCCCGCTTTGCCGCCGGGGACCGAGTCGTCCTGATCGGCACGCAGATGGTCGCGAAGGGCCACCACTTCCCCGGCGTCGCGCTCGCCGCGGTCGTGGACGCGGACACGAGCCTCGGGCTGCCGGACTTCCGCGCCGAGGAGCGCACGTTCCAGCTCGTCACCCAGCTCGCCGGCAGGAGCGGCAGGGACGCGCCCGGCAAGGTGCTCGTGCAGACCTTCCAGCCCGACGCGCGGCCGCTCGCGTTCGCGGCGCGCCACGACGTCGCCGGGTTCCTCGCCGAGGAGCTCGACCGGCGGCGTGAGCTCGGCTACCCGCCTTTCCGGCACCTCGTGACGCTCGTCGTCTCCGGGCCCGAGCCGGAGCCGACGCTGCGCGTCCTGCGGGAGCTGAAGCAGCGGCTCGGCGGCCTCGGGGCGGAGCTGCTCGGCCCGGCGCCGCTGCTGCGGCTGCGTGGCCGGCACCGCGCCCAGCTCGTCGCCAAGACGGATGCACCCCGCGCGCTCGCCGTCCAGGCCGCGCAGCTGCTCGCGGCCGCAGCCCCCGCGATGCGGAAGGCCGGGCTCGCCGCCGTCGTCGATGTCGACCCCCAGTCGCTGTAGGCGGCGCGGCTAGACTCGCGGCGATGCCGATCGAGGGCCAGATCCGGACGGACGAGCCGCGCGACGCCGATGCCGAGGCGCGCCGGCGGGTCGCGCTCGCCCAGATTCGCCAGTACCCGGACCCGGTGCTGCGGCTGCGCGCGCGCGCCGTGGACGCGTTCGACGCCGACCTGCTGCGGCTCGTCGAGAGGATGACCGGCCTGATGCGCGACGCGAACGGCGTCGGGCTCGCTGCGACGCAGGTCGGCGTGCTCCGCCGCGTGTTCGTCTTCCAGACGGGCGAGGGCGAGGAGACGACGGCGCTCGTCAATCCGGAGGTCACCGCTCGGTCGAGCGAGGCCGACGTGGACGACGAGGGCTGTCTCTCGCTTCAGGGCGTGCTCGTCCCGGTCGAGCGGCACGTCTCGCTGACGGTCGAGGGCAGCGACGTGCACGGCGAGCCGCTCCGGCTCGAGCTCGAGGGCCTCCGGGCGAGGGTCGTCCAGCACGAGCTCGACCACCTGGACGGCGTGCTCATCCTCCAGCGCACCGACGGCGATTCGCGGCGCGAGGCTCTGGCGAAGCTCCGGCCGGAACCGCTCCTCCGTTAGCCTCACGGGATGGCCCGCATCGCCGTCGCCGCGACGGCGCCGTTCGGCGCGGACGTGCTCGAGCGGCTCACCGCCTCCCACGAGGTCGTCGCGCTGCTCACACGGCCCGACGCGCCGCGCGGCCGCGGCCGCCGGCCTGCGCCGCCTCCGGCGAAGGAGGCCGCGCTTCGGCTCGGGATCCCCGCGCTCCAGCCCGCGCGGCTCACCGGGGAGGTCGAGCTCGGGGCCGAGACCGTCGTGGTCGTCGCGTACGGGCTCCTGATCCCGGCCGAGCTGCTCGAGCGCGGGCTCTGGCTCAACGTCCATCCTTCGCTCCTGCCGCGGTGGCGCGGCGCGGCGCCGGTCGAGCGGGCCCTCCTGGCGGGCGACGAGGAGACGGGCGTGACGATCCACCGCACGGTGGCCGAGCTCGACGCGGGCCCGATCGCGGCTCAGCGGGCGTTCCCGATCGCGCCGGACGACGATGCCGGCGCCGTGTACGCGCGGGCGGCCGAGGTCGCGGCGGAGCTGCTCGACGGCGTCCTCTCCGAGCGCGAGCCCGAGTTCCGGCCGCAGCGGTCGGAGGGCGTCACCTACGCCGACAAGATCGGCCCGGCCGACCGCGTGCTCGATCTCGCGGACGCGGACGGGAGCCTGCGCCGGATCCGCGCGCTCTCGCCCTCGATCGGAGCGTGGGCGGAGCTGCACGGCCGGCGTGTGACGATCTGGTGCGCCCGGGTCGAAGCGGGCTCGCTCGTCCCGCTCGAGGTTCAGCCGGAGGGCCGCCGGCGCATGGCCTACGACGAGTTCCTGCGCGGCCTCCGATGACCGTCTCCCCGGCGCGCGCCGCTGCCTACGCGGTTCTCCTGCGCGTCTTCGAGGAGGGCGCGTACGCCGACAGGGCGCTGCGCACCGCCGTCGAGGGCCTTGACGAGCGCGACCGCCAGCTGGCGCGCCGGCTTGCCTTCGGAACCGTTCAGCGGCGGCGCACGCTCGACCACGCGCTCGAAGGAATCGGGCGGCGGCGCGTCGAGAAGCTCGATCCGCCCGTCCGCGCGGCGCTGCGACTCGGCGCGTATCAGCTCGGCTACCTCGACGGCGTGCCGCGCTACGCCGCCGTCAACGAGTCCGTCGAGCTCGTCCGGCGGGCGCGGCTCGAGCGGGCCGTGCCCTTCGCGAACGCGGTGCTCCGGCGGCTCGCGGACGAGATCCGGCCGCTGCTCGACGGGCTGCCGGAGGAGACGCCTGCCGAGGCGGGGCTCAAGCACTCCTACCCCGACTGGGTCGCCGAGGTCTGGTGGCGCGACCTCGGCGCCGACGGCGCGAGGCAACTGATGCGCGCGCAGAACGAGCCCGCCGAGAACGTCGTCCGGCTCGTCCGGGGCGAGCTCGAGGGCAGGCCCGACCCGGACGTGCCCGGTGCCTGGCACGTCGAGCGCCTCGACGAGCAGGCCTTCGCGGAGGGACGGATCTGGCCCCAGAGCCGCGGCTCGCAGCTCGCCGGGCTGGCGGTCGGCGCGCAGGAGGGCGAGCGGACGCTCGACGTCTGCGCGGCGCCGGGCGGCAAGGCGACGCAGTTCCGGGGAGAGGTCGTCGCCGTCGAGATCAACGAGGCCCGGGCGCGCGAGCTGGAGGAGAACTGCCGGCGGCTCGGCGCAGCGAACGTCACGGTCGTTTGCGCCGACGGGTTGCGCCTGCCGCCGGAGCTGACGGGCTTCGATCGCGCTCTCGTGGACGCTCCGTGCTCCGGCCTCGGCGTGCTCGCCGCCCGCCCCGACCTGCGCTGGCGCTCGGAGCCGCTGCCGGGGCTCCAGCTCGAGCTCCTGCGGGCGGCGGCCGCGCGCGTCCGTCCGGGGGGAACCATCGTCTACTCGGTCTGCACCGTGAACGCGGACGAATCCGAAGCGGTCGTGGATGCCTCCGGCCTCGAAGTGGACGGGACGCTCGCCGAGGAGTGGCCGATGTTTCGTCACCCACGGCGGCCCGAGTTCCTGCAGACCCTCCCGCACGTCCACGGGACGTCCGGCTTCTTCGTCGCCCGCTTGCGCGCGCCGTGAGAATCCCTGCCGGCCTCGATCTTGCGCGTACGTGTAGGCGGCGCCACGTTCGAGCACGACCTGCTCGTGTGCGCGCCGGTGCTCCGAGAGACGTTCTAAGATCTCCGCCATGGCGTGGAGAGACTGGGTGCGAACGGTGGAGATCGAGCCGTCGCTCTATGCGGCGGACTTCGCCAGCCTCGGCGAGCAGATCGTGCACCTGCTGAACGCCGGTGCGCGCGTCTTCCACTTCGACATCGGCGACGGGCACTTCGTCCCGCCGGTGACGATCGGGCCGGTCGTGCTGCGCTCGATCGCGCCGATGATCCACGAGCGCGGCGGCGTGCTCGACTGTCATCTGATGGTGGACGACCCGGTGCATCACTTCGCGGAGCTCGCCGAGTCCGGCGCCGACAGCGTCACGTTCCACGTCGAGACGGTCGACGATCCGGCGGCCGTGATCGCGGCCGCTCGCGGGCTCGGGCTCGGCGCGGGCATCGCCTTCAATCCCGGGACGGACGTGGCCCAGGCTGCCGCAGCCGCGGAGGGCGCCGATCTCGCCCTCTGCATGAGCATCGAGCCGGGCTACTCGGGGCAGGAGTTCATGGACGGCGCGCTCGAGCGGATCGCCGAGCTTGCCGGGCTCGTCGGCGGCGACTGCTACGTCCAGGTGGACGGCGGCGTCAACCAGGAGAACGTGCGCAGCGTGTACGACGCCGGCGCACGCCTACTCGTCGCGGGCAGCGCGATCTTCGGCCGCGAGGATCTCCCGCGTGCCTATCGGCGCCTCGTACAAGCTCTGGCATGAGCCTCGAACGGGCGCTGGAGCTGGCGGCGGACGCCGCGGGCCGCGCCTATCCGAAGCCGACGATCGGAGCCGTGCTCGTCCGCGACGGCCAGGTCGTGGGGGAGGGGGTGACCGACGCGGGCGGCAGGCACGGCGAGATCGTCGCCCTCGAGGAGGCGGGCGACCGAGCCCGCGGTGCCGCCCTCTACTTGACGATGGAGCCGTGCGCACACCAGGGATCGACCTCTCCGTGCGTCGAGGCGGTTCTCGCGGCCGGCGTCTCGCGCGTCGTCGCCGGCTCGCTCGACCCGAACCCCGAGGCCGCCGGCGGGCTCGAGTGGCTGCGCGCCGCGGGGCTGGACGCCGAGCTCGTCGACTCGTTCGCGGCTCGCGCCCAGAACGAGGCCTGGCGGACGTGGATCGCGCACGGGCGCCCGTTCGTCACGCTCAAGGTCGCGGTGACGCTCGACGGGCGCGTGACCGTGCCGGGCGAGAGGTGGGTCACCGGCCCGGAATCGCGACGGCAGGTGCACGAGTTGCGGGCGACCTCCGACGCCGTCGCCGTCGGGATGGGAACCGTGCGGGCCGACGCGCCGCAACTCGATGCGCGCGACGTGCCGGCGCAGCGCCAGCCGCGCCGGCTCGCGTTCGGCCGGGGGCCGCTGCCGGAGGGATCGGAGCTCGAGCTGCTCACGGGCCCGCTCGAGGAGGAGCTCGCCGCGCTCGCCCGCGACGGCGTGCAGTCGCTCCTGCTCGAGGGCGGCCCGACGCTCGCCGGCGCGTTCCTCCGGGCCGGGCTCGTGGACAAGCTGCTGCTGTTCGTCGCGCCGCGCCTCTCCGGCGCGGGCCCCGGGCTGCTCGACGCCCTCGCGGAGCCGCTGTCGCTGACGCGGCTGCGCTCGCGGCAGATCGGCGACGACGTGCTGCTCGAGGCGTACGTCCGCGAGCCGTAGGACTGTGGAGAAAGAATCACGCTTTCGGCACAGTCCGTGACACACACGTGACGGTGTCTGACACGCGCACGTGTGTGTGCCGTCTTCGCAAAATGTGTGTCACGTCGAGCCGCGGCCGGGCCGGATAGCCTTGCGGCGTGTTCACCGGCATCGTGCGCGAGCTCGGCCGTGTCGTTTCGACCGACGGCGGGCCGGACGGCGTCCGGCTCGAGCTCGAGGCTCCGCAGGCCGCGGCAGCGGCCGGGCTCGGCGACTCCGTCGCCGTCAACGGCTGCTGCCTGACCGTCGTTGCCAGAGACGGCGCCCGGCTTGCCTTCGACGCCGTGCCGGAGACGCTGCGACGAACGACACTCGGCACCCTGCGCGCCGGCGACGCGGTGAACGTCGAGCCTGCGCTGCGCGCCGGAGACGCTCTCGGCGGCCACTTCGTGCAGGGGCATGTGGACGGCGTGGGCCGCGTCCAGTCCGTCGAGGCCGAGGGAGCGGGCCTGCGCGTTTTCGTCGAGGCGCCGCCTGAGATCTTGCGCTACTGCGTCGAGAAGGGATCGATCACCGTCGAGGGCGTCTCGCTCACCGTCGCCGAGCTGGCCGGCGACGCCTTCGCCGTGGCGCTGATCCCCCACACGCTCGCCGGGACGACGCTCTCCGAGCTCGCGCCCGGACGAGAGCTCAACCTCGAGGTGGACGTCCTCGCGAAATACGCAGAGCGGCTGCTCGGCGGGAGTCGGCCGGCGTGAGGCGGCTACGATTCGCCACGATGAGCCCGGAGGCCGCAGCCGCGAGGCCGGAGTCGCCGTTCGCCACGATCGAGGAGGCGATCGAGGACATCCGCCAGGGGAAGTTCGTCGTCGTCGTCGACGACGAGGATCGCGAGAACGAGGGCGATCTCACGATCGCCGCGCAGTTCGCGCTGCCCGACGCGGTCAACTTCATGGCGACGAACGGCCGCGGCCTCATCTGCCTCTGCCTGACGGAGGAGCGCTGCGACGAGCTCGAGCTGCGCCAGATGACGGACCGCAACGAAACCCCGTTCGGCACGGCCTTCACGGTCTCGATCGAGGCCCGCGAGGGAGTCTCCACCGGCATCTCGGCGCACGACCGCGCCCGCACGATCGAGGTTGCGATCGACCCCGCCTCGGGCCCGAGCGATCTCGTCCAGCCGGGTCACGTCTTCCCGTTGCGCGCCCGCCGCGGCGGCGTCCTCCAGCGCTCGGGCCAGACCGAAGCCGCCGTGGACCTCGCGCGCCTCGCGGGCCTCACGCCGGCGGGCGTCGTCTGCGAGGTCATGAACGACGACGGCACGATGGCCCGCGTCTCCGACCTCGTGCCCTACTGCGCCAGGCACGGGCTCAAGCTCGTCACGATCGCCGACCTGATCGAGTACCGGCGCCGGCACGAGAAGCTCGTCGAGCGCACCGTCAGCGTCCGGCTACCGACGATCCACGGCGAGTTCGCCGCCGTCGCCTTCCGCGAGCTCCTGACCGGCAAGCACCACGTCGCCCTCGTTCGGGGCGACGTGGCGGGACAGCAGAACGTGCTCGTCCGGGTGCACTCCGAGTGCCTCACCGGCGACGTCTTCCACTCGCTGCGTTGCGACTGCGGCGAGCAGCTCGAGCTGGCGCTGCGCCGCATCGCGGCCGAGGGCGAGGGCGTCCTGCTCTACCTCGCCCAGGAGGGCAGGGGGATCGGCCTGCTCAACAAGCTGAAGGCGTACGAGTTGCAGGAAACCGGGCTCGACACCGTCGAAGCAAATCTTCAGCTCGGCTTCGCGGCCGACGCGCGCGAGTACGGCATCGGCTCCCAGATCCTGGCCGACCTCGGGCTGACGACGATCAGGATCCTCACGAACAACCCGAAGAAGATCAGCGGGCTCCAGGGTTTCGGGCTCGAGGTCGTCGCCCAGCTCCCGATCGAGGTGACCCCGAACGACGAGAACCGGCGCTACCTCGAGGCGAAGCGTGAGAAGCTTGGCCACACGCTCGGACGCAAGCTGCACCACCAGGGTGCGCGCTTCGATGACCCGAGCGCCTTCGAGGGAGCGGAGTTCTGATGGGCGAGCAGCAAGACGAAGCGGTCGAGACCCCGGGCGAGGCCGAGAGCTGGCCGGGCGTGGAGCCCGAGCCGGCCGCGGAACCCGAGCCGGCGCCCGCAGCGATCGCGGAGCACGCCTCCGGCGGCTTCGTCGTCCCGGACGGCTACACCGTGCTGCAGGGGGCAAGCGACGGAGCCCGCCGCGCCGTCGGCGTCGTCGTCAGCCGCTTCAACGGCCCTGTGACGACGAAGCTGCTCGATGGGGCGCTCGCCGAGCTCGAGCGTGCCGGCGTTGGGCGCGATGCGATCACCGTGATGCCGGTGCCGGGAGCGTTCGAGCTGCCGCTCGCCGCGATGGCGCTCGCGAAGACCCGCCGCTATGCGTGCATCGTGGCGCTCGGCTGCGTGATCAGGGGCGAGACGCCGCACTTCGACTACGTCGCCGGCGAGGCCGCGAGCGGCCTCCAGCTCGCCGCGCTCGAGTGCGGGGTTCCCGTCGCCTTCGGCCTGCTCACGCTCGAGCGCGCCGATCAGGCCGACGCGCGGCTGGACAAGGGCGCGGAGGCCGTCCGCACGGCGCTCGAGATGGCCGACGTCTTCGCACAGCTTCGCGCAGCTGCCGCGAGATAGCTTCGGCTACACTGCTTCGCCGATGTCCAAGATCTGCGCCATCTGCGGCAAAAAGCCGTCGTTCGGGAACAACCGGAGCCACTCGATGGTGGCGACGAGGCGGCGCTTCAACCCGAACCTGCAGAAGGTGCGCCTGATCCTCGGCGGCTCCCCGACGCGCGCCTACGTCTGCACTCGTTGCCTGAAGGCGGGCAAAGTGCAGAAGGCCGTCTAGAAGCCGCAACCCTCTTCCGCGCCGCACCGTCTAAGCTCGCGGCGTGGATCGACACCTCATTCACGCGTCCGATCTCGGGCGCATCTCCATCTCGAACGAGGCGATCGCGCAGATCGTCGGCCACACCGCGGCCGAGTGCTACGGCGTCGTGGGCATGGCCGGGCGCGGCCGCGTGGCGCGCCTGCTCGCCCGCGACCGGCTGACGCAGGGGATCGCGGTCGGGAGCCGGGACGGCGCGCTGACCCTCGACCTCTACGTGATCATCGAGTACGGGCTCAACCTCGCCGAGGTCGCGGCCACGGTTCGCTCGCGGGTGGGCTACGAGGTCGAGCGCCTGACCGGCCTCCAGGTCGCCGCCGTCGAGGTGCACATCCAGGACGTCAGGCGGAGCGCATGACCGAGCTCGACCGCGTCCGCGAGCTGGCCCGTGGCGGGCTCGCGAACCTCGAGGCCAACAGGCGCCGGATCGACGACCTGAACGTCTATCCCGTGCCCGATGGCGACACCGGCACGAACCTCACGCTGACCGCCCGCGCCATCGTCGAGGCGCTCGAGCAGTCCTCCGCCGCCGACCGCGCCGCGCTCGGCAAGGAGCTGACGCGGGCCGCGCTGATGGGAGCGCGCGGCAACTCGGGAGTCATCTTCAGCCAGATCGTGCGCGGCGCCGCCGAGGTGCTTGCTGAGGCGGGGACGATCGACGCCATCGTCCTGCGCCGCGCTCTCCGCGGTGCGAGCGACGCGGCGTACCGGGCCGTCCGGCGGCCCGTCGAGGGGACGATGCTGACGGTGATCCGCGAGCTCGCGGAGGAGGCGGAAGCCGCCGCCGGCAACGGCAGCGTGCCCCTCGAGGAGTTGCTGCGCGGCGTCGTGCGCCGCGGCGAGGAGGCGCTCGCGCGCACGCCCGAGCTGCTCGAGGTCCTGCGCGAGGCGGGGGTCGTGGACGCCGGCGGCGCGGGACTCCTCGAGATCGTGCGCGGCATTCACGCGGCGCTGACCGGCGAGCCGCTGCCCGAAGCGCCGGTGGAGACCGGGGAGCTCGGCTTCGACGCCATCCACCAGGAGCTCTCCCGCTACCGCTACTGCACGGTCTTCGTGATCGAGGGCGACGGCCTCGACGGCGACGTGCTCGAGGCCGAGCTGGAGGCGTTCGGCGACTCCCTGCTCGTCGTCGGCGACCCGAGCGCGCTCAAGGTGCACGTCCACACCGACGAGCCGGGCCGGGCGCTTGCGCTCGGCACCGCCGCCGGGACGATCGAGGCCGTCGAGATCGCGAACATGCACCGGCAGACGCTCGAGCGCGAGGAACGGCTGCTCGAGGCCGTCCCGGATCTCGACCACACGCTCGAGACCGGCGTCGTCGCCGTCGTGCCGGGCACCGGAAACCGGAGGCTGTTCGAGAGCTACGGCGCGACACGCGTGATCGAGGGAGGCCAGACGATGAATCCCTCGACCGCCGACATCGTCGCGGCCGTCGAGGCCGTCCCGGCGCCGGAGGTGATCATCCTCCCGAACAACGCAAACGTCATCCTCGCCGCCGAGCAGGCCGCGAAGCTCATCTCGAAGCCGGTGCGCGTGATCCACTCGCGCACCGTGCAGGCCGGGCTCGCGGCAATGGTGCGCTACCTGCCGACGAACACCGCCGAGGAGAACGCCGAGGCGATGACCGAGGCACTCGAATCCGTCGTCACCGGCGAAGTGACGATCGCTTCCCGCGATGTCGAGCTTGACGGGGTGAATGTCCGCTCCGGCGAGTACTTCGGGCTCGTGGACGGCACCGCGATCGCCTGCGGCCCGGGCTTCGACGCCGTTGTCGACACCGTCGTCGAGCGCCTGCTGGAGGACGGGCAGGAGTTGCTGACCATCCTGACCGGCATCGACGAGCCGGACCTGCGGCCGCTGCTTCGCCGCTTGGGGAAGCAGCACCCGGATGTCGAGGTCGAGGTGCACGCCGGCGGCCAGCCCCACTACCCGCTGCTCCTGTCGGCGGAGTAGGGCGCCCGGCGCCGTGGCGGGGCCGCTCCGCATCCTGCTCGTCGAGGACAACGACGTCTTCCGTGAGGCGCTCGAGCTCCTGCTCGGGCTACAGGAGGGGCTCGAGGTCGTCGGCTCCGTCGCGGACGGCGCCGCAGCGGCGCCCACGGCCCGCGAGCTCAGGCCCGACGTCGTCCTGATGGACTTCCGCCTGCCGGGGCTGGACGGCGTCGAGGCGACGGCCGCCGTGCTCGATGCCGCCCCGGGCGTCGCCGTCGTCTGCCTGACGGGACTCGCGAGCGACCGGGAGCTGGACGCGCTCGAGGCGGCCGGCGCCGTGGAGTGCCTGCGCAAGGACGAGCACCTGGACCAGATCGTCGCGGCAATCCGCCGCGCCGCCGAGAGGAGAGCGACCGCATGAGGCTCACGACCGAGAACACCGCGATCGTGCTCGACTCGACCGCCGACTTCCCGGAGGCGAGTGACCGCTACCCGAACATGCGTGTCGTGCCGCTCTACGTCCGTTTCGGCGAGGAGAGCTTCCGCGACTACGTGGACATCGACCCGCACACCTTCTACACGCGCCTGCGCACGGTCTCGTCCCTGCCGACGACCTCGCAGCCGACGCCGCAGGACTTCCTCGCCGCCTACGAGGAGCTCGCGGGCTACGAGCGGATCTACTCGCTCCACCTCTCGTGGCGCCTCTCGGGCACCTTCCGCAGCGCAGAGCTGGCCGCCGAGGAGGTCGGCGGCGACCGCATCCGCGTCGTGGACACCGAGACGGTCTCCGCAGCGGTGGCGATGCTCGCGCTCGCGATCCAGCGGCGGCTGCGGCTCGCGCGCGGGTGCAGCGACGAGGAGATCGAGGAGGTGATCGAGCGCTACAAGCGCGACGCCGGCCTGCTCTTCACCGTGGACACGCTCGAGTTCCTCGCCAAGGGCGGCCGGATCGGCCGCGCCCGCGCGCTCGCCGGCAACCTGCTCAACGTCAAGCCGATCCTGACCATCCAGGAGGGCGAGGTCGTGCCGCTGACGCGGGTGCGCGGCCGGCACAAGGCGCTCGAGGAGTTCGAGCGCCGCTTCTCGGCGGCGACCTCCGACCGGCCCGGCCTGCACGTCGGGATCGCCCACGCCGAGGCGGAGGAGACGGTGGACGAGCTGCGTGACGTCGTCGCGCGGGCGCGGCCACAGTGCGAGATCGAGATCGTGACGACCCTCGGCGCCGTCGTCGGCACGCACGCCGGCCCGGGAACCGTCGGCTTCTTCTGGTTCGCCGACGACGCGACCTAGTCGTCGCCGTCGTCGGTCTCCGTCTCCGTCTCGACGCTCGGCTCGGTGGTCGCGATCGGAGGGGCGGTCACCCCCGGGGCGACCGTGCTGGAGGGAGCCGTGAAGACGGCCTTCGGGCTCAGCTTCCCGACCGGGTCGTTGCGCTCCTCGGCGAGCCGCAGGAGCGCGAGGTTGGCGGCGATCGCCGCCACGACGGCCGCGGCGACGAGCAGCGCGCCGAGCACGATCCTGCGTCTGCGGCTCACCGGGGAAGCGTACGCCAGTGGCTCACGCGGGTCTCCTCTCGTGGGCGGGAGCGGGGCAGGCGAGCGCACGCCAGCCGGTCGCGAAGACGACCGCGCCGACCGCGCCGCCGTAGAGGCCGAACGCCCACGGCGCGCCGCTGTCGGAGCCGGCGGCGAGTCCGTGCACGGTGGCCAGGCCGAAGAGGCCGAAGGTCGCGTAGTGCAGCCGGCGCCAGTTCTTGACGCCGATCCGGCGCCGGAGCGCAAACGAGGCGTAGATGACGACCATCAGCTCGGCGGCGAGGACGCCGACCGCCGTCCAGGCGGGCCGGTAGGAGACGAGGCCCGGGACGATGAGCGCGAGCGGCGAGACGTGCACGGTCTTGTCGAGCACGAGGGTGGCGCCGTGCAGCGCGACGGCCCCGAGCCCGAGCACGGCGAGGAAGCGGTGGACGTCGGCCACGGTCGCGGCGCGCAGGGCCTTCCCGAACGGGCGCGACTTGAGGACGAGGCCGGCGAGCACGGAGAGGGTGAGCAGCACGTAGGCCGTCAGTCCGCTCGTCCGCGCGAGCAGCCAGAAAGTCGGATCGGTCTTCATGCGAGGCCTCCTTCGACCAGGGTGCGGCCGTCGGACGTCACGAGCACGCGGGGGACGTCGACCTCGGCGCCGAGGAACGCGGCCTTGGCGAGCACCTCCGCCTCGGCGGCGGTGTCCGCCCAGACCGTGGCGCGGACGAGCTCGCTCTCGGCCGGCCGGCCGGTGGCGGGGTCGATCAGGTGGTGCCGCTCCTCGCCGCCGCTGCGCCAGCGGCGCCGGTCGCGGCCGGAGGTGGCGAGCGCGCCGCGGGTCAGATCGACCGTCAGCTCGTCGGTGACGCCGACGGGCCACGAGCCGCCGCGGCAGGCGAGGTCGCCGCCGGCGCTGACGAGGCA
>Ga0209514_10006966_pt1 | contig 13568 bp, 12 predicted proteins | sample Subgrocontami58m_FD_187452 | JGI IMG/M metagenome (GOLD analysis project Ga0209514, IMG submission 187452) | Subsurface groundwater microbial communities from S. Glens Falls, New York, USA - GMW37 contaminated, 5.8 m (SPAdes) (version 3) | ecosystem: Environmental > Aquatic > Deep subsurface >...
CGCGCTGGCTACGGTGGATTATGGCACGGCGCTCGGCGTGATTCGTATGGCGCACGAGCAGGGCAAGCACGTTCACGTGCTGGTGGACGAAACCCGCCCGCGATTGCAGGGGGCGCGGCTGACGGCGTGGGAGTTGAAGCAACTCGGCGTGCCGTTCGATTTGATTGCCGACAACGCGGCGGGGCATTTCATGTACACCGGGCAGGTGCAGGCGGTGTTCGTTGGGGCCGACCGCGTGGCCGCCAACGGCGATGTGGCAAACAAGATCGGCACGTACAAACTGGCGGTGGTGGCCAAAGAAAACAGCGTGCCATTTTATGTGGTTGCGCCCACGTCCACCGTGGATCTGTCGGTTCCCGATGGGACGCACATTCCCATTGAGGAGCGCCCGATGGACGAGGTGCTGGGGTTGGAGATGCACGGCGAGCGCGTCGCGCCCGAGGGTATCACCGCCCGCAACCCCGCCTTCGATGTGACGCCCAACCGATACGTGACGGCCATCGTGACCGAGAACGGGGTGGTGAGGCCGCCGTTTGTTGAAGGGTTGAGGAAAGCGGTGAGGGGAGAGTAAAACGAAAAGCGCGAAGCGTGAAGCGAAATGGATCGCGGCGGTTGCCGTTTTGCTCATCGCCACCTGGTTGCGCGTTGCCGATTTAGCGACTCTGCCGCCGGGGATGAGCGACGATGAGTCCATTAGCACACTGGACGCGTTTCATCTTATGCAAACCGGGCGCTTCCCCTTCTACGAAGATTTTGGCCGGCCAGAGCCGTTGTACATTTTCATGGAAGCTGCCGGAGCGTTGTGGCTCGGTACGAGCATTTTTGCCTTCCGACTCAGCACTGTGCTGGCAGGGATTGTGACTGTGGCGGCGGCGTTCTGGGCGACTCGCCAGTGTGTGATTGACTTGGCGCAAGAGGCGCGCTGGATCGCTGGGTTCGCCGCCTCAGCTTCGTTGGCCGTGGCTCTGGGTCACATCGTCCTCTCGCGAAGTTTGTACCGTGCCATCCCGCAGGCACTCTTCATGTTCTTGTTCGCCGGCTTCTTGTCGCGTGGCGCGCGGACGGGCAAGCGGCTGGACGCACTATGGGCCGGCCTCAGTTTGGGCGGCGCGCTCTACAGTTACACCGCCGCCGCACCCGTGCCGCTGGCGCTGATGCCGTTTGCGCTGAGCCTGCTTGTCTTCAGACGCCCGCAGTGGAAGACATGGTTGCCGGCGTTGATCATCGTCGCCGTTATTGTGGCGCTACTGCTTGCGCCACTCGTGCCACTTCTGCTCACCAATCCAACGCGAGTGGTGGGTCGCGCCGCCGAAGTAAGCCAGAGCGGCGTCTCCGCCAGTGGCTTTTTAGATCGAGCGTTGGGAGCGACGGCGAACTTTGGCAAATACTTCTGGCGGTTGTATTTCGGCAAAGGCGACGGCAACCCGCAGTACAACGTTGGTGTGGCTCCGGTTCTGCCCGTCATCTTCAACGCCATCTTTCTGTTCGGGCTTGTGGCGTTGGTTGCTCGCTTTCGTCACCCTGCCTCGTGGCTCGTTGCGGCGCTTTTATTTCTGGTGACTCTGCCGGTCACCATGTCCAACGAAATTCCGCACGGCTTGCGAATCGCCGGCGCGTTTGCCGCGTTTCCGCTGGTCGTTGGAACAGGAGCCGGGTGGGGGCTAAACAAAGTTCCGACCCGTTTTACCGAGGCGGCTCGACCGGTGATCATGATCGGGCTGGCGGCGATCACACTTGCCAACGTGATCATCACTCGCCAAGCCTACGTTGGCTACTGGCAGAATCCGGGCACGCTCGTGATGTTCGGGCGCGACCTGTCGCTGGGTGAGTGGTTCTTTCGCACTGACCGCCGCGAGTTTGCAGAGTGGTTGGTTGAACAACGCGAGTCGATGTTGTTGCCGCTCGACGAGTTGAACACGCAAACCACGCGGGCGTGGCTGATGACGGCTTACCCGAACGTGGTGACGGCGGATCGTTCATTTACAATTCCATCTGGCACAAAGTTGGTGCTTCCGTGGGCGCTGGAGTCGGGCGATTATCGGCGGGCGACGCGCAGCTTTGGTTTCTTGCAGAACGGGACGATCACGATTCTGCCGCCACTCACGGTGGCGGCCCACTCGGCGCTCACTGCCGATCTTGATCAGGCCGAAGCCGTGAAGCGCGAGAACGGCGCTCCGATGGCGAAAGTGTTGCCAGTGGATGTGAGTCAAATTGAATTTCAGTCGTTGGCCGGAAAGGGAGACGTGGCGTTTGCCAACGAGATGCGCGTGGCCGGTTGGAGCGGCCCGACGACGTTGAACGGGGACGTTGAGCAGAAGGTGACTTATACTGTGAACTGGGCGACGAGCGCGCCACAGCATCACGACCACCGCTCGTTCATCGGCCTGCTCACGCCAAGCTTTGAGCGCAAGGCAGGCGTGGACGTGGAAGTGTGGCGCTGGCTGTTTCCAACGTGGGTGTGGCGGCCCAATGAAGTTGTGCCGTTTCCATATACGTTCAACGTGCCAGCCGGGTTGGCGCCGGGGCCGTATCAGCTTGTGATCGGGTTGAATGGGCAGGTGAATCAAATTGGCTGGGTGAAAGTGCCGCAACTGGCAATGCCGGGTGAGGGCGCGGGACGGGTGAAGCCGTCTGCTGTGGTGGGCGACGTTTTCAAATTGTATGGCGCGAGCGCGGCGACGTTGGCGGATGGACAGGTGAATCTCTCGCTGTTCTGGGAGTCGTTGGTTGAGCGACCGGAGATTGATGCGACGATCTTTATTCACGTTCAGAACAAGAATGGCGAGCTGGTGGCCGGGCAGGATGCGCGCCCTGATCAATACCCGACTTTTATTTGGGGCAAGGGCGAGCGGGTGCAGACGGATTACGTGCTCAACATTTCGAATGCATCGCGGGATGATTTGAAAGCGTTTGTGGGAATGTATACTTTCCCAAGTTTAATCCGCCTGCCAATCACGCAAAATGGTTCGTCTGTGGCCGATGCCCGGGCCGAGCTTGGCCCGTTGACTGAGTTGATGACAGATGGCAAATGAAACATTGCCAGTAATTTTTCTCGTCGGCGGGCTGGGCACGCGCATGGGCCCCGAGGCCGAAGGGCGGCCCAAGGCGCTGGTGGAAGTGGGCGGGCGGCCCATTGTGTGGCATATCATGAAGCTCTATGCCCACTACGGCCACACGCAATTTGTCTTTCCGCTGGGCTACCGGGGCGATTGGTTCCGCCGCTTTTTTTTGGATTACGAAGCGCTGACGCACGACGTGACCTTCACGCTCGGGCAGGCGGATCAACGGACGTACCACCACCCCAACCGTGAGGCCGAGTGGCAGGTGACGCTATTCGATGCCGGGGTGCCCACGAACAAAGGGGCGCGGGTGCGGCTGGGGGGCGAACGAGTCGCGGGCGACCGTTTCTTCGCCACCTACGGCGACGGCATCGGCGACGTGGACATCGAGGCGCTGCTGAAGTTTCACCGGGCGCATGGCAAGCTGGCGACGCTCACCGGCTACCAGCCGCTTTCGCAATATGGCCTCGTGGAGGCCGAAGGCGATGCGGTGACGGGCTTGCGCGAAAAGCCGCGGTTGACCAACTGGGTGAACGCTGGCTTCTTTGTGTTCGAGCGCGGCGCGCTGGATTATTTGCAGGGCGACGACTCGGTGGATTTGGAAAAGGATGCCTTGCCCCGGCTGGCGGCGGATGGGCAGTTGATGATGTACCGCCACACCGGCTTTTGGGCTTCGATGGATACGTTCAAAGAGGCGCAGACCCTGAACGACCTGTGGGACAAAGGCGCGCCGTGGAAGATATGGGACGCTGATGAACGCTGATGAACACTGGTTGTTGTTTTGTGTCGGCGTTCATTGGCATCCGCAATCCCTGAAGGTGTGAACAGATGGCAGACGCAAGTTTCTGGCGAGATCGACGGGTATTGATCACCGGCTGCACGGGCGTGCTCGGCTCGTGGCTCACGGCGAAGCTGGTGGAGCTGGGCGCGGACGTGGTGGGGCTGGTGCGCGACTGGGTGCCGCAGTGTCAGTTGGCCCGCTCCGGCACGATGGAGCGCATCAAAGTGGCGCGCGGCTCGGTGACCGACCCGGAAGTGGTTGACCGCATTTTCGCGGAATACGAAATCCAGACCTGCTTCCATTTGGCCGCGCTCACGGTGGTAGGCGTTGCCAACCGCGCGCCCGTTCCCACGTTTGAAACCAACGTGCGGGGCACGTGGCTCATGCTGGAAGCCGCTCGCCAGTGGGGGCGGGTGGAGCAGTTCGTGTTGGCCTCCAGCGACAAAGCCTACGGCTCGCACGACACGCTGCCCTACACCGAGGACGCGCCGTTGCAGGGCCGCCACCCGTACGATGTGTCCAAGTCGTGCGCCGACCTTATCGCCCAAACGTATGCCAACACCTATGACATGCCGGTGGCCGTGACGCGCTGCGCCAACATGTACGGCGGCGGCGACCTGAATTGGAATCGCATCGTGCCAGGGACCATTCGCTCGACCCTGCTCAACGAACGCCCCATCATCCGCTCCGACGGCGCCATGAAGCGCGATTACGTGTACGTGATGGATATTGTGTCGGCGTATCTGACGCTGGCCGAGGCCATGCAGGGCGGGGCGCACACCGGCGGCACGTTCAACTTCGGCGTGGACGCGCCGCGCACCGTGCTCGAAATGGTGCAAGCCATCATCAAACTCTCGGATCACCCTGAGCTCGAGCCGGTGATCCTCGGCAACGCGCCCAACGAGATTCAGAATCAATATTTGTCCTCGGAGCGTGCGCACAAGCTCCTCGGCTGGCAGCCGCAACACACGCTGGAAGAGGGCTTGCGCGAAACGATGGCATGGTACAAGGAAATGATGAATGATGAACGACACCTGCACTTGCCGCAGGTGCAAGTGTGAAGGATGAATCGGGAGCGGTTCGTCGTTCACCGTTCCGCGTTCACCCGCACTGCAACCGGACGCAGTGCGGTGCAGGCCGTTCATCATGTTGAAGAGCGAGCGGATACTCGTCACCGGCGCAACGGGGTTCATTGGCCGGGCGCTGGTGCAGCGGCTGGTGAACGATGGGGCGGCGGTAACGGCCCTGGTGCGCGAAAGGCCGGGGCAGTCGCGGCAGGGTGAATTGCCCGACGGGGTTGCCGTGGCCGAAGTGGATTTGCGGTACGCCGCCGGGGTGGTGCGGGCGGTGAATGAAGCCGACCCCACGCTGGTGGTTCATTTGGCGGCAGCCGGCGTCACCGATCCGGTCTTGGCTGTTCACGAAGCGTTGCGCGGCAATTTGGACGCGACGATCAATTTGCTGAAAGCCGTGGCGGGCCGCTGTCCGGTGCTGGTGGCCCGCACCCCCGGCGAGCGCGAGGCCCTCAACGTGTACGCGGCGGCCAAAGCGGCGGCGTGGGCATTTTGCCAGATGTATCGCCGCACCGAGGGCTGGCCCATCGTAGGCGTGATGCCGTTTCAAATCTACGGGCCGGGGCAACCGGCGCGCACGCTGGTGGCGGCAGCAGTGCGCGCAGCCAAAGCGGGAGAAAGCTTCACGACCACTTCCGGTGAGCAGGTGCGCGACTGGGTGTATTTGCCCGACGTGGTCGAAGGGTTTATCGCTGTGGCCCGTGCCACTGTCATCGAGGGCGACACTGTGGAATTGGGGACCGGAATCGGAACGCCGGTGCGCGAAGTGGTGGAGCGTATTTTCAAACTAGCGGGGCAGGGGCGGGCGATCATCGGCGCGCTGCCGCAGCGCCCGGGCGAAGCGCCCAGCCAAATTGCCGACACGGCCCGCACCGGGCAGTTGATCGGCTGGCGGGCGCAGATCAGTTTGGATGAAGGATTAACACGGTTGTTGACAACGGATTGAACGGATGAAACGGAAAATCATTTTCTCCGCGAACTCCGTGCGCTCTGTGGCGAAACATAGTTGCAATGTCTGACGATTTGGAAAATCTACGGCAAGAGATTTTTGCCAAAGTAACCGAATACTGCGAGAAGGCGCACGCCGACAAGCCGTTCGTGCCGGGCGAGACTCGCGTGCAATACGCGGGCCGCGTATACGACGAGCGCGAAATGGTGAACATGGTGGATGCCGTGCTGGAGTTCTGGCTGACGGCGGGGCGGCACGCCGAAGAGTTCGAGCGGCGGCTGGGCAAGTTCATCGGCGTGCGCGAGGTCATCCCCGTCAACTCCGGCTCGTCGGCCAACCTCGTGGCCATGACCACGCTGTGTTCGCCGCAGCTCAAGCAACGACTGCTGCCAGGCGATGAAGTGATCACCCCGGCGGTGACGTTCCCCACCACGCTGGCCCCTATCGTGCAAAACCGCCTCATCCCCGTGCTGGTCGATGCGGAGATGGGCACGTACAACATTGACCTCGAGCAGTTGGAGGCGGCCGTGTCGCCCCGCACCCGCGCGTTGTTCATCACCCACACCCTTGGCAACCCCATTGCCATGGATCGGGTGGTGGAATTTGCGCGGGCGCGTAATCTGTACATCATCGAAGACACGTGTGACGCCCTCGGCTCGAAATACAACGGCCAATCGGTGGGCACGTTCGGCCATTTGGCAACCCTGTCGTTTTACCCGGCCCATCACATCACCATGGGCGAGGGCGGGGCGGTGTACACGCACAGCCGCCGGTTGGCGAAAATCGCCCGCACCGTGCGCGACTGGGGACGCGATTGCTTCTGCGGCTACGACAACCCGGTGAACGGCAAGTGCGGCATCCGCTTCGAGCGCGAGATTCCCGGCATCGAAGGCTATTACGATCACCGCTACTACTTCACTGAGATCGGCTACAACCTGAAGCTGACGGACGTGCAGGCGGCGATGGGCGTGGCGCAGATGGACAAACTGCCCGGCTTTGTGGCGGCGCGCAAGCGGAACTTTGCCCGGCTGTACGCCGGGCTGAAGAAGTTTGAGGAGTTTTTGATCCTGCCGACGTGGCTGCCCAACGCCGACCCCTCGTGGTTTGCCCTGCCGCTCACCGTGCGCGATACCGCCCCCTTCGACCGCACCGCCCTGACCCGTTACCTTGAGAACCACAAGGTGGAAACGCGCATGATCTTCGCAGGCAACATTCTCAAGCAGCCCGGCTACAAAAATATCGAGCGCCGCGTGGTTGGCTCTTTGCCCGTGGCCGATCAGGTAATGCGCAGTTCGTTCTTCATCGGCGTGTACCCCGGTCTGACGGATGCGAAAATAGATTACATGCTGGAAATGTTCGCGCAGTTTATGGCGGAGCACGGCGGTCAATGAACAATGAGCCAATGAACAATGAAACAATGGGCCGCGACGCTTCGGCCATTTGCCCTCGGCCGACCACCGACCACTGAATGAAACTCTCCGTCATTATCTGCGTGTTCAACGAGCGCGACACGATTCTGGAAATCATCCACCGCGTGCAGGCCGTGGATTTGGGCGATTGGCAGCGCGAGCTAATCGTGGTGGACAACTGCTCCACCGACGGCACGCGCGAGTTGCTGCAAACGGTGACCACGCCGAACGTGCGCGTGATTTTGCAGCCGCGCAACATGGGCAAGGGCACGTCGGTGCGCACGGCCATCCCGCTGTGCGCCGGCGATTACACCATCACCCAGGACGCCGATCTCGAATATGACCCGGCGGAGTATCCGCGCTTGTTGAATAAAGCCCTGTCTGAGAGTTTGGAAGTGGTGTACGGCTCGCGGGTGCTGGGCGGCAAGCGATATCACTACTACGCTGCGAATTACTGGGCGGTGCGGCTGCTCACGCTCATTACCAACCTGCTCTTTGGGGCGCGCTACACCGATGTGGCCACTAATTACAAGCTCGTGCGCACGCCTGTCCTGCAATCGCTCAAGCTGACGTGCAACGGCTTTGACCTCGATTTTGAGTTGAGCGACAAGCTGGCCCTGGCCACGCGCAAAATTGGCGAGGTGCCCATTTCGTTCAGCCCGCGCACGTATGCGCAGGGCAAAAAGATCCGGCTGCGGGACGGGCTGCGGGCGTACTGGATTGTGTTCCGCGACAGGTTTGTGCCCCAGGCGTGGCATTAGACAAACGATGAACGATGAAGGCGGAAGGATGAATGAATGGCGGGCGAGGCGGGGAAGATGAAACTCTCCATCATCGTCTGTGCTTACAATGAACGCGATACAATCCTCACCGTGCTGGAGCGCATCCAGGCGGTCGCCTTTGGCCCGGACGTGCAGACGGAGATCATCGTGGTCGACAACTGCTCGACCGACGGTACGCGGGACTTGCTTCAGGCGGTGACCGCGCCGAACGTGCGCGTGATCTTGCAGCCGCGCAATTTGGGCAAGGGCATGTCGGTGCGCACGGCGGTGGAAGCGATGACGGGCGACTACGGGGTGATCCAGGATGCCGATCTGGAATATCACCCGGCGGAATTGACCAAGCTGCTGGCCGAGGCCCGGGCGCACCACGCGGCGGCGGTGTTCGGGTCGCGGGTGCTGGGCGGGCATGCGCGGTACAAGTATGCCTATGCCTACATGGGCGTGCGCGTGCTCACGGCCATTGCCAACGCCTTGTTCGGCAGCAGCCTCACCGACGTGGCCACGGCCATCAAAATGGTGCGTGGCGACGTGTTCAAGTCACTGAATTTGGCTTGCACCGGGTTTGACCTGGATTTCGAAGTGGTTGATAAAATCCTGCTGGCCGGGCATACAATCCGGGAAGTGGCGATAGACTATTCGCCGCGGACGTATGCTGAGGGCAAAAAGATCAAAGTGAGTGACGGCCTGCGCGGGCTGGCAGTGATGCTGCGAGACCGGCTGGGGTTGTCAAAAGCGACAAGGTGACAAGGAAGACATGGAGACAAGGAATAATTATCTCCGTGTCCCCCTTTCTCCGTGTCTGTCAAAAAGATGCACATCGTATTTTCCGGTTCTATTGCTTACGACTATTTGATGACCTTTCCGGGGTACTTCAAGGATTTCATTCACCCGGAAAAAATGGAATCGCTCAGTCTGAGTTTTCTAGTGGACTCGATGACCCGGCAGCGCGGCGGCATCGCCCCGAACATTGCTTACACCTATGCGCTGCTCGGCGGCAGGCCGGCGGTGCTGGGCACGGCGGGCGAGGACTTTGGCGACTATCGCCAGTGGCTCGAAACGCACGGCGTGGATACCAGCGCCATCAAGCAGATTCCGGGCAAGATGACGGCCTCGTTCTTCGCCAACACCGACAAAGCCAACCTGCAAATTGCCTCGTTCTATCCGGGAGCCATGGCCCACGCCGCTGAAGTTAGATTGGCCGACCTGCCCTACCGCCCCGATCTGGTGGTCATCTCCCCGGACGACCCCACGGCCATGCACGAGCGCATCCGCGAATGCGTGGCGGCGGGCATCCCCTATCTGTACGACCCCAGCCAGCAACTGGCGCGGGTGAGCGTGGAAGATATCCGCGAGGGGATTGACGGGGCGCAGATGATCGTGGTCAACGATTACGAGGCCCACTTGATCGAGGAGCGCACCACATTGACCGAAGCCGATCTGGTGATGCACGGCAAAACGCTGATCGTCACGCGGGGCAAAGCCGGGGCCACCATTTACGCCGACGGGCAGCGGTGGGATATCCCCGTTTTCCCGGAAGTGGTGATTGTGGACCCCACCGGCACTGGCGACGCTTTTCGGGGTGGGCTGTTGCGAGGGCTGGCGCTGGGGTTGAACTGGGAGCTGTGCGGGCTGATAGGCGCGCTGGCGGCTACGTATTGCCTTGAGCAGAACGGCACGCAAAACCACTCTTTTACACCCGCCGAATTTGTGTCCCGCTTCCGCGAAGTGTTCGACGATCGCGGTGCTTTGAACGTGATATTGAATGGCAAATGAACTATCGGGAACACCACGACTGTATGAATGCCGCGAATGAAGAGGGACGAAGAGAAGTAATTCGCGTCATTCGAGCATCCGCGTCATTCGTGATCAATTGACTGAAAGGAAATGAACCATGAGCAATTACGACATTAAGAATCCCAAGCTGGCCGAGGGCGGCCGCCACCGCATCGAGTGGGCCGAGCAGGAAATGCCCGTGCTGCGCCTCATACGCGCGCGGTTCGCCAAAGAACAGCCGCTCAAAGGCCTGCGTATTTCGGCCTGTTTGCACGTGACCACTGAGACGGCTAACCTGATGCACACGCTGCAACTGGGCGGGGCCGATGTGGTGTTGTGCGCTTCCAACCCGCTTTCCACCCAGGACGACGTGGCCGCGTCGCTGGTGGCCAACTTCGAAATCCCGGTGTACGCCATCAAAGGCGAAGACAATAACACATACTACGAGCACATCAAGGCCGCGCTCGATCACCATCCCCATCTGACCATGGACGACGGGGCGGATCTGGTGAGCACCATCCATAAGTCGCGCACCGAATTGATCAAGGACATCATCGGCGGCACGGAGGAGACGACCACCGGAGTCATCCGGCTGAAGGCGATGGCGAAAGACGGCGCGCTGCGGTTCCCGGTCCTGGCCGTGAACGACGCCACCACCAAGCACTTCTTCGACAACCGCTACGGCACGGGCCAATCGACGGTGGATGGCATTGTGCGGGCGACGAATATCTTGCTGGCCGGCAAGACTTTTGTGGTGGCCGGGTATGGCTGGTGCGGTCGCGGGTTGGCCAACCGCGCGCGCGGCATGGGCGCCAACGTGATCGTGACCGAGGTGGAGCCGTTGCCCGCGCTGGAAGCGGTGATGGACGGCTTCCGTGTGATGCCGATGATGGAAGCTGCCAGGATCGGCGACATCTTCTGCACCGTGACGGGCAACAAGCAGGTGCTGGACAAGCGCCACTTCGAGGTGATGAAAGACGGCGCTATCGTGGCGAACTCCGGCCACTTCAACGTAGAGATCAACATTGACGCGCTGGAGACTCTTTCCGGCGGCGACAAGCGCCGCGTGCGCGAGTTTGTAGAAACGTACGTAATGGCCGATGGCCGCAAGATCAACCTGTTGGGCGAGGGCCGCTTGATTAACCTGGCCGCCGCCGAGGGTCACCCGGCCTCGGTGATGGACATGAGCTTTGCCAATCAGGCTCTGGGCGCGGAGTACATGGCCAAGAATGCCAAATCGCTCACGGCGCAGGTCTACTCCATCCCGGTGGATATCGACCGCGAGATTGCGCGGCTGAAGCTGGCGGCGATGGGCGTGACGATTGATTCGTTTACCGACGAGCAATTCAAGTACATGAATTCGTGGGAAGAGGGGACGTAATAAATCCCAGATCCCGCACGAAGCGTCAAAATCCCAAAACAAAATCCCGGCTCCGAAAGAGGCCGAGGGTTTTGTTTTGCGTGATGAGGTCGGGTTACGGCCTAATCACCAAAGTCAAAAACAGAATACTGGCAATCAGGGTGCCGACGAAGATGATTGCCGGCGTGGGGTTGTTCTGCTCGACGGACTCTTGCCGGATTTCTTCCAGCGATCCGAAGCCGAGCAAACGCAGCGTGAGGAACACAAAGCCCGCCGAGAAGATGGCACAGATGGGGCCCCAGAAAGCGATTTGCGACAGGATAACGGGCAGGCGCTCGACAAACACTTTCCATGAAGCGGGCGCGATGAAGAACGCCAACACTTGCCCAATGATAAGCGCGGCCACCAGAGCGATGATGCCGGTCAGAAGGGTGCGGTTTTTCATTCGAGTCTCCTGTTTAGATTAACAGTGGTGCGTGACACGTGTCACGTCTCACGAGTCGCGCCTCACGAAATTTTCTGAACGTCTTTCCATTCAATCACATATCCAATCCACGCCGTGTCTTGCCCACCGGAGCCGGATTGGTAGTCTTCGACGACGAGCGCCCGGTCGCCCTCGCCGGTGGCGTGTATGAATCGCCCGGTCGCGCCCGAGCTCAAACGCAGGCCCGATCCTTCTACGTCGGTTACTTTGAACTTGCCGATGTCGCTCATCCTCCACGATGCCGGCGGGTAGGCAAAGAACACGTCGGCGGATTCGTCGCTCTGCCCGAAGCGCTGCGCATATGGCGCGAAATTCGTCGCGATCTCTTTGTCGGTTAGCGCGTCGTACTCGTCGAGCAAGAACAATCGCTCCTTCCATTCATACAGCATATAGTTGCCCAACCAGTGCGCGGTGAATTCATTGCCCGTCGGCACCCACGGCTCGCTCGGGCTTTTGGCCTTCTGCCACAATTCGGTATAGCGAATCGTGCCGATGATTTTTCCGGTGATCGGCCCGCGTTTGGGATGGTTGACGGTGATGTCCTGTCCGATGCGCGCGCGCTGAAAATCTCTGCGAACCCCGGTCGGCATATGCGCTCCTCTTGAACTCGCTATGGGCGGTCCCGGTTTTTGCGAACGTTGACCGCCGAAGGCCGCGCGCCGGCTCCTCGGCGCGGTTTCCGCTGTGGGTTGATTTCGTTGAGTGATAAACAGGCCGAGAGCCACAAACAGACAGATGCCGCCCCAGCAAAGTAAGAGTGCGCCTATTGCTTGCATCGGTCACCTCACCACGACCCCGAATCGGATCCGCCGCTATCCCACGATCCCGAATCCGATCCGCCGCTATCCCACGACCCCGAATCCGATCCACCGCTGTCCCACGATCCCGAATCCGATCCGCCGCTGTCCCACGATCCTGAATCCCACGAACTGCCGCTATCCGAAGATCCACCGCTGTCCCACGAGCTGGAGCCTCCGCTGCTGTACCCCCCGCCGCCGGAATTGGTCGACAGGATCGGCAATCCGCCGAGCAGGCAACAACCCATCACACTGAAGATCAGCCCCATCGCCAGCCAAACGCGAAAACTCCTCAAGCCCTTCATGATCGCCTCACTCGCCTGGAGCGGCCTTTCAAGTCCGACGCACTGGGCAGGCCGGAAAGCCTGCCGTTACACAGACAATTTTACTTCATCCGCGGAAACTATTGAGAGGTCGCCCACACAAAGCACGTCGGAGCCGGTGAAGGCGGGCTATCGTAAGTGAGCGACAGCGTGGACCGCACCACGGTTGTTTTCTGTGTTCTGTTCTACGCAAAATCAGAAGCGGACCGCTCCTGCATTGGCTCTGCTCAACAGTACCAGGGTTCGCTGAGGCGCGGGATGGGCGCGCGCGGGGAGAAGAGGGGGAGGGCAGTCGGCGAGTCGTCGGCTTCTTGCATAAGGCGCCACACTTGCTCAAAGAGGGCTGCGCGATCGGCGTTGCCGGTTTGCACGAGGGCGAAGATGTCGGTTTGCAGTTGGTCGAGGCGCGGGTCGGGGTGCGCCCACGGGTAACTCAGGGCCGCCTCGTCGAACGGGCCGACGAGGGCGGCCACGTCGGGCAGGGCGAGCAACAGCGACCCGGCAGGGATGAGCAGGCGGATGGCGTATTGCACCGGGGCGACGTTTTCAATCAGGCCGAGATCGGCAATGAGTTGCAGCAGGTGGGTGTAGTTGGCGAGGGTCGTCCACGGGGTGAACGGCAAAAAGGTGGGGTTGAGGGCCAGGCCCATTTGGCGGAGAGAGGTGGCCGCCCGGATGAAGTCGGCAGTGGTATGCCGCTTGTCGAGCTTTTCGAGGATGGCGTCATCCACCGCCTCGACGGCGCTGGTGACGAAGAGGCAGCCGGTGTCGCGCAGGA
>Ga0209514_10006971_pt1 | contig 13555 bp, 9 predicted proteins | sample Subgrocontami58m_FD_187452 | JGI IMG/M metagenome (GOLD analysis project Ga0209514, IMG submission 187452) | Subsurface groundwater microbial communities from S. Glens Falls, New York, USA - GMW37 contaminated, 5.8 m (SPAdes) (version 3) | ecosystem: Environmental > Aquatic > Deep subsurface >...
TACTCCAAGGCGCCCTTGCGGGCGCTACTCCAAGGCGCCCTTGCGGGCGCTACTCCAAGGCGCCCTTGCGGGCGCTACTCCAAGGCGCCCTTGCGGGCGCTACTCCAAGGCGCCCTTGCGGGCGCTACTCCAGGTCCCGCATCTCCCCCCACCGCGTGCCGATCGCGACGTCGACCTTCAGCCGCACGTCGAGCGCGAGCGCCCCCTCCATCTCCTCGCGCGCCATCGCGAGCAGCCGCTCGCGCTCCGCGCCGGGCACCTCGAACACCAGCTCGTCGTGCACCTGCAGGATCATCCGCGAGGCGAACTTCTCCCCCTCCAGCCGCCCCTGCACCCGCACCATCGCCACCTTCATCAGGTCCGCCGCCGTCCCCTGGATCGGCGTGTTCACCGCCATCCGCTCCGCCATCCCCCGAAGCTGCGGGTTCGAGCTGGAGATGTCGGGCAGATACCGCCTCCGCTTCAGCATCGTCGTCACGTACTGGTCCTTCCGCGCCCCCTCCAGCGTCCCCTCCAGGTACCGCTTCACCCCCGCGTACCGCTTGAAGTAGTGCTCGATGTACGCCTTCGCGACCTCCTGCGCCACCCCCAGCGCCGCCGCGAGCCCCCACTCGCTCATCCCGTACACGATCCCGAAGTTGATCGCCTTTGCCTGCCTCCGCATCTCCGAGCTCACGAGGTCGGCCGTCACGTTGAACACCTCGCACGCCGTCCGCGTGTGCACGTCCTCGTCCTTCGCGAAGGCGTCCTTCAACACCTCGTCCCCCGCGAGATGCGCCAGGATCCGCAGCTCGATCTGGCTGTAGTCGAGCGAGACCAGCTCGCACCCCTCGTCCGCGACGAATGCCTCGCGGATCCGCTTCCCCTCCGGCGTGCGGATCGGGATGTTCTGCAAGTTCGGGTCGCTCGAGGACAGCCTCCCCGTCGCCGCGACCGTCTGGTTGAACGAGGTGTGGATCCGCCCCGTCGACCTCTTCACCAGGGACGGCAGCGCGTCGACGTACCCGTGCTTCAGCTTCGCGAGCGCACGGTAGTCGAGGATCTTCGCCGGCAGCGGGTGCTCCTTCGCGAGCGAGGCCAGCACGTCCGCGTCCGTCGACCACCCCGTCTTCGTCTTCCGTCCATGGCGCAGGCCGAGCTTCCCGAACAGGATCGCCTGGAGCTGCTTCGGCGACTCGATGTTGAACTCCTCCCCCGCGACGCCGAAGATCTCCCCCTGGATCCGCAGCAGCTCCTGCGCGAACTCCTCCGAGAGTTTTACCAGGTGCGCGAGGTCCACCTTCACCCCGTTCCGCTCCATCGTCAGCAGCACGCGGATCAGCGGCATCTCGATGTCGCGGAAGAGCGGCGTCAGCCCCTCCTCCTCGATCCGCGGCAGGAACATCGACGCCAGCCGCAGCGTCACGTCCGCGTCCTCGCACGAGTAGGTCTTCGCCCTCTCGACGTCGACCTGGTCGAAGCCGATCTGCTTCTTCCCCTTCCCCGTCACGTCCTCGAAGGTGATCATCTGGTGCCCCAGGAACTGCCGCGCCAGCTCCTCCAGCGAGTGGCTCCTCCGCGACGGGTCGAGCACGTAGCTGGCGACCATCGTGTCGCACGCGAGGCCGCGCACCTCCACGCCCGCGCGCGTCAGCACCAGCAGGTCGTACTTCGCGTTCTGCGCGTACTTCGGCACCTCGCTCGCGTACGCGGGGCGCAGGACCTCCAGCACCCGCTCGCGCGCGAGCTGCGCGGGCGCCCCCAGGTAGCGGTGCGCGACGGGGATGTAGGCCGCCTCCCCCGCCGCCCAGGAGAACGAGAGGCCGACGACCTCCGCCTCCATCGGGTCGACCGAGGTCGTCTCCGTGTCGAAGCTGAAAGCCTCCGCGGCGAGGAGCGCCTTCGCGAGGGCCGCGAGGGCCGCCTCCGTCGTCACGGCGCGGTAGGCGTCGTAGGAGACCCCCTTCACGGGCCCCAGCTCCTTCGCGAAGCGGCCGAACTCCAGCTCCCCGAAGAGCGCCTGCAGCTTGAGCACGTCCGGCCGCTGCGGCGCCATCGCGTCGAGGTCGACCTCGAGAGGCACGTCGTCGCGGAGGGTGACGAGCCGCCGCGAGAGGAGCGCCATGGCGCGGTTTTTCTCGATCGACTCGCGGAGCTTCGGGCGGTCGACCTCGGAGGCGCGCTCGAGCAGCGCGTCGAGCGACCCGAACTGCTGGAGGAGCTTCTGCGCGGTCTTCTCGCCGACGCCGGGCACCCCGGGGACGTTGTCGACGGCGTCTCCCTGCAGCGCCAGGAAGTCGACCACCCGCTCGGGCGGGACGCCCATCTTCTCCTCGACCTCCTTCGGTCCGTAGCGCTTGTCCTTCATCGTGTCGAGGATCGAGACGGGGCCTCCGACGAGCTGCATGAGGTCCTTGTCGCCGGTGACGATGACGACCTCGTACCCCTCGCGGGCGCCGCGGCGGGCGAGCGTGGCGATGACGTCGTCGGCCTCGACCCCCTCGACCTCGAGCGTCGGCAGGCGGTATCCGCGGAGGATCTCGTGGATGACGGGCCACTGCTGGAGGAGGTCGGGCGGCATCGGCGGGCGGTTCGCCTTGTACTCCGCGTACATGTCGTCGCGGAAGGTCTTCCCCGCCGCGTCGAGGACGACGGCGATCCGGTCGGGCCTCTCGTCCTTCAGGACTTTCAGGATCATCCCCGTGAAGCCGAAGAGGGCGTTCGTGGGGAAGCCCTTTGAGTTCGAGAGGCGCTGGATCGCGTGGTACGCGCGGAACACGTATCCGCTGCCGTCGATGAGGTAGAGTCGCTTTCGATCGGTCATCGCCCCTCGGAGGTGGAACCCGCGAGCGCGAGTTGTACCGCTCCCGGAGCCATCCGGCACGGAGAAAGAGCCTTTTCTCACGCGTGCGTGCCGCCGGGATTTTCCCTCTTGCGCCCCATTCCGGCCCCCGTATAATGCGACCACTCAACGAGTCAACGGACGGAAAACGTGCGACGCGGGGCTGTCGCGCTGGGGGCAAGAGGCGCCGGGAAGACGCAGACAACGAAATCGCCTTCGCGATCCGCCAGGCCTCACCCTCGAACTTTCATGCGAGCGAGTCCCCTCCTGGGGAGCGGGCTGCGGGAGCGCGGCCTCAATTGGGGGTGTCTATGGATCCGAATGCCATCCTGAGATCGGCCTTGGAGAAGGACGAGATCCTCGCGATCGAGGCCCTTCTCCTGCTGCAGCAGGATCGGACGCTGTTCCCCGAGATCTACTCGGTCGCCAACGAGGTGACGAAGCGGCTCCACAAGGGGACCGTGACGTACTCGCACGACCGGATCATCAGCTACACGACGGCGTGCCGCTGCTCGTCCAAGCTCTGCGCCTACCAGCGGCGGAAGAACGACCGGCCGGGGACGCTCCTGTCGATCGAAGACATCGTGAATCGGATCAAGCAGACCCCCGACGTCACGGGCATCACGCTGCAGGGGGGGCTGAACCCCGAGGTGCCCTTCGCCTTCCTCATTGATCTGGTCAAGGAGGTGCAGGCGGCCTTCCCGAGCCTCACGCTGACGGCCTTCTCGCCGGGCGAGGTCGCCTTCTACGCGAAGCGGGCGCGGGTGTCGCCGTTCGAGGCGATCCGCAAGCTGCGCGAGGCGGGCCTCCAGTCGATGCAGGGGAACTCCGCGGACATCCTGAACGACAAGGTGCGGAAGAAGATCTCCCCCGATCGCCTGCGGACGAGCGACTGGGTCGAGATCGTGAAGTGCGCGCACCGGAACGGCATCCGCACCTCGGCGAGCATGCTTTTCGGGCACGTGGAGAACGAGATCCACGTCTGCGAGCACCTCGAGCTGATCCGCACGCTCCAGAAGGAGACGGGCGGGTTCACCGAGTTCGTGTTCTACCCGTACCTCGTGGACGCCGACAACGCGCGGCTCATCGGCGAAAACAGCGAGGTCGACTGGGACGAGATCTTCCGGATCATGGCGGTCGCGAGGATCTTCTTCGGGGCGCTGCTGCCGAACCTGCAGGCGTCGTGGGTCCACCACGGGCTGCCGAACGCGATCCGTGCGACGAACGTCGGCGTGAACGACCTGGGGCACACGATCTACGACGATGGCCTCGCCCATTTCCACAAGAACGGGCGGGTCGACGCCGTGGCGCCCGAGGAGCTGGAGAAGGCGATCCGCAAGGCGGGACGCGTCCCGAAGCGCCGCGACGCCTTCTACAACGACACCCCGATTGCGCGGCGCAAGTCGTCGTCGAGACTGCACGCGGGCTCTGCGCGGTAGCGGAGGGGGCGAGGGGCGAGGGGCGAGGGGAGAAGGGCGAAGGGCGAGGGCCGAGCGGTAGGCCCTCGCCCTTCGGCCTTCGCTCCTCGCTCTTCGATGGCCCACCATGGCACACTGGAACGACCCCATCCGAATCGGTCCCGTCGAGGCGAAGAACCGAATCGTCCGGGCCGGGACCGCCGAGAGGCTCGCGACGCCCGCGGGCGACTGCCCCGACGAGATGGCCTCGTTCCTCGCGCGGCTCGCGCAGGGCGAGGTCGGCGTCATCGTCACGGGGCACCTCTACGTCCACCCCGCGGGGAGGCGCTCCCGCACGCAGGCGGGGATCGACTCCGACGCGCGGCTGATCGGCCTCTCCCGCGCCGTCGCCGCCTGTCACGACTACGACGCCCTCGTCTTCGCGCAGCTCTCCCACGCGGGGAGGCTGGCCCGCCCCGAGGTCACCCTCTGCCCCACCGTGGCCCCCTCCCCCGTCGCGCCCGGCAAGGACAGCCCGCGGGCCCGCAAGCGCATCCGCCCGCCCGCCGAGCTCGACGCCGCAGGGATCGGCGAGGTCGTCGATGCCTTCGCCCGGGCGGCGGCACGCGCCCGCGACGCGGGGTTCGACGGAGTCGAGCTCCACGCGGGACATGGATTCCTCCTCCACCAGTTCCTCTCGCCCAGGACGAACCAGCGCACCGACGCCTGGGGAGGCGACATCGCGAACCGCGCAAGGCTGCTGCTCGACGTGATCGCCGAGGTCCGCCGCCGCGTCGGTTCGACGTTCCCGATCGGCGTGCGCATGAACGTGGAGGACTTCGTCGAGGGGGGCCTGACGATCCTCGAGACGCGCGACATCGCGCGGCTGCTTGCAAGATCGAACGTCGCCTGGGTCGACCTCACGGGAGGGGTCCTCGAGGAGCCCGACTCGATCTGCCGCCGGGACATCCGCACGCGAGAAGAGGAGGCGTACTTCCTGCCGCAGGCGCAGGCGATCCGTCCCCTCCTGCCGTGCCTCGTGAGCCTCAACGGCGGGATCAAGAGCCTCGCGACGATCGAGCGCCTCCTGTCGGACGAGCGGTTCGACCTCGTCTCGCTGGGGCGGCCGCTCGTGCGCGAGCCCGACCTCCCGCGCCGCTTCCGCCGCGTCGCCGTCGCGCAGTGCGCCTCGTGCAACCTCTGCCTGGGCCACCCGGAGTCGGTCACGCGCTGCTGGGCTCCTCCCGCACCGGTCGTTCTTTCGAAGTCCATCGTGTCGAGCGAATCGCCATGAAGCACCTCGCGATCCTCCTCTCCATGGCCGTCGGCGCCTGCGCCGCGACCGACTCGCCGCCGATGGTGCGGGTCCTCCTCGTCACGGGCGAGGCGTCGATCCACGTGGAGGTCGACGGAGCCTACGTGATCACCAAGGGGGGCGACTCGAAGGCGGTGGGCCGCGGGGCATCTCTCAAGGCCGACATCACGGCGGACAAGGACGCGACGCACGTCGGCGCAGCGAAGTACGCGGACGAGGAGATCGACATCGTCCCGACGAAGGCGGAGACGCTCACGGTCGGGAAGAAGAAGTACGCGGGGACGCTTCGCATCGTGCGGGAGAGGGGGGCTCTCCTCGGCGTGAACGTCCTCGACCTGGAGGACTACGTCATCGGCGTCGTCGGCGCGGAGATGGGGACCGACTCGGCGCACGAGGCCCTCGCGGTGCAGGCGATCATCTCGCGCGGATTCGGCGTGCAGCAGGTGGAGGAGGAGCACCGCTCGAGGGCGAAGAAGTGGTTCGACGTCTACGACGACACGCGCGACCAGGTCTACGCGGGGCTCTCGAAGGCCTCCTCGGGGGTGCGGAAGGCGGTCGAGGAGACGAAGGGAAAACTGCTCCTCTACGAGGGGAAGCCGTTCACGACCTACTTCAGCTCGACCTGCGGCGGGCACACGGAGCCCGTGGAGGCGGTGTTCGGCGGGTCGCCGTTCAAGCCTCTCTCGGGCGTCGCCTGCCCGTGGTGCGAGAAGTCGCGGGTCTACGAATGGTCGGTGAAGTACAAGGAGAGCGAGGTCCGCGACCGGCTCGCGAAGGCGGGACACGACCTGAAGGACGTGAAGAAGATCGAGGTCACCGAGAAGCTGCAGTTCGGGCGGGTGAAGGAGGTAAAGATCACCTCTGCGGCGGCCCCGAAGCCGCTCACGATGACGGGGAAGGCGCTGCGCGAGGCGCTCGACGGCGACAAGCTCCTCTCGACGAAGTTCGACGTGACGCGCGAGGGGGACGAGTTCGTCTTCACCGGCCACGGATGGGGGCACGGGGTGGGGCTCTGCCAGACCGGCGCGATGCGGATGGCCGAGAAGGGGAAGAAGGCGGAGGAGATCCTGGAGTTCTATTATCCGGGAGCGAAGGTGACCGTCGTGTACAGGGGGCGCTAGAGGGCGGCCGCCCGCAACTCCAAATTCCAACTCCAACTCCAAAGAACTCCAATTCCAAACCCAAGTCGGTCGCAGCCGGCTTGGAATTAGAGTTGGAGTTTCTTGGAGTTGGAGTTGGGATTTGGAGTTGCGGCTACGCCTTCTTCCGTCGCAGCGGCAAGAGCTTCTTGAGCGTGACCGACCCGTCGCGCAGCTCGCCGACGGTGTAGTCCTCGCCCTTGTACTGGACGAGGGCCTCCTCGCGGACGCCGTCGGGGACGCGCTTCACCTTGAGGACGACGGTGTTTTCCTTCGGGGACGACTCGCCGGTGACGTCGGCGGCCCTCCAGTCGTCCTCGATCGGCTTTCCGAGCGACTTCGCGTAGATCCGCGCGCGCGTGAACGGGTCGTACGAGCGCAGGTCCTTGTCGAGCTTCTTGCGGATGTCGTCCTCGGAGGTCCCCTTCGCGCGAACGGACTCGATCTCGGCGACGACCTTGGTCACGACCTCGAGCGTGAGACGCGCGATGAAGGTGTCGAGCCCTTCGACGGGCTTGTTCGGGTCGGGTGCGCCCATGGCGGTGTTCCTCTCGAACGGGACTACTTTCGGAGCACGCGCGGGACGAGCTTCTTGAGCGTGTAGGCGAGCCCGTGAACGGCGGCGACGTAGTAGTCCTCGCCCTTGTACTGGACGAGCATCTCCTCCCGGATTCCCTTCGGCCCGGTCTTCATCTTCAGGAGCACGGTGTTCTTCTTGGGCTCCTCGACCGTGTCGATCGCGTCGGCCGTGAAGTCGTCCTCGATCGTCTCCTCGAGCGACTTCAGGTACATCCGGTGCCGCGACTGCGGGTCGAAGTGGCGCAACTCCTTGGAGATCTTCTCGATGATCAGATCCTCGGAGAGGCCCTTCTCGCGGAGGGACTGGATCGCCTTCACGACCTTGCGGACGGCCTCGTAGGTGAATTGCGCGGAGAGGGTGTCGAGGCCTTCCTCGGGCGGCTTGATGTCGGACATGAGGGTCCCTTCCGGTTCCGGGTCCCGCGATGGTATCCGCGCCGGGTGCGCGTGTCAACTTGCCGCGGGGCGGGCGGAGGGGTAGGATCCCGCGGCGGGGTGGGATTCCTGCGCGCAAGCGGGGCTCCATCTCGGAGAGGCCCCGCGGCGGTGCCAGTCTTCGTCTCGGGGAGGCCCCGAAGGGGTCGCAAGAATGTAGCCAGGGCCGAAGGCCCTGGGGACCGCAGGCCGCGGCGGATCGAGGCCCGAAGGGGCGACAGAACGCGCGTTCTGTCGCCCCTTCGGGGCTCCGAGCTCGATCGGGCCTGGATTCCAGGGCCTTCGGCCCTGGCTACGTTCTTCTGCGCCTTCGGCGCGGTGCGGATCCGACTCGGTTTCAGCAATCGATGCCGCAGAGGGCCACCTCCATGCGTCTTCTCGGAGTGATCCTCGCCATGACGGCCGCTGGCTGTGCGCAGACCTACCCGGGGGCGTGGGGCGACGATCGCATGATCCGCGCGGGGGAGACGTACGACTCCCCCGAGGTGAAGGCGTCCACGCCGTTCACGCGCGCAGTCGCCTCGTGGAATTCGGACTACGCCGCGCGGGACCTCACCCAAGACAACCTGAACCATCCCCGCGAGCCCCTGAACGGCTGCGTTCAGCTTGAGTTGCAGGCCGGCAACGACTCCGGCTGGTTCGCATGGCAGTCCATGGGCACCTGGGGAATGGGGATCGGGGGTGCGAGCGTCAAGCAGAACGGCGACGCCTCGTGCAGCGTGGACACCGACACGCTCATGGTCGCGAAGGGCGTGACGGCGGACCGATTCCGCTACCGCCTGCGTCGAAGCGGCGACGCAAGGCTGCGGTTCGTCGCCGTCACGACATGGACGCCGGGCGACGCGGAGCCGTTCGCGGCGGTGAAGTCCGCGGCGTGGGGAAAGACGATCGACGTCCCGAAGCGTTCGCAGATGGTCGAGGACGAGGCGATCAGAGGCGACATCTGCAGCGCGACATCGCTTGCGATGGTGCTGGAGCACTACGGGGTGAAGAAGTCGACGCGCGTGGTCGCGGACGGCGTCTACGACCACGAGGCGAAGATCTACGGCAACTGGCCGCTGAACACCGCCTACGCGGCCATCGCGGGGATGAAGGTCGCCTACGTCGCGCACTTCCGCAGCCTCGCGGACCTGGAGGGTGAGATCGCCGCGGGGCGACCGGTGATCATCAGCCACAAGTGGAAGGAGGGGGAGTTGACCGGCGCGCCGGTCGCTGCGAGCAAGGGGCATCTCATCGTCGTCGTCGGGTTCACAGAGACCGGCGACGTCGTCGTGAACGACCCCGCCGCGCACCCCGACAAGGGCGAGGACGTGAGGCGCACCTACCCACGGCGGGAGATCTACCACACGTGGCTGGAGAACGCGTCGGGGATCGCGTACGTCATCCGAAATTGACGGGCGCCCTAATGGACGCCTCTGCACGGCGCCCTGACGGGCGCCTCTCCACGGCGCCCTAACGGGCGCCTTTCCATGGCGCCCTGACGGGCGCCTCTCCAATTAGCGCAGGCGCGCGAGGGATGCCTTCGCGTCGCGCGTGAGACGCGCGCCGGGCGCGCCGCCGGCGAGCCGCCTGAGCGCCTCGCGGGCCGCGGGCGTCCCGATCCGTTCCAGCACCCCCACCGCCCGCGCCTGGCGCAGCGACGCGCCCGAGGTGAGCTTCAGCCCCCCTACCACCTCGAGCAGCCGCGCGGCGCGGCCGCGGACCTCCGCAGAGGGGGACCTCGCCAACGCCTCCCGCAGCGCAAGCACCGCGTCGGGCCCCAGGTCCGCGAGGGCCGCCTCGGCCGCCTCTCGCGCCTCGAACTCGTCCGCGTCGAGCCTCCGCACCAGGTCCGCGATCATCGCCGCGTCGACGACCGCGGGCTCCAGCCGCTTCGCGAGGAAGGCAACCGCCTCGTCGCCCACCGCGACGAGCGCCCACGTCGGGCCCGCCGCCTCGGCCCCGTCGGACCCCGAGAGCCTCTCCCAGCATGCCGCGAGGTCCGCCTTCGCATCCCGCTCGAGCGCCGGCACGAGCCCTGCCACGTCCCACACCCACGCCGTGGTGTCCGCCGATCCCGCCGCGAGTCGCCGGCCGTCCGCGGAGAACGCCAGGCACGTCACGCCCCCGAGAGGCCCCTCCAGGCGCTGCATGAGCTTCCCCGTGGCGAAGTCGTACAACTCGACGTCCCCTCCCATCCCGCCGAGCGCGATCGTCCGCCCGTCGGGGGAGAAGGCCAGCGCTGGGCTGGACAGCTTCGTGAGGTCGAGCACCCGCACAGCCGACCCGCTCGCAAGCTCCCAGACGATGGGCCGGCCCCATGCGGTCGTCGCCAGGGACCGGCCGTCGGGGCTGAACGCGATTTGGACGGGGGTGTCCTGCTCGGCGTCGAACGCCACGATCGACGCGGCTTGCGCGCCGGAGGCGACGTCGAGCACGACGATGTCGCCGTTCGTCGCGGCGACCGCGAGGAGGGATCCATCCAGCGAGAACGCCACCGTCGCCGGGCGCCTTAGCTCGGGAATCGGGATGTCCGTCCCCGCCGTCTCGTCCCCCCGGTGACGGACCCGCACGATGCCGGCGCCAGCGGTGGCGAGCACGGCTCCGTCGGCCCTCAGGGCGGCGATGACGGTGGCGCGACCGGAGTCGCCTTCGTCGTCGCGCGCGGGGCCCGGGTCGGCGCCCGGGTGCCTGCGCCAGACCCCGTCATCGGAGATTGTCGTCGCCTTCCCGTCCGACCCGAGCACGGCCGCGGCGATGGCCCCTCCCGACGCGCGCTCCTGCCACCGAACCGCCTTCGAGCCCACCTCCCACTCCGCGACGCGCCCCCCTTCACCCGCCGCGAGGAGGCACGAGCCATCCGCCGATAGCGCGATGGCCGTCACGGGCTCGCCGAGGCCGTCTCCGCTCGCCCGCGCCGCGCCCGTGGCGGCGTCGAAGAACCGCGCAAGCCCGCTGGCCGCGCCGATCACGACCACCGCGCCGTCGGGCGAGAACCCGACGAAACCCGAGACGTCGTCCGTCAGGCTCGAGCTCCATGTCGCCTTCGCCGACGCGATCTCGCTCAGGTGGACCTCGTTTCCGCTGTCCGAGGTGAGGAGGTTCCGTCCATCCGGGGAGAATGCGATGCGGCCGATCGAGTTCTCGCCCGCGCTGAACTCGGCGCGCAGCGCCCCGGTCGCGACGTCGAGGACCCTCATCCGCCCGTCCTCGTCCCCCGCAGCGACGAGCGCGCCGTCCGCGCTGAAGGCGACCGCGACGATCGAGGCGTCCCCGCCGCTCACCTCCCACTCGACACGCCCGTCCTTGCCCAGCAGGTCCATCCCCTGGTCTCCGCCGACGGCGACGTGGACGCCATCCGGCGCGAGCGCGAGCGCCTCGAGGTCGGCCGCGCGCGAGCTCCTCGCCCAGCGGAGCGTGCGGGTCGCGAGGTCGAACACCATCACCTCGCCCCGCTCCCCCACCACCGCGACGGCCCCCGGCGCCTGCGCAAGGAGCGTCGGCTCGACCCCTCGCAGGTCGAGCGGTGACTTCTGCGGCGTGCCCCCGGTCGCCGCGTCGAAGCGGTCGACGAGGAGCTCCTGCGGGCCGTCGGCGGGAGGGGCAGCACGCAAGACGCGCACGACGCCCTCCCCAGTCGCATCGAAGGCCGCGCCGCACCCGCCCTCGGCCTCCGACTCGGCCTTCCAGAGGAGCGCCCCCGTCGCGGCGTCCCAGACGCGGACCTCGCCGGCCTCGGAGATGAGGAGGACCCGCTTCCCGTCCGGCGACCAGGCGCCGCCGACGATTCCCGAGGGGTGGAAGAAGCGCGCCTCGCCGATCCGCGCGACGGCGCGCTCTGGGAGCGCGTCCTGCGCGAGTGCGACGGCGGCGAGCAACAGGAAGGTGGCGGGGAGTCTCATCGCGAGAGGCAGCCTACCGCGGGCACCCCCGTCATTCAAGCACCGGCTCGCTCACGCGAGCCACTCCATCTCGCTCACGCGAGCCTCTCCATGGTGTCGACACGGGCGCCTCGCGCGTGCGACAATCCGGCGCGGTTCAGATCGGGGTCACAGGTTCTCCCGGTTCGTAATCGTAGTCGTAATCGTTCAGGCCAAAACGATTACGACTACGATTACGAACGCCGTGGATCGGTGTCGCCGAGAAGCGCCATCGGTTGAGCCACGCCGACAATCCGATCCTCGCGTCAAGGGAGCCTCACGCTCGATGCGCATCTGGCTCGTCGCCGCAGCGATCTGCGCCTCCGCCGGCCTCCTCGTCTGGGCGCTCCGCCGCCCCGCGGTCCTTCCGTCCCCCGCGCCGAATCCCCCCGTCGCGCGGGCGCTGACTCCCAAGCACGAGGCCATCGACCGGGGCCTCGCCTGGCTCGCCTCGGCGCAAGAGGCCGACGGCCACTGGTGGTGCGCGCGCTGGAGCGACTACAAGAAGTATCAGGACCTCCCTGGCGTCGGGGAGGGGGCGGGCGACCTCCTCGACCCCGCCCTCACCGCCCTCGCGCTCCTCCCCTTCCTCTACGACGGCAATACTTCGACGAAGGGGAGGCACGCCGCCGTCGTCGGTCGCGCGCTCGGCTGGCTGCGCGGGATCGCGGAGTCCTACGTCGCGCACGGTCCGCCGCGCTACGCCAGCGGGGGGCCCGGGCCGTGGCACTGGGGCGTCATCGCGGAGGACTACAACCCCGTCGCCGTGTACGCCGCGCTCGCGGAGGCGCTCAGGACGGGGCAGGAGGACCTCAGGCCGCTCGTCGAGGCGGGGGTGCGCCAGATGCTCGCCGATCGCCGCAAGGAGCAGCGGTGGGCCTCGACGCTGAACACCTACGACATCGGGGCCGTGGTGTTCTGGGTGGAGCTTCTCGAGACGGCGGAGGCGAGCGGGATCTCGGTCCCCGCCTCCGCGCGGGGCGATGCGCGCGCCTACCTGCGGGAGATGACGGAGGAGTCCTCCGGCCGGATCCTGAGCAAGGACGTCTGCAAGGAGTGCCTGGGGGGCTGGGACGCGCAGTGCGTGGCGATCCTGACGCGGGCGTGGATCGACCCAGGCCCGGACCCGCTGCGCGACAAGGAGCTCGACACGATTGCCGCGCACGCGCCGGTCTGGGAGCCGCAATGGAAGCTCCCTGAGGACCCCTCGAAGGGGCCCGCGGGGTCGTGGAGCTGCGGCCGCGACATCGTGAACTACTACTACTGGTATTACGGCACGCTCGCGATGGAGCGCCACGGCGGCGCGCGGCGCGAGCCCTGGCGCAAGGCCCTCCTCGGCGCGCTCCTGCCGAACCAGGTCGGCTCGGGCGAGTTCGCGGGCTCCTGGGAGGCGGTCGACCCCTGGGGGCGGCTGAGCGGGAGGGTCTATTCGACGGCCTACGCGGTGATGTCGCTCCTCCAACTTCCCCGCCCGCACTAAGCAGGTTCCACATCGTCTTCCTGGATGCCACTCTCCACGGACTCTGGAGTCGCGCCCGCAAGGGCGCGTTGGACTGACAGTCGCAAGGCTGTCAGCCGATGTCCTACCACTACAACGTACCTATGTGAAAAGCCCCGAAGGGGCGGCATCGGGGCGCCCGCGCAGCGGGCCGGCCCAGGCCGCAGGCCTGGGAAAAGCGGTGTCGGCGCGAATTCCGAGCCCCGAAGGGGCGACATACCTCGCGGCGCGTGTGTATTTCGCCCCTTCGGGGCTCCGGTGTTCCTCACAAACCCGTTTTCCCAGGGCTGCACCCTGGGCTCTTTCATCCTGCCCCTTCGGGGCGATTGCGCGAAGTTACGTTGTAGTGCTAACGCCCTTTTTGGGCGTTAGGGCCTGTCACGAAACTATGTATCCAGTTGAACGAGACCCATCGTCGGAACTGTGCAGTACGCGTGCTCGTCGCCCCCGAAGGGGGCAAGAGAATGTAGCC
>Ga0209514_10006978_pt1 | contig 13546 bp, 17 predicted proteins | sample Subgrocontami58m_FD_187452 | JGI IMG/M metagenome (GOLD analysis project Ga0209514, IMG submission 187452) | Subsurface groundwater microbial communities from S. Glens Falls, New York, USA - GMW37 contaminated, 5.8 m (SPAdes) (version 3) | ecosystem: Environmental > Aquatic > Deep subsurface >...
AGACGACCGGCGGCGAGGAGACGCGCACGTGCACCTCGGCCGCCTTCGCCTCGAACAGCATCTCCACGAGCGCGCGCATCGTGTTGCCGCGCACGATCGAGTCGTCCACGATCACGAGCCGCTTGCCCGCGATCTCGGCGAGCGGGTTGAACTTGAGGCGGATCCCCTGCCGGCGCAGCTCCTCGTCGGGCTCGATGAAGGTCCGGCCGACGTAGCGGTTCTTGATCAGCCCCTCGCCGAACGGGATCCCCGCGGCCTTCGAGAAGCCGATCGCCGCCGGTGTGCCCGAGTCCGGGATCGGCATCACCAGGTCCGCCTCGACCGGCGCCTCGGCTGCGAGGCGCTCGCCCATGCGGACGCGCGCCCCGTAGACATCCACGCCGCCGACCCTCGAGTCGGGCCGCGCGAAATAGACGTGCTCGAAGATGCACGCCGCGCCGGGGCCCTCCGGCAGCGCCTGCGTCGAGTGCAGGCCCTCCGCGTCCACGACGACCAGCTCGCCGGGCCGGAGATCGCGCGCGAAGTCGGCGCCGATCAGGTCGAGAGCGGAGGTCTCGGAAGCGACGACCCAGTCCTCGCCGAGCCGACCGAGCGAGAGCGGACGGATCCCGTGCGGGTCGCGGAACGCGACGAGCGCGCCATCGGCGAGCGCGACGATCGAGTAGGCGCCCTCGAGTCGCGCCATCGTTTGCGCGACCGCGAGCGGCAGCGGCGAGGGGTCGTGCGCGAGCAGCGCGGCGATCAGCTCCGTGTCGGAGGTGGCGCCGAGCTTGACGCCGGCCGCGCCGAGCTCCGCGCGCAGCTCGGAGGCGTTGGTGAGGTTGCCGTTGTGGCCGAGCGCGACCGTGCGTGCGCGGCCGTGGTGAACGAGCGGCTGGACGTTCGTCCAGGCGTTCGACCCGGTGGTCGAGTAGCGCGTGTGCCCGATCGCGACCTCGCCCGTCAGCGCCTGAAGCTTCTGCTCGTCGAAGACCTGGGCGACGAGGCCGAGGTCGCGTAGGACGGTCAGGCGGCCCTCGTCGGAGACGGCGATCCCGGCCGCCTCCTGACCGCGGTGCTGGAGCGCGAACAGCCCGAAGTACGTGACCCGGGCCACCTCGCGCTCCTCGGAGCGGATGCCGAAGATGCCGCACATCTAGGTCTGCCAGGCCCTCTGCAACTCGTCGATCTCGATTCCCAGCAGCGCCCCGCCGCCTACAGTCCCGATCCGCCGCAGCGGCACTCCGCCGAGCTTCGCCACGCTCTCCTCCGGGCACGCGAGCACGGCCTGGCCGCCGCCCTCGCCGAACCACGCGAGCGGGTCGCCGGAGAGCTCGAGCTCGGCGCCGATGCCGGAATGGAGCGCCGCCTCGGCGAGCGCCACGGCGAGCCCGCCCTCGGCGGCGTCGTGGACGAGCGAGCAGAGCGGCGCCGCGCGCCAGAGGAACTCGACGAGCATCGCCTCGAGCGCCAGGTCGAGGCGCGCCGGGATCCCGCCGAGCGCGCCGTAGAGCGCCTGGTACTCGGAGCCGGCGAGCGAGAGCGGCGAGGCCGAGGCGAGCAGGATCGCGTCGCCCTCGAGCCAGGCGCCCGGCACGAGCCGCACGTCGGGGACGAGACCGACGCAGCCGGCGGCCGGCGTCGGGTGGATCGCGCGGCCCTCGGTCTCGTTGTAGAGGGAGACGTTGCCGGAGACGACGGGTAGCCCGAGCGCCTCGCAGGCCTCCGCCATGCCCTCGATCGCCTCCGCCAGCTCCCAGGCGATCTCCCCTTTCTCCGGGTTGCCGAAGTTGAGGCAGTCGGTGAAGCCGAGCGGCTCGCCGCCGGCACACGCGACGTTGCGCGCCGCTTCGAGGATCGCGAGCACGCCGCCCGAGCGCGGATCCAGCCTGGCAAGCCGCCCCTGGCCGTCGAGCGAGAGCGCGAGCCCGCGCAGCGAGGGCCGCAGGCGAACGACGGCCGCGTCGAGGCCCGGCCGGCGCACGGTGCGCGAGCCGACGAGGTGGTCGTAGCGGCGGTAGATCCAGGCGCGGCTGCGGAGATTGGGTGAGGCCAGCAGCTCAGGGAGCGCGCGTGCAGGCGGCGGCGCCTGCGGCGCCGGCGCGGGCTCGGGGGCCGGCCGTGGCGTGCACTCGACGGCGTAGCGCGGGCATTCATCAGTCAACAGGCGCGCAGGAATGTCGCCAACGACCTCGCCTTCATAGAAAGCGCGCAGCCGCGCGCTTTCCGTGACCTCGCCGACAACGGCGTGGTGGGCCTCCCAGCGGTCGAGCACGGCCTGCACGGCTTCGAGCATCCCCGGCCGAACGACCGCGACCATCCGCTCCTGGCTCTCGGAGATCATGATCTCCCAAGGCTCCATTCCCTCCTCGCGCTGCGGAACGCGGTCGAGGTGGACGTCGATCCCGTACTCGCGCGCCATCTCCGACAGGGACGAGGCGATCCCCGCCGCGCCGCAGTCCTGGAGCGACTCGACGAGCCCGCGCTCGACGAGCTCCAGCGAGATCTCGATCAGCTTCTTGCCCGTGAACGGGTCGCCGATCTGGACGGAGGGCCGCTTCTCGGCCGCCCCCTCGCCGAGCTCCTGGCTCGCGAGCACGGAGGCCCCGCCGATCCCGTCGCGCCCGGTCGTCGCGCCGTAGAGCACGACGAGGTTGCCCTCCCCGGTCGCCCGCGCGCTCATCACGCGCTCGACCGGCAGCAGGCCGACGCACATCGCGTTGACGAGGCAGTTGTCGGCGTAGGCCGGGTCGAAGACGGCCTCGCCGCCGACGGTGGGGATCCCCACCGCATTCCCGTAATGGGAGATCCCGCCCACCGCGCGCTCGAAGTGCCAGTCGGGCTCGCCGAAGCGCAGGCCGTCGAGCAGCGCCACGGGCCGCGCTCCCATCGCGATGATGTCGCGGATGATCCCGCCCACGCCTGTCGCCGCCCCCTGGAACGGCTCCACCGCAGAGGGGTGGTTGTGGCTCTCGACCTTGAAGGCGACCGCCTCGCCCTCGCCGAGGTCGAGCACGCCGGCATTCTCGCCCGGCCCCTGCAGGACCCGCCTACCCGCGGTCGGAAACCGCCTCAGGAGCAGCGCCGAGTGCTTGTAGCCGCAGTGCTCCGACCAGAGCAGCGAGAAGACCGCGAGCTCGAAGTGGTTCGGGTCGCGCTCGAGCAGCGCAACGATACGGGCGAGCTCCCCGTCTGTCAGGCCGAGGGCCCGGTGCAGAGGCTGTTCCGCGACGGAGCTCAGAGGTTCAGTCTAGCCGCGCCTGCCGACGCCCCTCCGGCTCTGCCTCACGCCGCGGCCCCGCGCCGCGTTGAATAGCGAGATGAGCCGCCGCCACCTCCTCATGCTGCTCGCGCTGTCGGCCCTCTGGGGCGCCTCGTTCATGTTCATCAAGGTGGGCGTGCGCGACTTCGAGCCGGCCACGCTCGTCTGGCTGCGGCTGACGGTCGCCGCCGCGACGCTCGCGCCGATCGCGCTGCTCTCGGCCGGCCGCTCGGTGTTCGCGGAGGTGCGCGCCGAGTGGCGGAGATTGACCGTGCTGGGCGCCGCCAACTCGGTGATCCCGTTCTGGTTCCTCTCCTGGGGCGAGACGCGGATCGACTCGGGCCTCGCGGCGATCATCCAGGCCTCGGCACCGATCTTCACGGCACTGCTCGCCTGGCGCTTCAGCCACTCCGAGCGCGTGAGCGGCGCGCGCCTCGCCGGTGTCCTCACCGGCTTCGCCGGCGTGGCGCTGCTCGTCGGCGGCCAGCGCGGCGGGGCCGTGCTCGGGGCGCTCGCCGTGCTGGTGACAGCCTTCTGCTACGCCGCCTCTGCCCTCTGGGGCGGCCGGCGGCTGGCGCATGTCAGGCCGCTGACGCTCGCGCTCGGCACGATGGCGACTGGCTCCCTCGTGACGCTGCCCTTCGGACTCGCCCAGCTCCCCGGAGAGCTGCCTGGCTGGAAGCCTGTCGCCTCGGTGCTCGCTCTCGGCATCGGCGGCTCGGCGCTCGCCTACCTCCTGTACTTCGCGATCCTGGTCGGCGCCGGGGCCTCGCGCGCGATCCTCGTCACCTACCTCGTGCCGGCCGCGGCGCTCGCCTACGGCGTCGCGCTGCTCGGCGAGCCGATGGAGGCGACGGCGCTCGGCGGGCTCGCGCTCGTGCTCGCCGGTGTTGCCCTCGGCACCGGCGCCCTCCGGCCCACGCGCCCGGGTAGCCTGCGCGCGTGAGCCGCTACGCCCCTCTGATCCTCGTCCTCGCGGCGGTCTGGGGCGCCTCGTACCTCTTCATCAAGGTCGCGGTGGACGACGTCGAGCCGTCCGTGCTGATGGCCGTGCGCGGCCTCGGCGCAGGCGCCGTGCTGCTCGGCTACCTCGCCTGGCGCGAGGGCGGCCGCAGCGCGCTCGCCCAGCTCCGTGCGGCGTGGGCCCCCTGCCTCGTGCTCGGCGTGATCAACGCCGCGCTGCCGTTCTGGCTCATCGCCTGGGGTGAGAAGCACATCGACTCGAGCGTGGCCGGGATCGCGCAGGCGACGGTGCCGATGTTCAACCTCCTGGTCGCGCTGCGCTTCCTGCCCCACGACCGCGTGACGCCCGGGCGGATCGCCGGGCTCGGGCTCGGCGCAGGCGGTGTCGCCGTGCTCACGGGCTTCCACCCGGACGGCGGCTGGTGGGCGGTCGCGGGCACGCTCGCGGTGGTCGGCTCCTCGCTCTCGTACGCCTTTGCGGGCGTCTTCGGCCAGCTGCGCATGCGCACCGTCTCCGGCCCGGCGCTCGCCACCGGCTCGATGCTCGCCTGCGGGGCGATCCTCGCCCCCGTCGCCGCGTTCCAGTTCCCGCACCAGGCGCCGAGCCTGGAGGGAGCGGCGTCGCTCGCCGCGCTGACGCTGCTCGGAACGGCGCTCGCACAGCTTATCCTCTACCGGGTGCTCCGCCTGCACGGGTCGAACCGCCTCAGCCTCGTCACCTACCTGATGCCGCCGTTCGCGGTCGTCTACGGCGCCGTGCTGCTCGACGAGCCGGTGACCGTGCGCGTGCTCGGCGGCCTGGCGCTGATCCTCGGCGGCGTGGCGCTCGCCTCGGGCGCGTTGAGGCTGTCCCGCCGCACCACGATCGCCGAGGCGTCGTGAGCGGCGCTGTCTCGATCCGCCATGCCGGGCCCGCCGACCTCGACTTCGTCGTCGAGCTCGTCAACCACGAGGAGGTCGAGCCGTTCCTCGGCCTCCGACGCGCGCGCGACCGGACGTCGATCCGCGCCGAGATCGAGCGGACGCAGGCCGAGCCGGATGCCTTCGGCCGGCTGATCATCGAGGCCGACGGCGAGCGAGCGGGCCTCCTGGGCTACAAGTGCGTCAACCCGATCCACCGGATCGCGGAGATCGAGGCGCTCGCCGTCCACCCGGACTTCCGCGGCCGCGGGATCGCCGGCGAGGCGGTACGCCTGCTGCAGCGCCTCCTGATCTTCGAGCTTGGCTACCACCGGCTCGAGCTCGAGTGCTACAGCTTCAACGAGCGCGCGATCCGCCACGCCGAGCGCGCGGGATTCATCCGCGAGGGCGTGAAGCGGAAGGCCTACTGGCGCCACGGCGAGTGGGTGGACGGCGTCTTCTTCGGCCTCGTCGCCGACGACGTCGGCGGCTAGAAGCGCAGCGCGCCCCGCTGCGTCACCCACGTGAAGACGTCGACCGCGAGCCGCCCGGCCCGCACCATCGGGTCGGACTCCGCGAGCGCGCGCGTCTCGTCGAGCCCGGTGCGGTAGAGGCAGATCCCGCGCCACGACTCGTCCGGCTGATCCGCGAACGGCCCGGCGACGAGCATGTGCCCGGCCTCCTTCATCGCAGCGAGGTGGGCGAGATGGGCGGCCTGCAGCGCCGCGAGCTCGTCGTCGGAAAACGCCGGAGCGTCCGGTGGCCGGCGGAGGAGGACGAAGGTCGTTCTCTCGAGCTCCACGCACCGAGTATTCCAGTACGGTGCGGCTGTGAAGCCCGTCCACCTCTCGGTCGCCCTCGCCCTCGTGGTCGCCGCCGCGGCCGTCGCCCCCGCCACGCTCGCGGCACCGCCCCAGCTCGTGGCACCCGCCGTCTTCGCCAAGGCGGTCGCGCAGAAGGGAACGGTCACGATCAACGTCCACGTCCCCGACGAGGGCTCGCTCGCCGGAACCGACCTCTGGATCCCGTTCGACCGCGTCGCGGCGAGTCGCGCCCGGCTCCCGGCGAGGAAGACGACCCCGCTCGCGGTCTACTGCCGGAGCGGGCGCATGAGCGCGATCGCCGTCCGCGAGCTCGCGCGCCTCGGGTACGGCAACATCGTCGAGCTGCGCGGCGGGATGGTCGCCTGGGAGGCCTCGAGCCGGCGCCTCCTGCCGCCGGGCTCCGGCTAGGACAGGCGCCGAACAACGGCGCCGACGCCGATCCCGATCGCCGTCGCGGCGGCGACGAGAGGCGCGATCAAGAGGAGTGCGAGAAGCGCAGGCGATCCGGCGTCTCCCTCGTAGTCTCCGCCCACGCCCGGGAGCAAGGCGACGAGCGGAACCACGAGCGCGAGGAGCACCGTCCTCCATCCAGGGACGACGGCGCCCGCGACGAAGCCGACGACGAGCAAGAGCCCGCCAGGCAGCGAAGACACGAGCACGGCGAAGACCGCGAGCGCGTAGACCGTCGCCACAGCGGCGAACCGGCGGTTCATCCCTGCCCCGGCGCGACGCGGACCGCGAATCGGGTGGAGGGTGAGCCGAAGGCGGTCTGTGCGACGAGGAGCGCACCGAAGCGACCGGCGCGAAGCGCACGCACCGTGAACGTCCCGCGTGCGTCACCGCCCGGCGCGATTCGCCCGAGCGGCCGCGAGGAGCGGCCCACGACGACGAGCCCGTCGAGCGGGAGGATCCGCACGACGCCGCCCGAAGCCGCGCGTCCGCCGGCGTTGCGGACGCGGAAGCCCACCGAGAACGCTCGCCCGGCGACAGGCGGCTCGCGTGCCAAGACCGGCTCGATCGACAGGAGCGCCGGGCCGAGCGCCGAGCGCTCGAGCCCGGAGTCGGCGAACACTCGCACCGACTCGAATCGCGCACGATCGTACTGCTCGACCTTCAGAGTGAGCTCGTTCGCGCCCCCGCGCACGCCGGAGTATTGCAGCAGGTTGCGGAACGTCATCTCGTAAGTGCGGCGCTCGCTCGCCTCGTGTTGGTACCCGTCAATGAGCCCGAGGGCGGCCGACTCGACCCGTAGGTGCCCGGCGACGCGACGGATCGTGTAGCGCACCATGGCGCAGGGACGCCCGTTCGTCGCGGCGACGACGTAGATCTGCCCGGGCCCGCTCGTAGCGGCGACGGTCAGGCGGAAGTGGAGACGGATCGAGAACCAGGTCGAGCCTCCCTGGCTCGACCCGGGCGGCAGATCGAGCCGGAGCGTGCGGGCGACGCTGTCGCGGTCGGTCGCAGCGAACACGACGTCGGCGTACCCGAGCGAGGCGAGCGTCCACTCGGCATCTGGCGACGAGGCCGCACGCGAAAGGGCCGCCGCAGCGAGCGCGGCCACTGCGAGCGCGGCACCGACACGAATCGTCGTCATTCTCACAGAGTAGGCGCGGTCACGGATGCGAGGCAGCACTAGGATGGAGGCATGGAGCTCATCCACACCTGCTACCGCATCGGCGAGATCGAGCGCTCGGTCGCCTTCTACACCGCGCTCGGCTTCGAGGAGCGCAGCCGGATGCCGATCCGCGACGAGGCGATCAACGTCTTCATGGGCCTGCCCGGGCACGGCGACCAGCTCGAGCTGACGTACAACTTCGGCGTCGAGGAGTACGAGCTCGGCACCGGCTACGGCCACATCGCGCTGACGGTGGACGACATGGCGGCGACGCTCGCCCGCCTTGCCGGCGAGGGAATCGAGCCGGAGCGCCCGCCGTACCGGATCCGTGAGGGCGGCTCGCTGCTCTGCTTCGTCCGCGACCCGGACGGCTACCGGATCGAGCTGATCGACCGCTCCGACCGGTCGTAATCCGATTTATCTGATATCCTGGCCGCATGGCCAGACTGAGCGCCACCGAGGCCTCGCGGAGCTTCTCCGACGTCCTCAACCGGGTCGCCGCCGGGGAGGAGGTCGAGGTGGTCCGCAACGGGGCCACGGTCGCCGTCATCTCGCCGCCCCGGACCCGATTCCTCTCCGCGCAGAGGTTCCGGGAGCTGCTCGCCTCCGCACCGCCGGCCGACGACGCCTTCGCGTGCGACGTGCGGGACGTCCGCCGGGAGGCCGGTCCGCCGCCGGGCACCCCCTGGCCGTCCTGATCGACACCGACCTGCTCGTCGACCGCGAGCGCGGCGCGCCGGAGCGTCTCGACGCGGCCCTCGGCGACGAGGAGCGCGCGATCAGTGTGATCACGGTGAGCGAGCTGCTGCACGGCGTCCACCGCGCGACCGGGGGAACGCGGGCGCTGCGGCGCGCCTTCGTCGAACACCTGCTCGCCAGCTTCGAGCCGCTGCCGATCACGACGCCGGTCGCGCGCGTGCACGCCGAGGTCTGGGCCGAGCTCGCCGCCCGCGGCGAGACGATCGGCGCCCACGACCTGTGGATCGCGGCGACCGCGCTCACCTGGGGCCTCGGCGTGGCGACGCGCAACGTAGCCGAGTTCCGGCGCGTGCCGGGCCTGCGGGTCGTCGCGGTCGCGTAGCCGCCCCTAGCCACGCGCGGAGACGAGCAGCGCGGCCACCGGGAACGCGAGCGGCCCCCGGCCGAGTCGGGTTTCGAGCTCCGCGGCCAGCGCTGCATGCGCTGCCCCGGAATCGTCGAGGCCGGCGGCGTACGGCAGCGCCAGCTCGGCGGCCGAGGAGAAACGGGCTTCGCGGCTCTCCCGGTGGATCTCGACGTCGTGGAGGCCTGCGCGCTCGAAGAGCCACTGCAGCGGGCCGGGATCGCCCATCCGGCACGCGGCCGCCAGGATCCGTGCCGCGCGCCCGACGGCGACGTCCCGCAGCGCGGCGCCGAGCGCCGCCAGCGCGGCGTTCTCCTCGAGGCCGCACCAGACCGACGCCGCGAGGTGGCCGCCCGGGCGCAGCACGCGCCGCAGCTCGCCGAGTGCCGGCACCGGCCGCGCGAAGAACATCAGCCCGAAGCCGCAGGTGACGGCGTCGAACGACGCGTCCGGGAACGGGAGCGCCGCCGCGTCGCCCTCGACCCATTCGACTCCCTCGCCCGAAGCCCGCGCGAGCATTCCTGCCGCGACGTCGAGCCCGACGACCCGGCCGCAGCCCGCCGCGGCAGCGGCGCGGGAGACGGCGCCCGTGCCGCAGGCGACGTCGAGCAGGGCTCCGCCCGGCGGGCAGCGGGCGAGCTCGACGAGGCGCCCGGAAAACGGCGCGAACAGCGCCGGAACGAGGAGGCGCTCGTAGAGCTCGGCGGGGTCGGCCATCGGACGATCGTCGCAGACTCGGCACAGTGACGGCACCCATCGGTGCGCCGGGGGCCTCTACGGTGCTCCACATGACGACGATCACGACACCTTGGGGCCCCGCCGCGCTCGTCGAGGAGCTGGCGCTCCGTCAGCAGGCGGGCGAGAAGCGGTTCGCCGCGCTCGTCCAACTACTCGAGACGGGTAAGGGCGAGCGACTCGTCCGCTTCGCCTACTCGACCGGCGGCGCGGCCCGCCGCGGCCCGGTGACGCTGCGGGCGCGCGACCTCGAGCGTCTGCGCGAGTCCCTCGCCGAGCGGCCGGGCCTGCGGGAGGCGCTCGGCCGCTAGGCAACGCAGCCAGCGTCGGGATCGCGACCGGCTCAGCTCCCGCGTCCCCTGCGCCCGACGCGCTTGAGGCGATCGAGCGTCGTGAGCAGTCCGAGGGCGAGGCGCGCGAGCCGCACCCGGCGCCGGGTGACACCGTCGGGAAGCGCTCCGCCAAAGCGCAGCAGGCGCTTGGCGGCCGAGGCCCCGAGGTCGAGGCGTTCGTGCCAGAGCGCGACCTGCATCACGGCGGCGAGCGACTCGCCAGGCGTCCGCTGGTAGTCGCCTGGGCGCTCGGCCTCGTCGAGCACGTCCTGCCACGTCGTGGCGGGCGCAGCGCCGGTCGCGACCCTGTAGGCGTGAGCGACCGTCCGTCGCCCCGAGGCGAACCCGACGCCGGCCGCGCGGACGTGCGGCAGGTCGGCGAACTCGCGCCTCAGACGACGGGCGAGGTCGCGGGGCGGCCCCAGCGCGGAGAAGACGACGGGCTCGAAGAAGGACGGATCGTCGGCACCGTGCAACCGCTCCGGCTCCTCTCGCGCAAGCGCCGCGAGCGGCGTGTGCGGATAGACGCGCGCTCCCGAGGAGTAGGAGACCTCGATCGAGGGAGGGAGCGAACGGACGAACGCGATCGTCGCGGCGAGTGTCGCCTCGGTCTCGCCCGGGAGGCCGAAGAGCAGGCCGAGATCGGCCGACAGCTCGTGGCGAAGCACCGTCTCGATCAGGTCGTCGAGATGGTGCAGGCGGAACGGTTTCTGCGCTCGACGCATCACCTCCTCGGAGGCGGTGTCGGCGGTAACGGTGACGTGCCCGTTCGTCTGCCTGACGAGCTCCGCCAGCTCAGCCGAGAACGGCGTCGGGTTGAAGTACGCCCGCCACGTGAGCTTGTCCGCGAGCCCGCGCTCGACAATCCCCCGCAGGACGGCGACCGAATGGCGCTCGTCCGGCAGATTGAACTCGTCATCGGCGAAGAAGATAGGGGCGCGCGCGATTCCGCGCTCCACCGCCGCGGCGACCGTATGCTCGAGCTCGTCGAGCACGACCTCGAGCGCACCGTTCTCGTGCCTGCGGCCGAGATTCGCCGTCAGGCAGTAGACGCACTGCATCGCGCAGCCGACCCTCGTCCGCACCGGGAACGAATTGACGGGCGCGTAGAGCGGCTCGCGCAGCGTCGGCCGACCGGCGAACGACAGCTGGTAGGCGTCGAGCGCGTCGGTGTCGCCGCGCCGGACGAGACCCGGGATCGCTCCGAGCTCCGCGCCGGAGGCGAGACGATCGAGAACGAGCCGGAAGGGCACCTCGCCGGCGCCGACGACGCCCCGCTCGACCTCGAGGTAGTCGAGGCACTCGCGCGGAAAGGCGGAGAAGGCCGCGCCGCCGCAGAGGAAGAGCGCCTCGGGGGCAGCCTCGCCGAGCGCCACGCGGAGCCGCCGGATCTCCGGCATGAACCACGTGATGTCCTCCGCCGCGTCGGTCTCGGCGTCGGAATCGTCGATCACGATGCAGTCCTCGACGATCCGCAGCCCGAGTCCGACGAGGTCCGGCCGGCGCTCGCGCGCGTGCCGGGCAGCCGCCTCGATCGGGTCGGCCGCGACGAGGTAGGGATCGAGGATCTCGACCTCGACGTGCAGGTCGCTCACGGCCGTCTTCAAGCATTCGAGCCCGTACGGGGGCACGGGCGTGACCTGCTGGAACGGATTCGCGTGCACGAGCAGGACGCGCAGCGGCTTCCCGTCGCCCCGGACCGCCGCGCGGGCTCCCTCGCGACGCACGCGAAAGGCGCTCACTCCCCGGGCTACGCGGCCGCGAACAGCCGCTCGCGCGCGGCATCGACGAGCGAGGCGAGGATGAGCGCGCCGTCGGCCGAGCCGAGCAGGGAGTCCACAGCGTGCTCGGGGTGCGGCATCAGCCCCAGCACGTTTCCCTCGGCGTTGAGCACGCCGGCGACCAGGTCGAGCGAGCCGTTCACGTCCTCGGTGTAGCGCAACACGACCTGGTCCCGCGCCTCGATCTCGGCCCGGAGCTCCGGCGGCGCGAACCAGCAGCCCTCCCCGTGCTTGACGGGAATGACGAGCTCCTGCCCGGCCTCGCAGCGGCTCGTGAAGAGCGTGTCCGCCCGCTCGACCCGTACGGACACGTCCCGGCAGACGAACTCGAGCTGGCGGTTCGGGCGCAGCACGCCGGGCAGAAGCCCGGCCTCGCAGAGGATCTGGAAGCCGTTGCAGATGCCGAGCACCGGGCCGCCCTCGGCGGCGAAGCGCGCGACCGCCTCCATCGCCGGCGAGAAGCGCGCGAGGGCGCCGCAGCGCAGGTAGTCGCCGTAGGAGAAGCCGCCCGGGAGCACGACGGCGCCCGTCCCACGGGGCAGCTCGTGCTCGGCGTGCCAGAGGAAGGCCGGCGCGGCGCCGACCGAGCCGAGCGCCCAGGCGGCGTCGCGATCGTCCTGCGAGCCGGGGAAGACGATCACGGCGACCTTGGGCGAGACCCTCACGCGCGCTCCTCGCCGGCGTCGGCTCCCGCCGGGCAGAGCCCGGCTCCGCCGATGCCTGACGCCGCTCGCGGCACCGTGCTCTCCGGGGCCGTACTCCCCGTACTGTCCCCTCCGGCCCGGCACCGCGAGCGACGCCCGAGGAACGCGCGGGCGCTGGGCGTTGTTGCGAGGCGTCTCACGCGAGCTCGATCTCCGCGCTCTCGATCAGCGGGTTCGTCAGCAGCTCGGCGCACATCCTCTCCACCTGAGCGCGGACCTCGACGGGGTCGTCGCTCTCCACCTCGAGCTCGATCAGCCGCCCCACGCGGATGCCGTGGGCGTGGAAGCCGAGCTTGCGCAGCGAGCCCTCGACGGCCTCGCCCTGAGGGTCGAGGATGCCGGTCTTCGGCCGGACGAGCACGGTCGCCTTCACAGCACCACCTTCGGGTCGGCGAGGTAGGAGTCGAACGGGATACCCGTCAGGCGCTCGAACGCCTCGACGTAACGGGCGCGGGTGCCGGCGACGACCTCGGCGGGCAGCTCGGGGCCGGGGGAGGTCTTGTCCCAGCCCGTGCTCTCGCAGAAGTCGCGCACGAACTGCTTGTCGAACGACGGCTGCGCCCCGCCGGGCGCGTACCCGTCGGCCGGCCAGAAGCGCGAGGAATCCGGCGTCAGCGCCTCGTCCCCCAGGGTCAGGACGCCGTCGTCGTCGAGTCCCAGCTCGAACTTCGTGTCGGCGAGGACGATCCCACGCGCCTCGGCGTGGGCCGCCCCGAACGAGTAGAGGGCGAGGCAGGCCGCGCGCACACGCCCGTACAGCTCCTCGCCGACGAGCTCCGCCGCCTGCGCCTCGGAGATGTTCTCGTCGTGCCCCTCCTGCGCCTTCGACGCCGGCGTGAAGATCGGCTCGGGCAGGCGCTCCGACTCGCGCAGCCCCGCCGGCAGCGCGTGGCCCGAGGTCTGCCCTGTCGAGCGGTAGTCCTTCCAGCCCGAGCCGGCGAGGTAGCCGCGGACGACGCACTCGATCGGCAGCATCTCGAGCCGCCGGCACTCCGTCGTGCGCCCGTCGGCGCGCAGCTCGAGCAGGTGGTTTCCGACGATGTGGCGCGTCCGCGCGAACCAGAAGGCCGAGAGGCCGGTCAGCACGCGCCCCTTGTCCGGGATCTCGGTCGGCAGGACGACGTCGAAGGTGGAGATCCGGTCGGAAGCGACGAGCAGGAGCCGGTCCTCGCCGAGAGCGAAGAGCTCCCGCACCTTGCCGCTGCCGACGTGAACGGCCTGGTCAGGCATGCACACGCTCCTCTCTGGGGGCGAGCGCGCGCAGGCGCTCGAAGACGGTGTCGACGTGACGGGTGTAGGCGCCGAGATCGAAGACCGCGTCGAAGTCGGCGCGGCCGGCAACCTCTGCG
>Ga0209514_10006979_pt1 | contig 13543 bp, 12 predicted proteins | sample Subgrocontami58m_FD_187452 | JGI IMG/M metagenome (GOLD analysis project Ga0209514, IMG submission 187452) | Subsurface groundwater microbial communities from S. Glens Falls, New York, USA - GMW37 contaminated, 5.8 m (SPAdes) (version 3) | ecosystem: Environmental > Aquatic > Deep subsurface >...
CTTCGAAAAACTTGCCGCGGGATTGGGCCTTCCGTTCAATTCCGAAACACCGGTCTTCCTCTGGGTGGGATCCCATTTGGGCGGCGGGACGACAGTGAATAATCTGTCCGCAGAATGTCAAACACTCAAGCAACATACACATAACGGTCCTTTCGATTGTCGCCGGCCCCGCAACGGGACAGACAGGTTATTATCCCGCGCATGCTCCGAAGCCAGTCCCGAGACGCACGGGTGGCCAGCCGAGCTGCCACATTTCTTTTTGGTTACAGCCTTGGTGTTGCCTACCATGCCAGGTCGTCTGTTTTGTGCGTGTCGTTGCTGTTGGCTGTCGGTCTGACGGCGTGTTCGAGACGTCGGCATCACCGGCGTACGCGCCAACTCGCATAGACTAGCCCTCAAGGGAGATGCCGCACCATACGGTGAAACCCTACCGTGGAGTCACACCCGGGGATCGAGCTCTAGTGGACGGTGACCTGGTTGGAGGGTGATCGTAGAGCCCTTCATGCTCGGGGCCGCCAGGGAAACCGCCACAGGGCGGTCAACTTGGCTGTATCTTGTCTGAGCCACACTTGAGGCGCTCTACACAAGGTCCCGCGTCGAAGGCCGCGGCTCCTGGCGGGCAGTCCCTTTTGAACCGCAAACAAACCACCAGAACCAGAGCGTGCCCAACGCGCCACAAACTGCCGCCCCGGCGAAGTTCGCCTGCGGACTGACACTCCAAAGCCACGCGCCCAGGAACGAGCCACTTGTTACCACGCAATCCCGAATCAGGTAGTAGGCGCCATAGGTTCGCGAACGGAGTTCGGGCTTTGCCTCACCGATGATCAGCGCCTTGCGCGCCGGCTCGCCGAACTCTTTCAGTCCGCGAACGGCAAAGGCCGCTGCCAGCCAATCGAAGTTGTCCGCCCAGATCAACGACAGGGGAAACAACGTGAAGAAGACGAACGTAGCCAGCACGAAAGGACGACGGCCGTACTTGTCGGCCCAGTGCGCTACCGGAATGTAACAGAGCATCGCCGTCACCATCTCAATGGCCGCCAGCACACCAAACTGCTGGGCGTTCACACCGCCGTGGTTCATCGCCCACAGAATGACAAAGGCATAAGGAATCCGTTCGCAGAACCGAATCAGGATATCGCTCACGAGGAGTTCGCGCAGGGCGGGGCTGAACGATTTCACCACACCGACGAAGCCAACCGCGGCTTCGCCTGTCCCCTGCGCGGCGGTTTTTGCTTGCGGGTTTACCAGGAACGCGAGAAAGACCGTCGCAATGAAGAGCAGGGAACGGCGCTGGCCCCAACGGTCAGTCAGCCAGCCGCCCGGATAGGCGTAAACGGCGCCCAGCAACGTTTGCAGCGCATCGAACAGGCCAATGATGAAAACGCCCGCCCCCAGCGTTTCGAGATATTTGGGCGCAAAACCCATCCAGAGCCGCTCGCCCGTCCCGGCCAGCACGAGAGTTAGTAGCAACAGCGACGTGTTGCGCCGCAACGCAAGGAACCCCGCGAGTTTGTGCCAGGCACTCACGACCACGTGGATACGGCTACGCGGTCCATTTTCACCTTTTCGCGAGTAATCCAGTTCATACCCAAGACGCTAGCCGGCTGCACCGTGTTTGTCGGCTTATCTTTCCCGTAAAATTGGGCGCTCGCAAGCTACAGTTCGCAGGAGTAAACTTCCTCTTCAGGTGAAGATTCTGGTCATCGAAGACGATGCCAAGACCGCCCAGGCCATCCTGAAGGGGCTGAGCGGCGAAGGCTACGAAGCCGCCCTTGCCAACACGGGGGAGCAAGGCTTCTTCCTGCTCAATGCGGAGCCGTTTGACCTGGTCATCCTCGACTGGATGCTGCCCGGACGGGACGGCATTGAGATTCTCAAGACGCTCCGCGCGCGCGGAACCAAGACTCCTGTCCTGTTGCTGACGGCTCGCGATGCGGTTGAAGACCGGGTGCTGGGTCTGGACGCGGGCGCCGATGATTACCTGGTGAAACCCTTCGCTTTTGCCGAATTGCTCGCCCGCCTTCGGGCGTTGTCGCGGCGGGCCGGGCCGGAGGAACCGCTGCGCAGGCAAATCGCCGACTTGGTGTTGGACATTCGGACCCGCCGCGTGGTTCGCGGTTCCCAGGAAATCGCCCTCACCCCCCGTGAGTTCGACTTGTTGCTTTACCTTCTTTGCCATCAGGGCCAGACCGTCACCCGGCAAATGCTGGCCCGGGACGTCTGGCGCGAACCGAACCGGGTTACGCCTCTGGACAACGTGATTGATGTTCACGTCGCCCACCTGCGAAAGAAGATTGATGAGGGACAGGGGGTAAAGCTCCTTCACACCGTCCGCGGTGTCGGTTTCCTTCTGCGCGAGGAGTCTCCCCCATGAAGACCTGGTGGAAACGCCGCTCGTTGAAGGTCCGCCCGGCCCTCTGGTATGCGGCGGCGACCACGGCAGTGCTGACCGTCTTGGCCTGCTTCATCTATGAAGTAGTGGAGCACCGGCTCGCGGCCGAGATGGACCGTCAACTGCGAATCGACTTCGACTTGGTCGAAGCCCAGTTAGACACCGATGCCGCCGGCAAGATTCGCTGGCTTGTGCAAGGCGCACATGGCGACGAAGGCTTTGCCCGGCTCTCCGCATGGTTCGAGGTTTGGTCGGAGGACAAGCAGTTGCTCCTGCGGCACTGGCCGGTGCGGGAGGCGGACATCAGGCGCTCCTTGCCCGCGCCGGTGGAGTCCGCCCTGCGGTTCCACACGTCGGAGCTGGAGGAAGGGATGCGCGTGCGCGTTATGGAACGGCCCGCGCGGGTGCGTGAACATGGCGTCATCGTGCGTGTCTTCCGCGATGAAACCGAAATGAGGCGGACGCTCGGGCAAATCGTCGAAGTCTTCGTCCTTTGGGCGCCGCTGGCCGTGTGTCTGGCATCCTTGGTTGGCTACCTGGTGGCGCGCCGCTCGCTCCAGCCCGTGGCCGCGATGGCCGCACAGGCGCGCAGCATCACTTCCGAGTCCTTGAGCCAACGGCTGCCCAACCCCAACCCGCACGATGAACTTGGCCAACTGGCGACCGTTTTCAACGCAACCTTGCGGCGCCTCGACGACTCCTTCACCGAACTGAAGCGCTTCACCGCCGACGCCTCACACGAATTGCGCACCCCGCTGACCGCCTTGCGGACGGTCGGCGAGGTCGGCCTGCGCCAGGCGGACAATCCGGCTGCATTGCGCGAAACGATCGGCAGCATGTTGGAGGAGGCACAGCGGCTGAACGACCTTATTGACGCCCTGCTCACACTGGCGCGGATGGAGAGCGGCAAGCAACCCGTTTACCCCGAATCCGTGCGGGTGGCGGGGTTGCTTGCAGACGCGCGTGAAAGCCTCGGCGTCCTGGCGGTGGAGAAACAACAAAACATTGAAGTGGACTGTGCCGAGGGGCTGGTTGTCACCGCCGACCGGCTGCTCTTGCGTCAGGCCTTGCTGAACATCGTCCACAACGCCATCCGCTACGCTCCAACCCGGAGTCGCATCACCGTTAAGGCCAGCCAGCGCCATGGCACCACCGTCATTGAGGTCGCCGACGAAGGGCCGGGCATCGCCCCGGAACACCATCAGAAGATTTTCGAGCGATTCTACCGTGTCGATGAATCCCGCTCGCGTGCCGAAGGTGGTTCGGGCCTGGGGCTTGCGATCGCGAAATGGTCCGTCCACCGCCAGGGCGGAGCACTCGAACTTCAAAGCGACATTGGAAAAGGTAGCGTGTTCCGCATCGTCTTGCCTGCGCGGCCGTAGAGTCTCACGACGGTTCGGTCGTTCTTGTGTCGCAAGTCTGAAGAAAACTTAAGAAAGTCTTTAGTAACGCTTAGCAGCGCCCTGCACTAAGTTCCTGCCATCGAAACCGACGCGTCGAACAGAACGATGAAACTGAACCTTATGATGGCGACACTGCTGGTCGCGGCAGGCGTAGCCGCCGCCGAAACGAAAGTGACGTTCGACGCCGGCACCGATTTGCCCAGGGGCTGGCAGACCGGCATCACCGGCCAGGGCCAGGCGAAGTGGGAAGTCCTGGCCGATGATTCCGCGCCCAGCAAGCCGAATGTACTGAGGCAGTCGGGCGAGGCGACCTTTGCCTGGGCCGCGAAGACCGATGAGAAAATCACAAACGGGTTCGCAGAAGTGAGGTTCAAGGCGGTGTCCGGCAAGGAAGACCAAGCCGGCGGCATTATGTTCCGATTTCTGGATGGCAACAACTACTACGTCGTCCGGGCGAACGCCCTCGAAGACAACGTCGTTCTTTACAGGACGATCGAGGGCAAGCGAACCTCCCTGCCCGTCAAGGGCCGCATGCTCGGCTATGGCGTGGATACCAAGGTGCCCAAAGGAAAATGGAATTCCCTGCGCGTCGAGTTCAAACGCAACCTGTTCACGGTCTTCTTCAATGGCAAGAAGCTCTTCGAGGTTGAGGACGCCACTTTCAGGGACGCCGGCGCCGTCGGCGTCTGGACCAAGGCGGACAGTGTGACGCTCTTCGACGATTTCACCTTCGGAGCCAAGTAACCAACTCTCTCCATGTCAACCCAATCGCACCATCTCGGTGGCCATGCGCGCGCAGAGCGCCATCAACGGCAAAGCCATCGAAAACATCCTAGGCGTCAAAGACCGCTTCGACCATTTCGTTATTGATGTCAAAGGCCGTCGGCTCTTTGTCGCGGCCCTGGGGAACAATTCCCTGGAGGTCATCGACCAGCGCCGCGCCGGTATCTATCAGTTGCGTGAGCGGATTCCGACTCGAACGGGGGCGAGGACGTCCTTCCTTTCCAGAGAATTGCATGAAGGACAATCTGGATCGCCAGCGCTCCGTCAAGCCGCTGGGCGAGGCTTGCGCCATGATGGGCTGGCAGATTCACGCCTGCCTCCTCATCCCGAATCATTCCTGCCAGCCTGGCCTGAGATCGTCCGAGGCGTCTCCAGGCCGCTCGTCCGAAGAAACTTCGAGGAAGTATTTAGTGTCGCTTGTAACGGCCCGGAGCTACGTTCCAGCAGAGTAGAGTCTTGCGTATGAATCTCGTTCAACTCGCAATGCGTCGCCCGCTCACCGTGATGGTGGCGGTTATAGCGCTGGGACTTGGCTCGGTCTTGGCGCTGCGCCAGATGCCGCGTGATATTTTTCCCAGCCTCGGCATCCCCACCATTTATGTCGCCCAGCCCTACGGCGGCATGGACCCGGCGCAGATGGAGGGATACCTCACTTACTACTACGAGTACCATTTCCTCTACATCACCGGCATCGAGCACGTCGAATCGAAGTCCATTCAAGGCGCGGCGATCCTCAAGCTGCAGTTCTATCCCGGCACGGACATGGCCGCCGCGATGGCCGAGACGGTCAGCTACGTGAACCGCGCCCGCGCGTTCATGCCCCCGGGCACGGTGCCTCCCTTTGTCATGCGATTTGACGCGGGTAGCGTGCCTGTGGGCGATCTCGTTTTTTCGAGCGAAACCCGCTCCGTGGCGGAGATGCAGGATGCCGCTTTGAATCTGGTTCGCCCGCTCTTCGCCACGCTGCCGGGGGTCTCCGCGCCGCCGCCCTTTGGCGGCAGCGCCCGCAGCATCGTCGTTAATGTCAAACCTGACCGGCTCCGCGCTTACAAAATGTCCCCGGACGAAATCGTCGCGGCCCTGACGGCGGCCAACACCATCAGTCCGTCCGGCAACATGCCGATCGGGAAAAAGTACCCGATGGTGCCCCTTAACTCAGTGGTGAGAAACATCAGAGACCTGGAAAGCGTGCCGATCCGCACGGGGGTCTATCCGGCGGTGTTTCTTCGTGACCTGGCCACAGTGGAGGATGCTTCGGACATTATCACCTGCTATGCTTTGGTGAACGGACGCCGCACGGTTTACATCCCGGTCACCAAACGCGCGGACGCATCCACCCTCTCGGTCGTCAACCGCGTCAAGGAGAACCTCCCCAAATTTCAGAGCGTTGTCCCCGCGGACGTGAAGGTGAGCTATGAATTCGACCAATCGCCCTACGTGACCCGGGCGATTGCGGGATTGACGATGGAGGGCGCACTCGGTGCTCTGCTGACCGGTCTGGTGATCCTCCTGTTTTTGCGCGATTGGCGCAGCGCCCTGGTCGTCTTGCTGAACATCCCTTTGGCATTGATGGGCGGCGTGGTGGGGCTGTGGATCACCGGCCAGACCGTCAATATCATGACGCTGGGCGGACTGGCGCTTGCTGTCGGCATCCTGGTGGACATGTCCACAGTCGCGATTGAGAACATCCACACGCATCTGGCCCGGGGCAAACCGATAGCCCGTTCGGTGGCGGATTCCGGCAAGGAAGTCGCGTTGCCTCTATTGGTGGCGATGTTTTGTGTGCTGGCGGTTTTCGTTCCTTCGTTCTTCATGGAGGGGGCGGCCAGGGCGATGTTCATCCCGCTCTCGCTGGCAGTGGGTTTTTCCATGGTCGCGTCCTATCTGCTGGCGAGCACCTTTGTGCCGGTGATCTCCACCTGGATGGTCCGGGCGCATCGGAAGGAGGAGGTCGAACGCGCGGCGCCGGGTCGCGTCTCCTTTGCCCGATTTCAATCCTCCTACAAGAGCGCGCTGCAAAGAGTCGTGCGCCTGCGCTGGCTGGTCGTGGGCGCCTATCTGGTCGTGGCGGGATTGGTCATTGTTTTTGTTGGCCGGCAACTGGGCACGGAGATTTTTCCGCGCGTGGATGCGGGCCAGCTTCAAATCAGATTGCGCGCTCCCGCCGGCACGCACGTCACGGGCACGGAGGCCATCGCGCTCCAAGCGTTGGACATCATCAAGAAGGAAGCCGGTGCCGAGAACGTCGCCATCACCCTCGGCTTCGTCGGCGTTCACGCGCCGAGTTATCCCATCAACTTGATTTACCTGTGGAATGGCGGCTCGGAAGAGGGCGTGCTGCAAGTTCAGTTAAAGTCCGGCACGCGTGTCCACCTCGAGGAATTGAAAGAGCGTTTGCGCGAGAGATTTGCCGAGCAACTGCCTGACGTGAGCTTTTCCTTCGAGCCGAGCGACATCGTGAGCCGCGTGATGAGCCTCGGCGCCTCGACGCCGATTGAAGTGGCCGTCAGCGGCCCGAACCTGGCCGCCAACCGCGAGTTCGCCGAAAAAGTGAAGGAGCGGCTTCAGAAAATTCCTTCACTGCGTGACGTGCAATTCGGCCAGGCGCTGGACTATCCCACAGTGGACGTGGCCGTGAACCGTGAACGCGCCGGGCTTATGGGCGTCAAGATGTCGGAAGTTTCACGTTCACTGGTTGCCGCCACGTCGTCCAGCCGGTTTGTCGTGCCGAACTATTGGGCCGACCCCAATAGCGGCGTGGCTTACCAAATCCAGGTGCAGGTCCCGCAAAGTTCCATGAACTCGATCGAGGAGGCTCAGAATCTCCCGGTGAGCTATCGCGACGGCAAAGCGATTTTGCTTCGCAGCATTGCCAGCGTGAAGGAAGGCACCACGGTCGGCCAGTACCAGCGCTACAACATGCAGCGAATGGTTACCGTCACCGCCAACATTACGGACACCGATTTGGGCACGGTGGCATTACAGGTGGCGCGGGCTCTCAAAGACGTGGGCGCGCCACCCTCGAAGGTGGGTGTGACTCTGCGCGGCCAGATCGTGCCGATGCAACAAATGTTCGATGGCCTTCAGACCGGCCTGCTGCTCGCAGTCGTCATCATTTTTCTGCTGCTCATGGCCAATTTTGAATCGGTAACATTGGCTCTGATCGTCGTGTCCACAGTTCCCGCCGTCATTGCCGGTGTGGCTCTCTCTCTCCGGCTCACGCACACGACGCTCAATATTCAATCGTTTATGGGCGCGATCATGGCCATTGGGGTTGCGGTGGCGAACGCCATTCTGCTCGTGACCTTTGCCGAGCGCAGTCGGACGGGCGGGGCCGCGTCCACCGATTCAGCCGTCGAGGGCGCGCAAAGCCGGCTCCGTCCGATTCTCATGACCAGTCTCGCGATGATCGCGGGCATGGTTCCGATGGCGTTGGGCCTGGGCGAAGGCGGCGAACAAATCGCGCCCTTGGGGCGGGCCGTCGTGGGCGGACTCGCGGCGGCCACGATCGCGACATTGACTGTGTTGCCTTCGGCTTTCGCCATTCTGCGTGGACGCGCCAGCGCGCGTTCTGTGTCGCTGGATCCGGACGATCCGCTCAGCGGCCACTTCGTCTCACCCGTCCGCCCTGATTGAATCAAACGATCACTGGACCAAAGCAGCCGCCGACCTCAAAACGATCGCAATCGCCCTCCATGAAGAAACTCATCTCAGACTTTGCCCTCGCCGCGTCATTGTGGTTCGCGGCGGGACTGCTCTGCGGCTGCGGCCCTTCGCCGTCCGAAGCTTCCAAACCTGCCGCGCCGCCGGTGGCGCTGCAAGTAACGCAACCCAAGCACGGCCCCATCACGCGCAACGTCACGCTGCCCGCCGTCATCAGGGCGGACCGGTACGTCACGCTCTGCGCGAAGGTGTCGGGCTACTTGAAATCCATTAACGTGGACCGTGGCGACCAAGTGAAAGAGGGCGATGTGCTCGCCGAGGTCGAAGCGCCCGAGTTGCTCGCCGACCAAGCCAAATACCAGGCCGAGGTGGAAGTTAACAAGATCGATTACCAACGGCTGATGGAAGCGCGGCAGAAAGCGCCCGATTTGGTCGCTCCGCTGACCGTGGAGACCGCCAAGGGCAAATACGAGATGGCCCTCGCGGGCCTCAAGCGGAACGAAACGCTGCTCGCCTACGCAAGAATCATCGCGCCGTTCTCCGGCACGATTACGAAACGGTGGGTCGATGTGGGGGCGTTGATTCCCGCCGCCACGGCTAGCAGTTCTCCGCAGAACGCGGGGGTCGTCACGCTCATGGACAACAGTAAGGTGCGCATTGAGGTCGCCGTGCCCGCTCCCGAGGCGCCGCTGGTGAAGAAAGAATTGGAGGCCGACGTTAGTGTGGATGAACTGCCCGGCAAGTTGTTCAAAGGAAAAGTCGCCCGTTTCGCCGACGCCTTGGACGATGCGACCCTAACGATGGCGACCGAAATCGAAATCTCCAACCCAACTCGTGAGCTTCGCGCCGGGATGTTCGCAACGGTGAAACTGGCCATTGACCACAAAGCCGACACCCTTCTTATCCCTGTCGATGCGCTCGTGGTCGAGAAGGTCAAGACTTCGGTGTTCACGCTCGTTGATGGGCGGGCCAGGAAGGTTCCGGTGAAAGTCGGGTTTGCGGACGGAACGTCCGTGGAGATTCTTGATGGCGTGACCGCGAACGAAACGATCATTCTCACCGGAAAGCTGACACTCATCGATGGCCAACCCGTGAAAGTGACGGGGGCCAAGTGAAGCGTTTACCTATTCGGCCGGCGGCTTCCTTAATCGGCGCGTTGGTTTTGCTGGCGGGACTGACGTCAAGCGCGCTCGCCCAACAGCCGGATGCCGTCATCGCAGCCGCTTCTCAGACCACCAACAGGTTTCTCGTTGATCTGCCTACCGCCCTGCAACTGGCGGGCGCTCGCAGCCTCGACATTCAAATCGCCCGCGAAAAACTGGCGGAAGCGAAGGCCAACCGGGAGAGTGCCGTGTGGCAGTATTTACCCTCCGTCACGCCGGGCGTGGGCTATCGCCGTCACGACAATCTGATTCAAAACGTGGAAGGCACCATTCTCAACGTTCACAAGGACTCCTTCAACGTGGGTCCGGTCATCGCCGCGCAGGTGGACTTGGGCGATGCGATTTACAGGAATCTCGCCGCGCGCCAGTTGGTGAAGGCCGCCGAGTTGGGCCTCAAAAGCCAGCGGCAGGACAGCATCCTCGCGGCGGCGCTGGGTTACTTCGAGTTGGCGAAGGCGCAGTCCGCCGTGGGCGTGGCGCGGGAGGCCGTTGGAATTTCGCAAGACTACGCCGGGCAAGTCCAACGGGCCGTGGACGCGGGCGTGGCATTCAAGGGCGACGCGCTTCGGGCACAAGTGCAGAGCGAGAAGAACCAACTCACGTTGCGCCAGGCGCAGGAACAGCAGCGCGTGACCGCCGCGCGGCTCGTGCAGGTTCTGCATCTGGATTCGCGAGTGGAACTGGTCGCGCCGGAGGCCGAACTGGTGCCGCTTGATGTGGTCGCCACCAACACGGCCCTGGACTCGCTTATTGTGCAGGCGTTCGCCGCGAGGCCGGAACTCGCGCAGAGCCGCTTTCTGATCGAAGCGGCGCGCGATGCGCGGAAGGGCGCGGTGTATGGGCCGCTCATTCCGAGCCTCGGTGCTCAAGTGTTCGTGGGCGGCCTGGGTGGAGGCAAGGATGGCGCATCGAGCACGTTCGGTGAGTCGGAGGATTATCAGTTCACCCTCGGATGGCGCATCGGTCCCGGTGGTTTGTTTGACCGGGGACGCACCCGCGCCGCCGATGCGCGCTTGAAGATTGCCGATCTGAGCGGCCAAAAGTTGCTCGATGAAGTCACCCGCCAAGTCACGGAGAGTTTCGTGCGCTGGCAATCCCTGGCCGACCAAATAGCCACGGCCCGACGCGCTCTAGAGGCGGCGGACGAAACGTTGCGACTGACGCGGCAGCGAAAGGAATTCGCTGTGGGCGCGGTGCTGGAGAACATCCAATCGGAACAAGAATTGACCCGCGCCCGGCTCGACTATCTCAACGCCGTCGCGGAATACAACAAGGCACAATACGCGCTGCGCAAGGCCACCGGCAGTTTGCAGGAGAGCGGCGGGTTTGGCGGTCGTACGCAGAAGTTTGACTGAATGAAAAAAAGGACTGTCTTAAAAACAGCGCTTGTCGGGATCGCTATCCTGGCCCTCGCGGGTGGAGCCGGAGCATGGTGGTGGCAGGCTCGAAGTGACTCGAAATTGTCCTTCGTTACCGCCGTCGTTAGGCGCGGCGACCTCGCTGCCACCATCAGCTCGACGGGGACCATTGAACCGGTAGAAGTTGTGGACGTTGGCGCGCAAGTTGCCGGGCGCATCAATTCCTTCGGGAAGGACAAAGACGGCAAAACGATCGATTACCGTTCCGTGGTCGAAGAAGGCGCCGTGCTTGCAACCATCGACGATTCGGTTTACGCCGCGGACCTGGCCGTGGCCAATGCGCAACTGGAACAAGACAAGGCAGCCGAATTGAGTGCCGCCTCCAATGTCGAACAAGCGAAGGCCAAGCTCGTTCAAGCTGAAGCGGAGTGGAATCGGGCGTAGGAGTTAAGCCGCGCCAGACTAATGTCCGGTTCGGACTACGATTCCTTGAAGGCCAACTACGCAGTGGCCAAGGCCAGCGTTTCCGTGGCGGAATCGTCCGTCGCTCAGGCCAAAGCGAGCACGGTGCAAGGACGGGCGGCAGTTGAAAGGGCGCAGCGGAACCTGGATTTCTGCACCATCAAGTCGCCCGTCACCGGTGTCATTATTGACCGTCGCGTGAACATCGGTCAGACCGTCGTGGCCAGTCTTAACGCGCCCAGCCTGTTTCTCATCGCGAAAGACCTCCTGAGGATGCAGATTTGGGTGGGAGTCAACGAGGCGGACGTTGGCCGCATCCTCCCGGGCGCGCCCGTCACCTTCACGTGCGACGCGTTTCCGGGCAGGGAATTCCTGATGCTTCTCAAGCTGAGAGTCCATAACGGGCCGGAGGCCGTACACAGATGGGAGCAGCTCAAACTCCATCAGCAACGACACTTCGGTGCAACAACGACGGAGAAAGGACGCCCGAACACGGAACCGCTTCGGAGCGCGGGCTGAGCGCACAAATGGCATGCGATGTGCTTATTTTCAGGATGCGTAATTAGGGGCAAACCGCCCAATCGGCGGTGTTCCTCTGAGCCGAGAGAAGTGTGAACGCATCAGAGTCACATCGAGCACGACCGTTGGCGCGATCGTTCCAGGCATTCACCCTCATCGAGTTGCTGGTTGTCATTGCCGTGATTGCCATTCTGGCCGGTCTCCTGTTGCCGGCGCTGTCGCGGGCGAAGCAGAAGGCGGATTCGGCGGTATGCAAGAGCAACTTGCGCCAGTGGGGAGTGGGGTTGCGTCTGTATGTGGACGATTTCGGCGGATACCCCCTGGACGAGGTGGGAAGCCCCGTAGGGCCTGCGTTCATTGACGATCGCCACTGGCATGAGCGCCTGGAGAGTTACACCGGAGGGAAGTGGCCGCAGTGGAACGGCGCCAGCGCGCGCTTTGAGCCGCGGAAAAGCGTGGCGGTGTGTCCGGGCTATGCCCGGCTTCCAGGGCCCTACTACGACGGTTGGTCGGGAAGCTACGGCTATAACGGAAATGGAATCGGAGGCTTCGGCCTCATTTCCGTTGCCAGGGTGGACGATATGCTGGGCGCTCCAAATCCACCCAACCCGATGCTCAGAGAGGATGCGGTGGCAAGCCCAAGCGACATGATCGCGATTGGCGATGCCCTCCTCACCAGTCTCGATGGACGCGCTGCGTGACGTTACAATCTAACCCCGTGCTATGGTAACGTCATTTGGAGTATCTGGGCCGACCTGGGTGGCATCCTGCCCACCAATTACATAGCCCCGGTGATGCTCCAGGACGTAGCGCTGACCAAGGCTCGGCATGGCGGACGATTCAACGTGGTCTTCTGCGATGGGCACGTCGAGGATCTGACTATCCAGAAGTTGTTCGACGTCCGGAAGGACGAGGTGGCGCAGCGCTGGAACCGGGACAATCTTCCGCATCGGGACCTCCTGCCCTGGCCGTTTAATCCGTGATCCACAGAGCAGAGGGAGGTTTTGGAGAGCGATGTGCTTTCCAGGCTGACGAGTGCGGCGCCCTTGGCGCACCAGACTCCGCGCCGGAGGCGCAACAACTCGCCAGCCCAGCGGCAGCGCCCTGGGGAAACGCCCCACGCCAAATCACCCCGCCCTGAAAGGGCGAAACCTGGTGCACACCCAACGCCTCAATCACACTCGGGAACGGGATGGTACTGGCCATGTCGGTTGTCTCCCCAGCGGCCTCGGCAGGCGCGAAGCGTTTTGGAGTGCGGCCGCTGCCGCCTGCACCTTACACGGAGTTTCTTGTACCCCTCCTCGCAGCAGTCGATGTCAGTCGGCTCCAGCTTACCCCCCGCGCTGGACGTTCGACCCCGCCAGCGAAGGATGATCCGGCTCACTGGGTTGGCCCCCAACGGTCGTTCCAAGTCCAGCCACCGATTGCGGCACTCCTGATTCCCACCGCTAAGGGCAAAGGACCGCGAAGGGAGCCTGATTCCTGGGCTCATCTCCGCCGGTGTCTCTCCTCCTTCGCGCGCCTTCGCGCTTGGCGGTTGCGATTCCGGCCAAAAGCTCCCCGCCTTGGTGGCGGTTCCGCCGCGGACCGACCGGATTGGGGGTGTTAGGCTCCGCCGGTTGTGTGGAGTCTTCTGCTGAAGGTGCGTCGCTGAGCGACGCCTGCGAGTCTTTCGATCTCGGGTGGAGAAGCGGGCGCACCGCACCGCGCGCGCCTCGTGACCCTCCTCCGCCCAGAATCTCCCCCTTCAGCCGGTCCATGCCCACTACCAAACTTTTACGCACCTACGACAAAGTTTGG
>Ga0209514_10006980_pt1 | contig 13543 bp, 10 predicted proteins | sample Subgrocontami58m_FD_187452 | JGI IMG/M metagenome (GOLD analysis project Ga0209514, IMG submission 187452) | Subsurface groundwater microbial communities from S. Glens Falls, New York, USA - GMW37 contaminated, 5.8 m (SPAdes) (version 3) | ecosystem: Environmental > Aquatic > Deep subsurface >...
CGCCCATGCCCTTCAAATTCGTTTTTATCGTATTGTTCAAAGGATGGAAGGTTGATTGTGCGCCCGGGAATTTGCCCTTCCCAGATTATCCGCGCTTCTTTCTCTGAAGGAATTTGTTCGAAAATATCTCGGATTTTTATTGTGCGGATTGTTTTATATTCGTGCTCCGAAAGCCCGGCGAGTTTTGCAAAAAATGCGCTTTCCCGCGATCCGTATGCCTCTGCCTCGGGCAAACTTACGCCGTTATAGAAATTTTCATGTCGGGTGGGGCCCGCGTCATGCGTATAGTCAGTTGGAATCTCCGGCCGGCCGGGCTTTTGGCGAAGAATTTCTTCAACGCGCTCTGATGTAAGCGCTTCGCGTGGGTGTTCTTGGGCCCAATCCGCGATTAACTTGTTGTTTTTAGTAATGCTTTCCCGCACCGCGTCGTCAAGGTCGTTTGCGCGCTCGAAAATGCCGTCCATACGCGCTTTGTCATCAAGGATTCCGGAAAAATCCAATGTCTGTCCGATTTTTATTCGGTCAATATTTTCGAGTCCGAATTTTTCCGGGTTTTTTGCGATCTCGTCTTTTATCGCAGCAATTACGAATGTCTTTCGCGCCTCATCAAGTTCGGTAAATTTGTTTCCGTAAAGTCCTTCGAGTTTCCGCTCTGCCATTTTCCATACCGATTCCCCTGATCTCACGGATTCGCGAAGTTGTTCCGCTGTAAATCCGGCTATACCTCGCATCTCCGCATCAGTCGCCTCTTTAATTGCGCGTCCGATCTCTGCTTCTTCATCGGGTGGCGCTACCGGCGTTTCAGGAGGAGCAGAAATTCCGCGCATCTCCGCTCCGGTCGCCTCTTTCATCGCGCGTCCGATTTCCGCTTCTTCATCGGGCGCGGCAACTCCTCCGCGCGTCCCAATTCCGCTTTTTTCAAGGAATTCATCGGTTCGGGAAAATATGTTCGGGATTCCCCGCTCCCACAAATGCTGCGCCGCAAGAACCAATGATTCCGCCATCATTCCCGCGACAGCGGCTTTTCCCGCGGTCTCCGCGTATTTTGCGCCGAGTGCAAGTCCGTCAACCGTGCCGTATTGCGTTACCATGCGGTCAAGGTCCTTGAGGTGCTTTTCGTATTTTTTGATGATTCGGTCTTTTTCTTTTTGCTTTGCCTTTGCCGGAATCTCTTTTTCGTCAATCGCCTCGATTTTTTTCTGAATTTTTTGAGCCGATCGCTCCACATCGTGTTCAAGAATACGTTGAAGAAGCGTTGTCGAAATATCGGGCAAGGGGTTTTCCGTAAGGCGCTTCAAAATATCTTGCGGGATTTTTTCCCGATACGCGCTTTCAATGTCTTCCCGTGACGGCGTTTTTCCGTCCGCGCGCTCTTCTTTTGCAGCCGTATAGACGTTCCACGCTTCTTCCTCGGCCTTCTCAATATCGTGAATTCGCGTTTCCTCAATTAATTTTTCGTTTTTAAAGCGCGCCTCTTTTGCGGCCTCTGCCCCGCGCGCAAAAAACATTCCGCCCATCATGACGTAGCGCAAAGGAGACACAGCGGTAATGGTCGATACCCCGATCAATGTTCCGATATCAGCGAGAGAGCGTCCGTATTTGAGGACGTTTCCGGTGAGTGATCCTGTGCTTCGGACCCCCACCCACTTTTCTTTTGACGCTTTTTCAAAGTTCGCTCGTGATTTTTTCGCGTCCCGTTCAAAATTTTCCTTGAGAGATGAGAAAAATCTTCCCATTGTTCTCTTCTCGCCAAACGCCTTTGCCGGCGCCGAGAATACCTTTGCCCAAAAAAGATCCTTTTTCTCTGCAAGAAAAAAACCGAAATTGCGAAGCCCGATTTTCGCTTCTACCCGCTCTTCCGGGGAGAGTTTTTTTATCTCGTTCTCAACCATCTCCCGTTCGTTTCGGTCCCATTCCTGTTGCGCCGCGCGGATTTCTGCGGGCGAGGTCGGGATATTTTCATCGCCCTTTTTTACAGATTCGTGCGGCTTTGGATTTAAGATTTCGCTTAAACGATGCGTCTCCTTGACGTCTCTCCTTTTCATGGCATCCGTCATTTGTTGAATGATTTCATCTCGCGGAAGCGGCGTTTTCCCCGCTTCTCCGCCAATCCCCGCAGCCGGCTCAATCCCCATTTTTTTCATTTGTATTTCTTCCGCTACTTCCACGCCCGGCAGAGCGGGAGGTTCGGGCGCAATAGTGCGGGCTTGCTCTGTTGATTGCAAAAGATAATATAAACGATGGACTTCTGTGGTATTTCCTCGCGCCATTGCGGCATGCATTTGTTGAAGGAGTTCTTCTTGCGAAAGAGACGCCTCCTGAGCCGTTGGCCTTTGCGCGAGTTCCGGTTCTGTTTCTGTTTTCTGCGGTGATGATGGAACTGGCGGCTCTTTCGTTTTTATCATTTCATCAGCAATTTCCCGGAGTTGTTTGAAATCCTCCAGTTTTATTTTTTTCCCGGAAAGAAGAGCGTTGAGTTCTTTTTTGGGGTCATCTGCGTTTCGGAGCGAATCTATTGTTTGTTTGAAAAATTTATAGGTATCAAGACCAATTTCCTTCCCGGAAAGGCGGGCATTCAGATTTTTTGTAAAATCGGCGAATGGATCTTGGGGTTCGCTTTTTGGTTCCTCTGCCGATGATTTGATTTTTGGTTCTTCACTCATAGCGAGTTGAAATGATTAGTGTATTCAAAATACCACAAATGGCTATCTCTCACAATATAAAGTTGAAGGAGCCGGCACGCATGCGCGCACCGGCTCCGGTTTCTTCGATACTCTCTCCTTTTGTCCGCCGTGTTGGCGGGTTGGAACTAGCTCGTCATGGCCTCGAACTCGGCCTTTACGCTGACGATCTCCTCGGCCTTGCCGCTCGAGATGCGATCGCGGAAGTTCTTCACCGTCACCTCGCCGAGCTTGTCGGCCGCAACGTTGATGGCCTTGAGGAGCGCGATCTTGTCGATCGGCTTGCTGCCGTCGGTCGTCACCGCGCTCTGCGCGGCGACAACGGGCTCCGCGGGCTTGCGGCCAGCGAGTCGGACTCGTCTCTGCTTCGGCTCGGCGGCCGGCGGGGTAGCTTTCTTGGTAGCGGCCTCAAGCTTGACCTTCTTGGCCTGGAGCGCGTCGATGCGCTCCTTGATCTTCTCCGAGGCCTGCTTCGCCTTGGCGCCGCGGGTCTCGAGCTCGCCCGCCTCAACATCCATCTTTCCTGCCTTCGGCCGGTTGGTCTTGCGGACCTCGTCGGCCGCGGCGTAGAGCGCCTTGGCCTCGATGTAGTGCCGGGCGCTCGCGTCCATCCCGAGCTCGAACTCCTTCACGAGGCGGGCGATCTCGGCGATTGTCTCCTCGAGCGTCTCGGGCACCTTGATGTCCTCGATCGCCGACTTGGTGTCGACGACCGTGATACCGCCGATGGTACCCGTCGCCTCGCCGGGCTTGGGCGGGGCGAGCGCGACCACCGTTGCCGCGGCCTTGAGGCGCGTGTTCTCGCGCTCCCCGGCCTCGATGGTCTCGAGCTCGGCCTTCGTGGCCGTGAGCTCGGACTCGACCTCCTCCATCTGCTTCATGGAAGCCATTGCTGCCGGCGTGTTCCCGCTCGCGAGAGCGGTCTGCGCCGACGTCTGGTGGGTGGTCCTCTTGCCCTCGAGCTCCGTGATCTTCTCGCGGATCTCGGTCTTCTTGTCCTTGGGCGGCTCCGGGGCGTCCTGCTGGCCGCTCGCCTGAGTCGTGGGCTTCTTGCCCTCGACCCAGTTCGTGAGCCAGCTGACGGCTCCCTTGACCTCGCCGAACTCTGAAGTCTTGCTCGCGAGATTGACGCGCTTGAGGAAGTCCGACTGCTTCTCGTCCTCATTCCTCGTGGGCCGGGTGGTCTCGCGCGACTTGGCGCGCTCCCCCTCGGCGACCTGGATCTTCACCCGGGCCGCCTCCAAGAGCTTCGCCACCGCCGTCTTCGTGGCAGGCGGCGCCTGGATGCCGAGAAACTCGGCGACCAGCTTCACGGCGCTGACCTTCTTCGCCTGGCTCGGGAGGGCCAGGCAGATCGCGTTCTCCTCCTGGTCGCCGTACTTCTGTGCCAGGTCGGAGGTCGGGCCGTAGGTCTCGGCCACGACCTTCTTCACGTTGCCGTCGAATCCGCCCATGTGCTCCTTCTCGACCGAGTCCTTGATCTTCTGTTGGAACGCGGCGACTCGCGTCGCGAACTCCGGGGACACCTCGCTCTCGAGGTCCTTGGGGTGGCCGGAGCCGAGGATGGTCCCCGACTTCGCGAGCTCGAGCACGAGCGGCTCGAGGTCATCGAGCAACCCGCCATAGAGGTTTAGAAACTCGGCATAGCTGAGTCCTCCATCCCGCTTCTTCGGATCTCGACGTTGGCCGAACAACGTGCTTCTCTGTGCGCTCATTGTGTGCCCTTTCCTGCGGCTTTTGGCCGCGTGTGTGTCCCGCATAGCGCGGGGTCCCGCACCATGCGGGTGATACTTGTTAGTTGGGAACGAACAAACTTCTGTGTTTTCTCCTCCCTTCGTTATTGAAATCGGTCGGTTGAGGATTTTCCGGAAATCAGGAACCCTGTTTGCTCAAAAATCGAGCGCGCGGAGTTCTTTATACACAGTGGCTATATTATAGTAAAAAACTTGCTTTTTGTCAATGGTGTGATATAATTGTAAGATGATCTTTGAAATTACGAGGTCTCCCGACTTTTCTCTCGGTTTCGGGGTGAAAAGCTGGGAGATCTCAAAAAAAATCAAAAAGAAAGGAGGAATCCCAGAATGAACGTTCGAATGCGAATCCTCGGAGGAAAGACAGGGCGTAGTGCGCTCCACGAGATCGGCGCAAGCATGTATCTTCTCATGGTGAAGGTCTACGGACGAGAGTACTGCTACTTGATTGATGCAGGCATGGAGACCAATGACGATCTTGAGGTCTCATGGCGCGGTCCGATGGATGTTGCAAAGCTTCGTTATTCGCCCATGATTGATGCGGCGTTTGCAACGCACGCGCATCGCGATCACGTTGCGGCGTTTTGTCTAAAAGAGGTTCGCTCGCGCTTGAAGCCAGACGCGCCTCTCATCGCAACGCGGACAACGTCTGCATTTCTTCCCTATGTTCTCCACGATCAATTCAGGATCGCGGAGAAAAAGGATGAGAAAAAGCCGTATGGCTTGAAAGACATCTATGAGATGACAAAGCGCACTCGCAAGGGACGGATTGCAAAGCCCGAAATCCTCGAGCTTGTGCCCGGCGCGATCTCGGTCCTTGTATGGCCTGCGGGTCATATCCGCGGCGCGTGTTCCTACTTCTTTAAGATCTGTGAAGGGTCGAAAGAAGTAGTGATTATGTTCTCCGGCGACTACGCGCTTCATGATCAGCTTTCTACTGTGGCAGCGCCTCTGCCGCCCGAGGGCTGGTATCCGGATGTCATCATGTCGTTCGATTGTACGAACGGGGCCGAAAAGCTCAATTCGTGGAAATCCGAGATCGAACGAATGGCGGACGACGGCTTTACCGCCGTCAAGGCCGGATCATGGTTTTTCACATTTGCATTTGCCATGGATCGGTGTCCGACATTCGCGTCAGCGCTTGCCCAAAAGGGCCTTCCGGTATATCTCGATGGTCCTTCGGCCTTGTCCCTTGGGAAAGTCATGGCGTCAGGCAACGGATTCTGGTGCGAGGGCGATCGTCGAGTTGACATGGCAGGCGTTCGAGAAACCGAGTTTTACGGCGAGCCCGTGGTGCTCGGGGAACCATCCGCGATTGTTGCGCCTTCTGGCATGGGCCATGGTCCTGCGGCTGGGTACTTGGTTGATCTTTTGCAGAGAGAAAACGCGGTCATTGGTTCGTCCGGCTACGTTGCCGCAGGCACAAACGGCCGCAAGGTCGTGAATGCAAAGCGCGGCGATACCGTGCGGATCGAAACCAGTGAGAATGAAGAGCCAGTTGAGGTTGTGGTTGCCGCGCGCTGCGAAAAGTATCGCGCAACTGCGCACGCGCTTCGCGAAGACGCGGTCACGCGCATCGAAGAGCTGCTCGCGCGATCAAGTTTCAGGACCCGCGGAGGAAAACCGCTTGTCGGATTGTGTCACGGGTCCACTCGGGCGTACGATTGGTTTCAAAAGAATCTCGACAGTCGGTTCCGAACGATTCGGGCTGATGTCGAGAAAGATCGCGACATCGAACTCGTCGACTAACAACAAAAGGAGGAAAAAGAAAAGAGCGTTTTGCTTCGGCAAGCGCTCTTTAAAATTGAAAACAGCGTGCCCCATAATGGCGGCACGCTGTGTTGTTTTCTCCTTTCTACGCTTTGGGTTTCCGCAGCTTTTCCGGCCGCGGGATTTCCTTGAACGCCCAGCATGACTGGGCGAAGCAAAGCTCGTGATGCGCCGGATGACCGTGTTGATACGCAGTGAGCTCAACCGCGTGGAGCTGCGTTCCCGCGGCATCCACGAGATTCACCCACACTCGGCATGACATGAATGGCTCCGCGAGAAGCATCGCCGAGGTCTCCGTCAACGGAATCGCCTTGCCGCCGTACTCGTACAGAAATACGACGGTCCGCGAACCCACTTTGTCCGAATCGCGCTCCTTTATGATTTCGTCCATGGAAAGCACATGGACGTTTGTGGGAACGTATCCCGCGCTCTCCATTTCGCCGATTGCGGGATTCATGATGACGTTTGGTCCAAGATCCTCGTCTCCGAAGACCCGGATGCCGGTTGTCATCATGCGCTTGAGCTCGAGTTCCTCTTGGTGCGTCTTTGTTCTCTCAACGAATGGAATGCCCTCGCGCATGAGCTCCTCGACAATCGTCTTGCCAAAGCCGGACGAAGCCGAGAAGTGCGCGCGGACGAGCACCTTCGAGGGAAGCGCGATATTTCGCTCGCCCTTGTGTTCGACGCAGGTAAGCTCACCCGCAAGCGATGCTTTACCACAGGCGCGACTCGCCCCGATGCATGCGAAAAAGGTCGGGGTCACTGGCTTGATCATTTCGTCTCCTCCTTGGAGAGTGATTGGCAAGTGTGCTCTCACGGACGTTTTCGCTTCATCAAGTCGAAGCCACATTCGCGCATAGTCCTCTTCCCCGTCTTCGGTGTCTGCCTCTACGGGTTCGTGGTCAAGGAAGTCCTCGACCATTTCCGCGAGACGCTTATCAGTCACCGTCGCGGTAAAAGAAGATTCTTTTCGCGCGATGCAGTATCCAAGGTATGACTCAAGGCCTTCAGGCCCATGAAGAATGTCTTGATGAGCGCGATTGAGAAGAAGATCAAGTCCGCGCTCCAAGGTATCCCCTGAAAGCCAAAGGACAATGTTTTTCCCGACCAGACGAGCGGCTTCGATATTCCTGATTCGCGCTCTTTGCGCTTCGAGCCGCGCGAGGAGAATATCTTCCCGCTTCTGTCCGATGAGCATTTTTATCATTCGGGGTGAATATGCAATCGGAAAGGGAATTTTTTCGATAAACGCGCGTACAAGCTCATCCGCGTTCTCCGTATTCGGCCGTCCGAGCTCCGTAAGGAGCGTCCGGTCAAGCTGGAGGAGGATTGCGATGATGCGCCGAAACGCTGCGTGGTAGGTGCCGACTCCAACAACCGGCTTGTGTTCTTGCATGACCTTTCTCCGCTCTTTGCTCCGGTAAAACGGGAGATTGAGGAGCGGATAGAACCTTGAGAACTTCGGGTTCACATTTGGATCCCGCATGCGGGATCGATTGAATTGAAATTCAATCCCGTTTGCGAGAAACACCGTATTCGAATACGTTTCCCATCGGTTCGGCTGCTCCGTGTAGGAGACCGATTCGATGACGCGCTCGCCGACAGAGTTTCCCGTTTCTTCGAGGGTTTCGCGCTCAGCCGTCACCCTCCGGTTTTTCTTGTCCTCTGGTTCCTCTTTTCCGAATGGAGTTCCGAGTCCGGCGCGCTGGTCGAATGATACAACGGCTTTGTCGCCGCGCATCTCGATCACGCGCCCTCGGTATTCCCGTCGGTCAAGAAGTTCCGTTGGAACAAGCATCATTTCTTCACTAAGAATGTTAAGGACCAACGCAACTACCTCTTCTCCGGGTGTGAGCCGGAGGATTACGGTTCCTGCGGAATACGAAGCAAGTTCGCCTATGGGCTTTCGTTGCTCTGTTGATTCCATCGGGAACCACCCCCTTTGCTGTAAAGCATACGATATTTGACACAAAAAGTCAATGTGGTATAATTATGAAAGATTTTCAGACGCCCTATGCTTGGTAATTTGTCTTTGACTGTCGCGGGAGGCGACAAAAACGTCAAAGCACTATCAGGTCGGGCAAACACGAGGAGAGGAGGAGTGCGATGGAAGACGTGGAAGTGGTGGTGGATTCGGCTGAAGAGGTCGAGTCCAAGCCGCAGGTCAAGAACGGCCTGAAGCCGGGGGAAATTCGCATCACTCCCAACGGCAATGAGGTCGTGGTCGAGACAAAGCGGTGGGTCGCGATCCTCGAGTACTGTAAGTACTCTGATGGGTCGCTCCGGGTTGGCGATCGGTTGTTCCCTCCGCCTCTGGACGGAAGTTCGTCCCAGTGGGGCAGGACAGGCCAAGGCGGCGGAGGAGGCGGCGGCACTTCGAGTGGCCGGAAGGGCCACAGTGGTACGTCTGGTGACGGCGGTCGGCCACGTGCGCGGACCTTCATCGGCTCGCCTGGTGCGGCATCGTACAAGGCCGAGACGTCCGAGGTGATGCACGACCAGTTCAAGGTCGCGTTAAGCTTCGGATCGTCAAAGTTCGGGGGCATGGATGTCGTTGGTGGGAGCTACGGCTCTACGCCAAACTCCAAGACCCAGCGGATGTTTCGATCTCGAGTTCGACCCGTCGTCGAGGAGGGCGGTGGGAAGAAGTCGAAGAAGAAAGGGAAGCAGAAGAAGAAGGGCGGCGAGGAGACGCCCCAGCAGAATTTCGATCGCGGCGGCAGACCGAAGCCCAAGTCGCGCCGCGGACGCATCGAGGACTAGTTCTTCAATATATCATCAACACCCCGCAGAATGCGGGGAGGAGGAACCACTTGAGCGTCTCATTAAGAGACGCTCAAAAAATTTTGAAATTCATTTCTATATCAATCACGATTCAGCATTCTGCGTTGTATTGTTTCTTTTACTACTTGTCATTTTATCACAGCACCAAAAGATCATGGGTTTGCCCGTGGAGCTTCATTTACCTCTCCACACTATTCGCTTATTCGTACGAATAAGCGAATAGTCAAATTTCTTTAATGGCGCGGGTATCTAACGAGCGCATAAAATCATTCGGTATCAATCCGAAGCGCTTCTTGACAAGACGATTAGTATAAAATTATAATTGAGGCATTATTCGTGTCTACCCGTTTTACTTATGACCCAAAAACTTTTACGCGTCGGATCATCCGCCGCAGTCACCATACCAAAAAAATCTTTGAAAGAGCTCGGTCTTAAAATCGGAGATGAAATAACGGTTCGAGTAAACCGTGACAAAAAAACAGTGGTGATCGAACCCATCACAGCGCTTTCCCGTAAGGATAAGCGAATTGCTGAACTTACTCTTAATTTTATACGCCGGTATCGAAAAGACCTCGAGACGCTTTCTCAAAAGTAGTGCACTATCTTACAAAGGAACAAATTCTTTTTATTCACTCCGTAATAATTGATGAGACAAGCGGGTCTCATGGCGTGCGGGACATGCATGCTCTTTTGAGTTTAGTACAATCACCTGCGCAAAAGGTTTTTGGCAAAGAATTATATCCTACAATTTTTGATAAAGCCGCACTCTATGCACGAGATATTATCATGAATTATCCATTTATTGACGGGAATAAGCGAACGGGAATTACCGCCGCATCAGTTTTTCTTGAAAATCACGATTATGAAATAATAGCTCATGAAGGAGAATTTGAGGAATTTGCACTGCGCATTGTTTCAGAAAAGCTTGAAATTGACGTAATCGCCGGCTGGCTTAAGGCGCATTCGAAGAACCTCAAATCGCGGAAGCCATAAAAGAACATTTCAATATTTGTTGAATTTCTGACATTCTCACATTCTCAAGAATGTGAGATGGTTAGTCGTCACGTAGTGCATAGATAAAAGCCATGGTAATGGGGTTTACTTTTTTCAACGAAAATAGGAGGTTGCTCAACGCTGTTTTTGATTGGCTAAGCGGAGTAGTGGGCGAAAACGATCTAATTTCAGTGGATTTCGGAAAGTATAACGGCTTTTATCGCTTTGAATTTCCGTTGCGTTCCGGAGACAGACCTAAAAAAATCAGTCCTCTTCAAAAATCAGAGATTGCTTTTGTTATAAGAAAACCAAATAAATTATTGTCAGGCGGTCAGTGGGTATCGATTTTTTCCTCGTCGGAGATTGAGGTCTTGGAAAATAAAAATCGGCCGCATAGCATAAAACCTTTGCGTTGGGGGATCAGCGATGAAGAGCGCAAGATTGCATTTAAAATCGCCCGTGATGCCTTGCAGATATTTTTGGAGGACACCAGTCGTCTTGAAAGGAATTATTTTTCGACTCTTCCCTCACGATTTTCGTTGCGAGCCGATATTGATGTCGCGCTCTGGATAAAAGGCCGGCTCCGCGGCTCATCAGTGGTTGAAGGAATGTCTCTTGGCGAGGGCATTGCCGAGGCGGCGATTCTCTCCTCACGGGATACGCGATTCAAGCCGCTTTCGTCGGAAGAGTTGCCGGATACGCGAATCGAGGTCACGATCATGCACGACCTCCGCATACCGCTTTCCACTAAAGAGTTCAAGAGAAATATAATTTATCCGGAGAAGGGATATCTTTTACAACAGAAAACAGTAAATAGATATTCTAATGTTCTTGAGAACATTAGAATAATAAACGGTGGCGGTAAGAATCGTTTGGAAGGGCGCACAGGTTGGTTTTTGCCGGAGGTTTTCAATGTACAGCGATTCCGGCGCCTTGAATACTTTCTCGGCGAACTCGCAGAGAAAAAAGCAAAGTTAAAACGTGGCGCGTATAAAAGCGCAAAAATTTTGGTTTTTGAAGTGGATGACTTTATAGAATCTTCTGACCATCAATCAGCGCTTGAGCTTAAGGGTCCGGTGGTAAAAGTAAATTCATCTGTTGACTCCGATTTTTTACTTAACCGAATGCATTCAGCGGCTCGTTGGCTTTGTAATATTCAGGAACCTGACGGAAACATACCGCCGATTATTGATCCTTTGACCGGCCGCGCCACAAAGCAAATTGATTGGCCGCGGCTTGCGTTCACCGCGTGGGCGCTTGTTGAATTTGGGAAGGCAACAAAAGAAGAGAAATACACTCATGCGGCAGAAAAAAGTTTCGAATATCTTAAACGGAATTTAATTTCCAATTTTGAATTGACGCTCGCGTACTTCGGTCAATTGTCCGTTGCGCTTGGGAAAATAAAAGACGCGTGTAGCGCTGGAGATAAACTCCTCGAACGATCCGATGCGTTTTCTTTTGACCCGATTACCATTGCCCAGATTGCAAGTTTTTTTAAGATTCTTTCAAAAAATGATACGCGGTTTTCTGCACCGTTTGGAAATTTTGCCACTGCGCTGAAGATAAACTTTGGGGACAACATAAAGAAAGGTGTGGCGATGAATTTTGCTGTGTGGGCTGAATTGGTAAACGTATTTTCGGGTGTTGACCAAGAATTTTCGGAGAATGTCACCCTGTGGCTTAAAAAGTACCAGTTGCCCAGCGGCGCTTTCCCGGAATCTACGAATTCCGATTTTGTCTATGTCCGCGGCACAAGCAAAATTTTTGAGGTGTTGGCGCTCGCGCCAGAAAAAAATAAGGCAGCAATCACAAATGTTTTGCAGTGGCTCTTTTTAATGCAATACGACGACGAGAATACTTTTTTTATTGCCGATACCATCCGGCCTATGATAATTGGAGGTTTCCGGCATGATTATTTTAATCAGGAGTTATGGATTGATTCTGCGGCCCATGTTATTTTAGGGAGTACGCGATTGATCAAAAATGGATTCTAAAGAAATAGAACAAGATAAAGAGCAGATAAACATTCATCAAAATGATGCATTCCGCCCGGTCGGAGATGTGTTTGAATTAAGCGCAAAAAAAACCGATTCAAGATTTCAGAATCCTTTTGGCGAGGATTCTCAACTATTCGATAGAGTAATCGCTCGCTCGTACGAATGGCTTAATTCTTTGAGCGGAAGCAATGCGTTTGCCGCAGCCGACCGCCCAAGTTCCACCAATAAATTACTTTTGGATGTTTTTCGTTTTCTTAGAGAGAAAGGTATTCTCAAGGATTATATGGTTCGTAAGTTTCGGTATAATGACATACCGTCATTTTTTCGAATTGATATGGTGCCGGCATACAAAGACCGGATTACCGACGGAAATATTCCGAAAAATTTATTTGCTCACGGATTTGGGAAGAACATTGAGACGGTTTTCTCGCAGGCCCTAGGGGAATTTTTAGAGAGATACTTTCTTTCTCTTTACCGGCGCGATACACTTCTTCGCGCGTCACCCTCTATTTTAAAAAGGAAAAAGTTCGATTGCATTGATTTAGATTTGGTTGCCGGTTTTTCCGAAAAACAAAAAAACAAAATCAGCCGGTATACATGGGATGAGGAAAGCGTTTTTTCATGGGAATGGGTAGAGAGAGTCGCAACAAAAGAAAAGGTGTTAGCGCCTGCACAGTTGGTCTATTGGACGTATATACCTGAGGAAAGAGAACCTCGTCTTCGTGAGACGAATACGAATGGGGCCGGGGGATACTTTAGCCGGGAAGGCGCAATTCTTTCCGGTCTTTATGAGCTTATCCAACGGGACGCATTTGTTATTTTCTGGCTGAATTCCATTTCTCCTCCGAAGGTCGATCCCGCCACCATACCATCCGAAGAGTTTCAGGAATTATATCAGGCCTCAATCCGGTACGGTTTCAAGATACATTGTCTGAATATCACGAGCGATATCGGAATTCCCGTATTCGCTGTGGTTATAGAAGACGGAATAAAAAACTGGCCGCGCCTTTCTATTGGCATGGGTTGTAATATCGATCCTTTGAAAGCGTTGAACCGCGCCTTTATCGAAGCATGGAGCATATATGATTGGTTGAGACCGTTGGTATCTTATTCTCTTAATGAGAATTATATTCCTTTTTCCAACTCTAATATCGGCCAAAGCGAGCGATGCCGACTTTTTGCAAATCCCTTCTTTTATGAAAAGGTGTCTTTTTTGTTAAAGGGACCTCTGTGTTCTTTTGGTGATTCTACGGTGGTTATTCCATCTCTTATTTCAGAAAAGGAAGAGATGAATCATTTGGTGAAGCATATTGAAGGATTGGGAGACGGGTATCAGGTATATGCATTCGAGGCAAAATCATCCATTCTCTCTACTATCGGCTATCATTCAGTAAGAGTTATTGTTTCTAAATTAGTTCCTCTTTATCTTCATGAAAATCATGCGCCTTTAGGCGCAAAGCGCCTAAAGGAGGCGCCTTTGAGAATCGGGCTTCACCCGGCCGAAGAATTCAATCCAATCCCCCATCCGTTTCCTTGACGTGTTCACCCCGTTAGAAGTCCGATGCGC
>Ga0209514_10006984_pt1 | contig 13534 bp, 12 predicted proteins | sample Subgrocontami58m_FD_187452 | JGI IMG/M metagenome (GOLD analysis project Ga0209514, IMG submission 187452) | Subsurface groundwater microbial communities from S. Glens Falls, New York, USA - GMW37 contaminated, 5.8 m (SPAdes) (version 3) | ecosystem: Environmental > Aquatic > Deep subsurface >...
TAGCGGTATATAATTAAATCCTTGTTATCCTTCTCACATATACCAGAAAAAATAATATTTAAAATATTGAGTAAAAATTAGAAAGGAAATTATCATGAAAATAGGCGTATTTTCGATTCCGGAGATTAATTTAGGTAAGCATAATATTAAGGATAGCCGTCTTGATGAGGTGGACAAGCTTGTTCGGGCTAAGAAAAAAACTTATATACAAATTGAAACAATGGGTGAGGATGCACTTCTAGACGCCGATGCGATTATCACCGGCGTAGATAATAAAACAGATTTGATTTTAAAGGATTTGGAATTTGTGGAAACGCGCCTAGGCCGTAGCGTCGACGAAGCAGACAAAACGTTACTTAATAAATTAAAAACTGCTTTAGAAAAAGAAGAGTTTATCTCTAGTTTAGATTTAAGTGCGCCAGAAAAAGAAGCACTAATAAAATATGGCTTATTAACGGTAAAGCCGATTATTTTAGCCGCAAAAGAAGAGTTAGAAGATGTTAATGCTTTGCTGGCAAGAGGGGTAAAAGAAGGCGGTTATATTAGTTTTTTTACGGCCGGAGAAAAAGATACTCGTGCCTGGCTAATTAAAAATGGTGAAACCGCCTGGGAGGCATCGGGGGAGATTCACTCTGATATTCAAAAAGGTTTCATCCGCGCGGAAATCATTAGTTTGGAAGATTTCTTAACTTGCGGCGGAGAGACGCAAAGCAAGCAGGCAGGAAAGCAGCGCTTAGAGCAAAAAGATTACATAATGAAGGATTGCGATTTAGCGAATTTTAGATTTAATAAATAATAACCATAGCCCACCTACGAAGTGGGCTATAGGTGACGGAGCGGGATATGATTAAAATTAAACGCGCTTTAATTAGTGTATCTGATAAAACTGGAATTCTAGAATTAGCCAAAGAATTGAATAAATTTGGTGTAGAGATTTTGTCGACCGGAGGCACAGCTAAAATATTGCGTGAGAATAATATTCCAGTTAAAGAGGTATCAGAATATACTGGGTTTCCTGAGATGCTCGACGGCAGGGTTAAAACATTGCATCCGAAGATTCATGCCGGATTATTAGCCTTGCGCGAAAATAGCGAGCACATGAAGACTCTAAATGAGCATAATATCGGCCTGATAGATATGGTAGTTGTGAATTTGTATCCTTTTGAGAAAACTATCTCGAAACCGGGTGTGAAAATCGAAGAAGTGATTGAGAATATTGATATTGGCGGGCCATCAATGCTACGTTCCGCAGCCAAAAACCATCAGTCGGTGGTAGTAATTTGCAACCCTGGGCGCTATAGCCAGGTGATCGATGAGCTAAAAAAGAATAACGGAACATTATCTAAAGAATTAATGCGCGATTTAGCGATTGAGGTATTTGCGCGGACAAGTCAGTACGACAGCACAATCAATAATTATTTAGGTAATTATTTTAATAAGCAAGCAGAGATTAAAGGTTTTCCCCAAAAAATAAGCTTTAATTTTGAAAAATTGCAAGATTTACGCTATGGCGAGAATCCGCATCAGCGCGCAGCTTTTTACAAAGATTTAGGTAAGATTGCGGGCTTAGCGGCAATTAAGCAACTTTGGGGTAAAGAGCTTTCTTTTAACAATATTTTCGATTTAAATGCCGCGGTAAATATCGTTAAAGAATTTAATCTTCCGGCAGTAGCGTTTGTCAAACATAATAATCCCTGTGGTGTCGCCGAGAATAAAGATATTTTAAAGGCTTATAAAGATGCGTGGGGATGCGATAAGCTTTCAGCATTCGGCGGGATTGTTAGTGTGAATAGAAAAATTGATTTGGCCTTAGCTAAATTAATTGTTAAAAGCGGATTTCTAGAATGTATTATTTGTCCGAGCTTTGCTTCTGATGCACTTGAATTATTAAAAGCGAAAAAAAACTTAAGGTTATTAGAATTGCCTAGTTTACTTGAAAAAAGTCAGGCATTAGATTTTAAGAAAGTAAGCGGCGGATTATTGTTACAGGATGAAGATAGTTTGACGCTCGATGAAAAAACATTAAGAATTGTAACTAAAATTAAACCTACAAGGGCCCAGATGGAATCTCTTGTTTTTGCCTGGAAGGTAGCCAAGCACGTTAAGTCCAATGCGATAATTTTAGTGCGCGGCACCAAGGCCGTAGGTATTGGCGCCGGACAAATGTCGCGAGTGGATTCGGTTTTTCTTTCCACTAAGAAAGCAGGCAAATTAGGGATAGGTTCTTTAATGGCCTCTGATGCGTTTTTCCCTAAAGAAGACGCTATACAATTAGCTGCAAAATATAAGATTAAAGCCATAATCCAGCCGGGCGGATCGATTTCCGACGAGGCGATTATTAAAATGGCGGATAAGCATAAAATCGCCATGGTTTTTACCGGGATCCGGCATTTCAGGCACTGATGCATGTATTACCCCGCAGCAATTAAATATCTCGAATCTTTTATTAATTATGAAAAGATTTCTGCCTATCCGTATAAAGAGTCGTTAAAATTAGAGCGTATCAGCAATTTTTTGGATTTAATTGGCAGGCCGCAGGATGATTTACAATGTGTTCACGTTGCCGGTACAAAAGGCAAAGGTTCAACTTCGGCTTTTATCGCGTATATATTAAGGGAGTCTGGATTCAAGGTTGGGCTTTATACTTCGCCGCATTTGGTTGATTTTAGGGAGAGAATTAGAATATTGGCACAAGGCCGGGGATTAAAATCTCGAGATTTCGAGGGTATGATTTCTCGAGGAGATTTAGTAAAAACTTTAGAATCAATAAGTCCGGCGATAGAAAAATTTAATAAAACTTCTGAATACGGGCCGCTGACTTTCTTTGAAGTTTACACCGCGTTAGCTTTTAAATATTTTAAAAATAAAAAGACGGATTTCGTAGTTTTAGAAACCGGTTTGGGCGGTAGGCTTGATGCGACTAATGTTGTTAGCGCTTTAGTATCAGTAACAACTCCGATAAGTTATGAGCATACGCAAAAGTTAGGTAAAGCATTAAAAGCGATTGCAGGAGAGAAAGTGGGGATTATTAAAGACCACAGACCAAAAGCGATTCTCGTAAGTGCTCCGCAAGAAAAAGAAGTGCAAGTCGTTATAAGAAATCGTTGCAAAAAAGTTAAAGCTAAACTTTACGAGATTAAAAATCCGCTGAATTTTAGAATAAAATTAATCGGGAAGCATCAATTAATTAATGCTACTGTAGCGGCTCAAGCAGTAAAAGCGTTAAGTGAATATGGTATTAAAATAAGTGATTCTATAATTAAGCGAGGGCTATATAATACAATTTGGCCGGGTAGGTGTGAAGTTATTGCAAGGAATCCTGTAGTTGTATTAGATGGTGCGCAGAATGTAGCTTCGGCGCGGGTTATAAAAGAAGCGGTTAAAGAAAATTTTAAATATAATAAGTTAATTTTAATTTTGGGGATTTCTGACGATAAAGACATTGTGGGTATGTGTAATGAGCTTTATGAGTTAGTCGATATAATTATTACAACCCAGGCGAATAACCCGCGCGCAGCTAAATCTGAAACTATAGCTGGGTATTTTAAGGGTAAAGAAATAATAATTACTAAGACGATAAAAGAAGCAAGGAATATGGCTTATAAATTAGCGGATAAAAAAGATTTAATTTTAGTTACTGGGTCGTTATTTGTAGTAGGGGAATTCAGAAAATTATGAATAAATATAATTTAGATGATACAATCGCTGCGATTGCCACTCCGATAGGAGAAGGCGGAATTGGTATTGTGCGTTTAAGTGGCAAAGACGCGCTTAATATCGCCGATAAAATATTTTTATCTTGCGATGGAAAAAGATCATCCGGATTCAAGGCTTATACTACGCATTATGGGTGGATTGTAAATAAGTCGCGAGATATCGTTGACGAAGTGCTCTTGACCGTAATGCGCGCGCCGCGCTCCTATACTAAAGAAGATGTTGTGGAAATTAATTGCCACGGCGGGGTTGTGGCTTTGCGCGCAGTTCTGGAATTAGTATTAGCCCAAGGCTGCCGCGTGAGTCAAGCAGGTGAATTTACTAAGCGCGCATTTTTAAATGGTAGAATTGATTTAGCGCAAGCCGAGGCAGTGTTAGATACTATCCGCGCGAAAACCGATTCTGCGTTAAGGTCGAGCCTTGGGCAATTAAAAGGGTCTTTATCCAAAGAAATAAATAATATCCGCGAGCCTTTATTAGAGGTGCTTTCAATATTAGAAGCTAATATTGATTTTCCTGAAGATGATGTGAGCCCGGCAGGGATAAACGATATTCGGCTTAAGCTTGAAAGTGTATGTTTTAAACTGAAAGAGATTTTAGTTTCTTCGCGGCAGGGCAGGGTTTTGCGCGAGGGGATTAATGTGGTGATTTGCGGTAAACCTAACGTTGGTAAGTCTTCCCTTTTAAACGCTATTCTTAAACAAGAACGATCTATTGTTACGCCTATTGCCGGAACAACTCGTGATACTATCGAAGAAATTGTCGATATTAGAGGTATTCCGGTAAGGCTTGCTGATACTGCGGGTATTTTAAAGCCGCGTAATATAGTTGAGAAGAAGGCGGTCCAACGCGCTAAAGATTGTATCGCTTCAGCGGATCTAGTGTTTTTATTGTTTGATGGTTCAAAATCTTTGTCTAAAGAAGACCGAGAATTGATTAGGAAAGTAAAAAACAAAACAGTTTTAGCGATCATAAATAAAATCGACCTGAAGCAAAAAATAAATAAACCGCAAATCACAGAAGTTTTTAAAAATATTATAGAAATCTCTGCTAAGCGCATTAAAAATATTCATATTCTAGAGGATGCGCTTGTAAATTTAGTTTATCGGGGTAAAATTGGCCTTTCAGAGTCGGCGCTAGTCAGTAATTTACGGCATATCGAGGCTTTAAAGAAAGCTCAAAAACTTATTGAAGAGGCGCGTGTTTCATTAGATAATAAACTACATATAGAATTAGTTGCCCAAAGCATTAAAGACGCGCTTTCGCATTTAGACGATATTTTGGGTAAACAATTTTCAGAAGACCTGTTGGATAAAATATTCAGTGATTTTTGTATCGGAAAGTAGGGGTGAGAAAGTGAATAAGAAAAAAATTGAGAATGCGGTCAGGGATATATTGGAAGCAATAGGCGAGAATCCTAAAAGAAAAGATCTTCTGGAGACGCCCAAGCGCGTTGCCGAGATGTATGAAGAAATATTTTCTGGGGTTAACCAGGATCCCGAGGTAGAATTAGAAGTTGTTTTAGACCAAAAACATCACGAGATTATTTTGTTAAAAGGTATTCCTTTATATAGTGTTTGTGAACATCATCTTTTGCCATTTTTAGGCCGAGCACATATTGCGTATATACCTAAAAAAGGCCGGGTTACCGGCTTAAGTAAGCTAGCGCGCGTAGTAGATATTTTATCTAAGCGCCCGCAAGTGCAGGAACGCCTAACTACCCAGATAGCCGAAATAATTATGTCTAAGCTTAAACCCCTTGGGGTTATGGTTGTTATAGAGGCGGAGCATCTTTGTATGTCTATGCGCGGGGTTAAAAAATCCGGGGCCTTAACCGTAACCTCTGCTGTGCGCGGGATCTTTAAAGAAAATGAAAAGACCCGTTCTGAAGCTTTGGCGTTAATGAAATAATAATTTAATAAAAAAGTCGCTCCTCTCTAAAAAGAAGATGAAAATTAATTTAATGCGCAAGCTAGATTATTATGCGGGTATTCCCATATGTTTTTTATTAAGCATAGTAAATTTTATCTTTAAGGCAGTAATCTTCAAAAAAGCAAAAAATATTTCTTCCCCAAAAATAGCCTTTATTAAATTATCAGAATTGGGTTCAATTGTCCTAGGTTACTCGCTTTTTAAGCGCGTAAAAAAAGATTACCCTTCCGGAAAATTATTTTTTGTTACTTTCGCAAAAAATAAAGATGTTTTTAGATTATTAGACGACATAGTCTCTAGTGACGATGTTTTTGTCATCCGTGATGATTCTTTATGGGCATTTATTTGCGATACCTTAAAAGTAATAACAAGATTAAGGAAAGAGAATATAGATATTCTTTTCGATTTAGAATTTTTTTCCCGGTTTAGCGCGATTTTAAGTTATCTAAGTAGGGCGAAACAAAGAATTGGATTTGATCGCTATACTTTTGAAGGGTTGTATAAAGGTAATTTGTTTACACATAAGATACAATATAATCCGCTTAATCATATGAGCAGAGTTTATTTGTCTTTGGCTGGAGTAATTAAAAAACAGGGAAAAAATAGTCCAGAGTTGGATGAGGGTATATGCGAGGAAGAGATTATGATCCCCAAATATATTTCTAAAGCGCAAGCGAAAAAAGAATTGGGGGAAAGGTTAAATAATTCAGGGATAGAGGAATCTCGTAGGGTAATCCTGCTTAATGCCGGGGAAGGTATGCTGCCGTTAAGGGAGTGGCCAATAGAAAATTTTATAACTTTAGGCCAGAGATTAATCGAAGATCAAAATACGCGCATAATCCTTATTGGTACAGATGGCGCGAATTCAAAAGGGGAAAAGCTTCTACGGGCTCTAAATAGCCCCCGGTGTGTTAATTTTATTGGACAGACATCGTTGGAAGAATTGATGGAGTTATTTCTACGGGCATCAATTTTAATTTCTAATGATTGCGGCTTGGTACATTTAGCTATGCTTAGCCCGATCAAGAAGTTTGTTATTTTCGGGCCAGAGAGCCCAAAAATTTTCGGGCCCTTAGGCAAAAATAACCATATTTTTTATTCTGATTGGCCATGTTCTCCGTGCTTATCTGTGTTTAATCATCGAGACTCTGCCTGTAAAAATAATGTTTGTTTAAAAATAATTAACCCGGAGTACGTCTACGGCGTTATCCGGAAAGAGTTATGAAAAAATTATTCGAAATAACTATTTTATTACTCTTATTTGTTGCTTTAGTATTTTTGAGCAGAGATAAATTAGCTGTATTTTATTATAATAAGGCCAATAATTATTACGAAAATGGCTCTTATCAGGAGGCTATAGGTAATTTTAAGAAGTCATTATTTCTAAAGCCTGCTTATGTGCTTGGGCATTATGGTTTAGGTAATGCCTATCGGGGTGCGGCTTTAGAAAATATGGCTTTAGAGGAATATAAGAAAACAACCCAGCTAGATAAAAAGTTTACTTGGGGTTACAAGGCGCTGGCGGATATTTATTTAAAGAAGCAAATGTATGATCAGTCCCTTGCTTTTTTAAAACAAGCCAGCGTGATCGATGCGCAAGATAAAGATATCCAGGAGTCAATTAATTATGTTTCTTTTGAGTATGTGGCTTATTGTCTAGACGAAGCCGCGAATAAGTTTAATTCCGGCAACAAACAAGAGGCGTATGTGCTGTTAGATACGGCGCTTAAAATAGATCCTAAGTCGTTATTTAGTTATTATACTTTAGGGTATTTTTATTACGCTGATGGTAACTATGATCTGGCAATAAATAATTTAAACCAGGCGCTGCAAATTGACCCTAGCTTTTGGATGGCGAGTAAACTCCTGGGTACTATTTATCTCGAGAAAGGCCTTTTTAGAAATGCAATCGAGCAATATGAATCAGCAATTAAATATAATTCTAGCGATGCTAATCTTTACAATGATTTGGGAATAGCGCTGATGAATCTTGAGCGTTATGATGAAGCAATTGTCCCGTTAAAAAAGGCGCTGGAGTTAGACCCTAAAAATAATAATATCCATTATAGTTTAGCAAGCGTATATCGGGATAGTTCTCGGCCTGATGAGGCATTAGCCGAGTATGAAAGATTGGTGAGTATTCAGCCTAATTATCCCAATGTGCATAATGATATGGCCGATATTTATAAACAAAAAAAAGATGAACCATCCGCGCGCCAGGAATATTCTAATGAGCTAGAGTATTGCCGTACTAAACTTTCTGTTGATCCTAGGGATATCGTCGCTTTAAATAATATGGCTTATGCTTATAATGGGTTGGGCCAATCAGAGAAGGCCAAGGGATTAATTGATAAAGTTTTAGAATTAGAGCCAGGCTATCGGCAAGCTTATCTTACTTTGGGTAAGATATATGAGAAAACTGGTAATACTGAAGAAGCGGTGAATGTTTTGAAAAAAGCCAAACAACTCTCTCGAGAATCAGGTTTTATTACGCAGGAAATTTCCCGAGTTAGGCAAGAATTTATGCCCTTTAGTAAGAATGTAATACCGGCTAATCTTACTACGGTTTATCTAAAGAATGGGCGTCAGATTAAAGGTGTGATTAAAAATGAAACAGAAGATAGTATAGATTTAGAAATAATTACTGACACTTCTCGTGGCACAATAAATTTAAGCCGTTCAAACATCGAACGTATAGAGAAATAATCGTGAAGGCTCGCCGTTAAAATCAGCTATTTATAGCGTGTGCATAGAAAAAATAGTCGTCATGCTTAATAAGCAGAGGGATAGAATATTAAATTTAAGCGGATTTGTTATAGCGGCTATTTTTCTTGCCGCGGCACAGCTTAAAGGTATTCTATTAACTTTTGGGCCGCATATAAGCCAGCAGATAGAAGCGGCGCAAGGGATTATTCAAGGTTATCCTCATTGGCGTATCTATCAGAGCCGTATTTTAGGCCCATTTTTTGCTGATGTGGTTGGAAAATTATTCCAGCTACCATTTAGAGAGGCTTATTTATTAGCGGTATTTATTTTACTAACAGTTTTTTTCTTTATTCTTATAATTACCGCTAAACGACTTTGGAATTCTAGCATTATTGCAATTATTGTAGCTATGGCGGCAGGCTTATTTAATGCTATTTTTATGCAAGGGGACTGGCTTTATCTTTGGGATTATATTGATCTAATTATTTTTAGCCTTTTGTTATGGTCTATTTTAACCGCTAAACCAGTTTGGTTAATTAGCTCTATTCTAGTGGTTGAAATATTTAATCGCGAAGTTGCAATTATTTTAATTATCTGGTTTATAAGCGATGCTATTGTTAGGTTTAAATTGTTAGATGTGCGATGGCCTAAAATAGAATTTAAGTTTCGTCGTAGACAGTTTTTTGTCGCATTGGCACTTTTAGTGTTAGGGTATATTACTATTGAGCTTTTACGAAGCACCACTTTAATTAAAGAAATCGGCCCGGAGATTTTTCCTAATATTAAGGAAAGTGGGCGTTTCGTCAATATACAATTATTAAATAACTTTCAGGCTTTACGCTTTACTTTAGCGCATCCGCTGCAGAATCTTTATTTTATATTTAATTTAGCTATATTTGGGATACCGATATTAATATTACGGATTATGATGGGTAATCATGCCGGAGCCAGGCGTGTAGGTTTTCTTTATCTTATGTTATGGGTTTCTACCGTAGTCTTTGGTTTGATTTACGAAACAAGGGTTTGGCTTTCTTTTGTCCCATTTTTAGTATTAGTTTGTCCAATAATCTTGGCTCGGAGATTAATTGATTATGCCTAAAGCGAAGACAGTATTTATAACTTTGGCTCCATTTGAGAATGAGATTCATAATGTGCTTTATACGAAAGAGCTGTTTATTGATAAATATTTACGGGATGGGTATTTAGTTGTTGTTATAGTTTTTTGTCAAAGACACGCGCCTTTAGTTAAAGAAAATAATCCGAACTTAAGAATAATTTATTTTCAAAGCCTCCAGTTTATTAATATTATAGCCTCGGCTATCTATTTTTTGTTAGCCTCTAAAGGTTCACCAAGGTTTCCACCCTATATGAAAAGACGGTGGGCGGGAATGTGCCAGAATCGCTCGATAAAGAAAAAAATCTTTGGCTATATATCTTTTATTCTTATTGGATGGTTGACAGAGAATTGTTTGTTGTATTTATACAGTAAGGTTTTATCTTGGTCAAATTTCGATGCCATCTACAAAATATATAACCCTTCATTAACAATCTTACCTTTTTATCTTAGTTCAAGCGAAGAAGCTAAAGTTGTTGCTATCGCGAAAAATAATAATTCTTTAACCGTTGCTATTCCCGCAAGAATTTCGGCATTTGATGATGTTTTTTATTATACTAAACCTGATTTATTGTTTGTCTGGAATGAGTTGATGAAAAATTATGCTATTATGTGGCACGGAGTTAAGAGAGAATCGATTATCCCGGTCGGTATTCTAAAGTGCGATTATTATAAAAATAAAAATATTGTACTACAAACAAAAGAAGAGTTTATCAATGCTAGTAAATTAGTCAGCGGTAAAAAAATAATTTCGATAATTTGCGGGAATATAGATGTTGGCAGGGCCTGTGATATTGCTAAGGGGTTATTCCAATCAGGAAAGATTGATTCGGCATTCCAAGTTTTATTGAGAGCCAATCCCGATGAATATGAGAGGCAACTGAAAGTAGCCGCAGGGATTAAAGAATATCCTATTTTTCTTGCTCGAGGGTTTTCTTCTAATATAAAGGAAAATAAAATTTTGGGGCAAATTATTTCTACGGCAAATTTTTTAAAAAATTCCGATTTAGTTATTTCTGTTGCTAGCACTATGAGCCTAGAGTTTCTTTATTTTGATATTCCTAATATATTTTTAGTGTATGAAGAATTTAATCTTTATTATGCATATGATTATCTTAAGCCGCTCCTAAATGAGAAAGGTATGAAATTCGTCAGAAACAGTAATGAGTTGATTAGCGCTGTTAATGAATATCTAAATAATCCTAGCATAGATCTTGAAGAGCGAAGAGAGCTTTTTAAGAAATATTGTTTTTCTATTGATGGCGATGCGCTTACAAGATGCTTCCACGAGATAAATAAATTAGAACTAATGTTTAAAGGTTAGTTATTTATCTAAACTTCTATATTGTACTGCTTCAGAGATATGTTCGGCTTGAATGATTTCTGCGCTAGCTAGGTCTGCAATTGTCCGGCTCACTTTTAAGATTTTATCATAAGCTCTGGCGGAGAGCCCTAGTTCAATCATCGCCATTTTAAGCAAATCTTGCGCGCTTTCTTCTATCGTGCAATATTTTTTAATCAGCCTAGTATTCATTTGGGCGTTGCAAAATACCCCTTCATTTTTTAACCTTTCTCTTTGAAGCTGGCGGCATTTTTCGATACGCGTTTTAATGATCCTTGAAGATTCAGTTTCTTTAGTATCGACTAATTCTTTATATTTTATAGCGGGTAATTCAATGTGGATATCAATTCGATCTAATAGTGGTCCGGATATTTTACCCATATAATTTTCAATTTTAGTCGTGTTGCAGCGGCAAGGTTTAAGGTTGTAGCCACGATTTCCACACGGACAGGGGTTCATCGCGCAGACCAGTAAAAATGCCGCTGGGAATGCTAGCGAGCGATTGATGCGCGAAATATTGATCAGTCCGTCTTCGAGTGGTTGGCGTAAAGTTTCTAAACAATTGCGGTTAAATTCCGGAAGCTCGTCGAGAAATAATACCCCGTGGTGCGCCAGGCTAATTTCTCCCGGCTTAGGAATTGAGCCTCCGCCGACGAGCGCAATATCGGAAATCGTGTGATGCGGGGCGCGGAAAGGACGGGTAGAAACTATTCCTTCTTTATGCGCCAGGAGCCCGGTAATAGAATGTATTTTGGTTACTTCTAGCGCTTCTTCTAAAGTTAGTTCCGGCATGATTGTAGGGATGCGTTTGGCGAGCATAGTTTTACCGCTTCCCGGAGGGCCGATCATAGCTAGGTTATGTCCGCCGGCTACCGCAACTTCCAAGGCCCTTTTGGCGAAATATTGCCCTTTAACTTCCGCAAAATCTACTCCGTAACAAGAATTTTGTCGGAATAATTCTTTTAAATCTAGAGTAAAGGGTTTAAGCATTTGTGGGCTGTTTAAAAATTCTACGGTTTCCTTTAATGTCTGTAAAGGAAAAACCTTTACCTGTGCAACTATCGCCGCTTCTTTAGCGTTTTGGAAAGGGATAATCAGGTTTTTAGTTTGCGTTTTTGCTGCAGTTATGCTTATTGGTAATATCCCTTTAGTTTGTCTTATTGAACCATCGAGAGATAATTCTCCTAAAATATAATAGTCGTTAAGATTTTGACTATTGATTTGTTCGGTGGCGGCCAAGATCCCTAAAGCAATCGCCAGGTCAAAAGACGCGCCTTCCTTTTTAATATCGGAGGGGCTTAAATTTACGGTGATTCTTTCGCGCGGCCACTGAAAACCAGAGTTTTTAATCGCCGACTTGACCCTTTCCTTGCTTTCCCTAACTGCCGTATCAGCCAATCCAACCAGTGTTACTGTGGGCAACCCCCGAGAAACATCAACCTCAATTTCAATCGGATAAGCCTCAATACCCAATAATCCATAACTTAATACTTTAGCGAGCATAAGTTTATTCTCCTTTCACTACTAATAGACGTAAATGTAGGCAAAATCTCACACAAATTTTCTTGCTCGCTCAAAGATTTTATGCTATTCTAATTTATAACTAAAATGACGAAAAATAACAAAATAACCTTATTTATTGTCTTTCTCTGCTGCTTAACTGTCTTTAGTGTTGTAAGGTATGCGGCGGCAGTAAAGGAAAAACATGGCCTGATGAATACTTTAAATCAGGTTAAGGCACAGGTTGTAATTTTAGAAAAAGAGAAGCAAAACTTGTTGCAATCCTTAGAGAAAGAAAAAGTAGCGCAGAAAAAGCTTGCCCAAGATAAACTTGCTTTAAAGGATTACCTGAAAGCTAGTAAAGCCAGATTGATCCGTTTATTTAAAGCCTATGCCAGCGAGAAGAAAGCCATTGGCGCATTAAAGGCGGAAAATAAAATTCTTATAAGAAATAGACAAGAGCTATATAAGCAAAATAAAGCTTTTAAGAGAAAACTTAGTTCAGTTGAAGAATTACGTAAGGCAATCAAGGAAGTGGATGCCCAAATGCAAAAATATAAAACAGAGACCTTAGGTAACCGAGGTTTTATTATCAAAGATGGAAAGCCTACCTGTGCTGCTAAAATCAAAATAGAAGTCGATCCTGCCCCTAAAAATTAATTATGAAAGATATTTTTATAGAGCTTAGCCAGAATAAGATTTTTTTGACTACCGTGCTTGCCTGGGTTGCGGCCCAGAGTATCAAGGTTAGTATCGGCGTGATTCGCGAAAAACGGTTTAATTTCCGCTGGTTTATCGGAACCGGAGGTATGCCTTCTAGCCATGCCACCGGAGCCGCCTGTTTAGCTACGGCCATCGGGCTAGATTATGGATTTGATAGTGTTTATTTTGCGCTTGCCGCAGCTTTTGCTTTAGTAGTAATGTTTGATGCTCAAGGCGTGCGCCGGGCAAGCGGGAAACAGGCGCATATTTTAAATAAAATTATGGATGATATCTATTGGCAGGGTAGAATTCAGGAAAATAGATTACGTGAATTGATTGGGCATACGCCTATCGAAGTTATTGGCGGTTTATTGCTGGGTATTGTTATTGCGGTTTTATGTCATTAAAAGGGGGCTAAGGTGAGGAAAATATTAGCATTAGTTATTGCGGCGGCAGTTTTAGCTTTAGCCGTTTTATTTATTTTGAAAATTACCAAGCGGCCTAAACCGGTAAATCCTGTTGGC